>Ga0182024_10000518_pt1 | contig 99492 bp, 73 predicted proteins | sample P32metaG_FD_120480 | JGI IMG/M metagenome (GOLD analysis project Ga0182024, IMG submission 120480) | Permafrost microbial communities from Stordalen Mire, Sweden - P3-2 metaG (Illumina Assembly) | ecosystem: Environmental > Terrestrial > Soil > Wetlands > Permafrost | place: Sweden: Stordalen... | reverse complement strand
CTTCCTGTTCGCCGTCGAGCAGGCCGTGCGGGAGCACCTGGACGATCCGGCCACGGCGCTCTCGGCGGCGTTCGAGGTGTTCCTCACCGCCGCCGCCGAGGATCCACTCGTGCGCACGCTGCTTGCCGGCGAGGGCGCCTACAGCCTGCTGGCGCTGATCACCACCGAGGGCGAGCCCGTCGTCGCAAGCGCGACCGAGCGTCTTTGCGCGATCATCCTCGCCGGCTGGCCCGGGGTTGCACCGGCCGACGCCCGGCTGCTCGCCGAGTGCCTCGTGCGCCTGGCAATCAGCTACGCGGCGCTCCCGGCAGGGCCGACCGGGATGACCGCCGCCTCCGTCACCACCCTGCTCGGCCCCTACATCGAGCGGGTGCTCGCCGCGGCGCCCTGAGCAGTATTGGCAGTACATCGCATCAGTCGCGGTGCAGCGGGATGGCGTTCGCGGTGACCGGGTAGGGCCAGGAATCGTCACCGCATCCTCCAGGCATCGGTACTCGGGCAACTGAGCGAAAGTGGGAGCGACGGGTGGTCCAGAGCGTCATTGAAAGCTGGTCCAAAATGCTTACCAATAGCGGTCTAAATCGCAACCATTACATGGTCCAAATCGCTATTATGGCTTTGTGCCTGCTCCCAGCTACACGACTCGGCTGATCGATGAATGGCTACGCGAGCTTTTCGATGAGCTGCCCGCACTCCTGATAACCGGTCCCCGTGCCGCCGGGAAGACGACGACGGTCGGGCGCCTGGCCGCGACCGTTGTGCACCTCGACCAGCAGGCGGAAGCCGAACCGTTTCGCGACGACCCGGACGCCGCGCTGCGCTCGCTACCGGAGCCCGTGCTGCTTGACGAGTGGCAAGCGGTTCCGCAGGTGCTCGGTGCAGTCAAGCGGGCCGTCGATCAAGGATCGGGGGGCGGACGCTTTCTCGTCACCGGCAGCGTTCATGGTCGCCTCGACGCTCCCACCTGGCCCGGAACCGGGAGGCTCGTGCCCCTGAAGATGTGGGGGCTTACAGCGCGCGAGATCCTTGGCTCGCCCGCCAAACCGCCCTTCTTGCAGACCCTCGCGCACGCCGATCTGACCGCGTTTCACACGCCAGTCGACGCTCCGGATCTACTCGGCTACGTCGAGCTTGCGCTTGCCGGCGGCTATCCCGAACCCGTTCTACGCCTGCGAGGCGGCGCACGCGAACGCTGGCTGGAGAGCTATCTGGGCGAGCTGTTTACCCGCGACGCGGAGAATCTCGACGGCCCCCGCGACCCAGAGCTGCTGCGACGCTACTTCGAGGCGCTGGCCGTCAACAGCGCAGGCATCGCGGCCGAGAAGACCATCTACGACGCCGCCGGCATCAGTCGCTCGACGGCTGCCGCCTATGAGCGGCTGCTGAGGAACATGTTCGTGCTTGACCATCTCCCCGCTTGGAGCACAAACAGGCTTTCGCGTCTTGTCAAGGCCCCCAAGCGCTACTTGACGGACACCTCGCTGCTCACAGCCGCCCTGCACTTGGACGAGCTCGCCGTGATGCGCGATGGAAACCTGCTGGGGCGTCTGATCGAGACCTATGTGCTGGCGCAGATCCGCCCGGAGCTGGAGCTGGCCGGCTTCACGCCCCGCCTGTATCACCTACGCGAGAAGAACGGCCGTCACGAGATCGACCTGATCGCCGAGCGTCCCGTGGGCAACATCGTCGCGATCGAGATCAAGTCCTCCGCCGCGCCCACGCGCAGCGATGCAAGACACCTGGAGTGGCTGCGCGATGAGCTCGGCGAGCGCTTCCTCGCCGGCGCGGTACTCCACACCGGCCCCCGGCCCTTCCGACTCGCCGAGCGAATCTACGCGCTGCCGATCTGCACGCTATGGGGGTGAAACGTAAACAGCAAACATCACCCGTCCCCGTCTGCCGGGGTGACGAGTCCTCCTACCGGCGCCACGAGGCACGCGCAACGGCGAGGATGCCGTCGTACGTGGCGAAACAGGTGACCAGACCGATCAGGAATCGAGAAGCGCCGGTCACGAGCCGCAACTAGAGTGCACAGACGGCACCGTGAGCCGCTGAGACGAGATCTCTCAGCCGTTTCGGCTCGTCCTAGTTGACGGCCGCACACCATGAAGGAAGCGAGACTCATGAAGACAATGACATGTAGACAATTGGGTGGACCATGTGATCTCCCGCACCATGGAATGACCGCAGATGAGGTCATAAAGGCGCAGGACAAACATCTAAAGAATGTTGTCGCAGAGGGTGATGCAGCGCACGAAAGTGCTTTGAAGGAGATGAAGGGTAGGTGGAAGCGTCCCATTTCAGGAATGGGGTGGTACAGGAAGGCCAAGCGTGATTTTGCTGCTCTTCCCGAAGACCGATGAGTGCCGACCCGCCTTCGTGCAGGGCTTCATGCCGACGTGTTCAGTGCCACGGCGGCGCGAATGAGCGCCTTCAACGCCTTGTCGTCGATCTTGTCGCCCTCATGGAGATCGATGGCACGCCTGGCGTTGCCGTCGAGGCTGGAGTTGAAGAGGCCTGAAGGATCCTCCAACGAGGCGCCCTTGGCGAAGGTCGTCTTCACGACATTCTTGTACGTCTCACCGGTGCAGATGATTCCGGCGTGCACCCACACCGGAACCCCTCTCCATTTCCACTCCTCGACCACTTCGGGGTCGGCCTGCTTGATGAGAGATCGGACCCGAGCGAGCGTCTCGCCCCGCCAATCACTCAGCTCCTCGATTCTCGCATCTATCAGCTGAGAGGGAGAGTCTCCTCCTTTTCCTTCCTTCGGGCCGCCCTTCCTCTCCTTCATGGTCGTCTCGCTTTCTTCGTGGTTGTTGTCGCTCGCCCGTCACTCTACGCTGGCATCGTGACGCCGGAGGAGCTCGCCAACCTCGCGCATCTGCGCCGCGCCCGCGATCTGATGGACCGCGAGTACGCGCGCCCGCTCGACGTCGCCGCGCTCGCCCGCGCTGCGCTGATGTCGACCGCGCACTTCTCGCGGCAGTTCCGCGCGACGTACGGGGAGACGCCGTACGGCTACCTGATGACGCGGCGAATCGAGCGGGCGAAGGCGCTGCTGCGCCACGGCGAGGTGTCGGTCACCGAGGTCTGCATGGCGGTCGGGTGTACGTCGCTCGGCTCGTTCAGCGCCCGCTTCACCCATCTGGTGGGCGAGACGCCGACGGCCTACCGGGCCCGTGATCACAGCGCGCTTCAGAGCGTGCCGGGCTGCGTCGCCAAGGACCTCACCCGCCCGAGCCGCAGGCCGAGCAGGATCGGAGAAACGCGCGGGGCGCCGGCTCGTTAGCGTTGGGCCCATGAATCTCACTCTCTCCCAATGCTTCGTCCTAATTCATGACCCCGACCTCGCACTGGCCTTCTACCGGGACACACTCGGCCTCGAGCTGCGCAACGACGTCGCCCGCGAGGACTTCCGCTGGATCACCGTCGGCGCCGGCACCCAGCCCGGCGTCGCGATCGTCCTCACGAACTACCTGAACGGCAGCCCCGCCGACGGCGACGCGCTCGCCGCCCTGCTCGCAAAGGGTGCCCTGAACGGCGTCCACTTCCACACCGACGACCTCGACGCCACCTTCGATCAGCTACGCGCCGCGGGCGCCGAGATTGTGCAGGAGCCGACCGATCAGCCGTGGGGCACGCGGGACTGCGCCGTGCGTGACCCGTCCGGCAATCTGGTGCGCATCGACCAGCCACCGGCCGCGTAGTCGCGACGCGGCCGGCGAAGACGCCCCTAGGCGCCGGCCCACGCCGTCGAGGCCGCCCTATTGGCGAGCCTCACGCACTCCGACATCGAGCGGATGAACGAGCTGCTGCTGCGGTTGCGCGACAAGGGCAACACCGTGCTCGTCGTGGAGCACAAGCCGGAGACGATCGCGATCGCCGACCATGTCGTTGACCTCGGCCCGGCGGCCGGGACCGACGGCGGCGAGGTGATGTTCGAGGGAACCGTCGAGGGGCTGAGGGCAAGCGACACGATCACCGGCCACCACCTCGACGACCGGGCCGCCCTCAAGGAGGAGGTACGGACGCCAGACGGCACGCTCGAGGTACGCGGCGCCAGCACCCACAACCTACAGGACGTCGACGTCGACATTCCGCTCGGCGTCTTGGTCGTCGTCACTGGCGTGGCGGGCTCGGGCAAGAGCTCGCTGATCGGCGGCTCGATTGTCAATTCCCGCCCGCCCCGCGACGGGGTCGTCTCGGTCGACCAGGCAGCGATCAAGGGCTCGCGGCGCAGCAACCCGGCGACATACACCGGACTGCTCGACCCGATCCGCAAGGCGTTCGCGAAGGAGAACGGCGTGAAGCCGGCGCTGTTCAGCGCCAACTCCGAGGACGCCTGCCCCAACTGCAACGGGGCCGGCGTGATCTACACCGACCTGGCGATGATGGCCGGTGTCGCCGCCCCCTGTGAGGTGTGCGAGGGAAAGCGCTTCCAGGCCGAGGTGCTGGAGTACAAGCTCGGCGGTAAGGACATCAGCGAGGTGCTCGCGATGCCGGTGGTGGAGGCGACCGAGTTCTTCGGCGCCGGCAAGGCGAAGACGCCGGCGGCGCACATGATCCTGACCCGACTCGCCGACGTCGGGCTCGGCTACCTCAGCCTCGGACAGCCCCTCCCCACGCTGTCCGGCGGCGAGCGGCAGCGGCTCAAGCTGGCCACACAGATGGCCGAGAAAGGCGACATCTACATCCTCGACGAGCCGACCACCGGTCTGCATCTCGCCGACATCGAGCAGCTGCTCGGCCCTACTCGACCGGCTCGTCGACTCCGGCAAGTCGGTGATCGTCGTCGAGCACCACCAGGCGGTCATGGCGCACGCCGACTGGATCATCGACCTCGGCCCCGGCGCCGGCCACGACGGCGGCCAGATTGTCTTCGAGGGCACGCCCGCCGACCTCGTCGCCGGGCGCTCGACCCTCACCGGCGAGCACCTCGCGGCCTACGTCGGCGCCTGACTGTCCGAGCAACGACTCGGTGGCTACCGCTAGCCGGCTCCCGACTGACCTCGTCAGCCACCACTGCCTGTCCTCTTATCCTCGGCGGCGATGAACGGCTTGACACTAAAAGGTGATGTCTTTATCACCAAAACGTAGCTAGCGGAGAGACCACGCTGCTTCCCCGCGCGAGGTGCGCCCGAGCGCTGGTTCGCTCGCGGCCGATAGACATGGCACAGCGGCGGCGCTCGCAAAAGCGAGACTTTCACCACCATGGAAGATGCGCCTGAGAGGATTCGAACCTCTGACCTTCGGTTCCGTAGACCGACGCTCTATCCAGCTGAGCTACAGGCGCAAGGTGCTCCAGTCTAGACGCCCGGCGTGGCCGCGAGTCCCGCCCAGCGCGACTTCGGCTTGCGCCGGGACACGCACACCTTGCGGACGACGGGACTTCGACCTGCTCCGGGGCACGCTCCGGGATGCGCGCTCCTCGTGGATATCCTGGCCGACCATGAAGGACGAGCGATGAACGAGGACGACGCCACCGGCGATAGCGCGCCGACCGACTCCGCGCGCGAGGGCGAACCCATGAGCCTCGATACGCCGCGGGCTAAGAACCTCGCGTTGATGCTCCTGGCGATGACGCAGTTCGTGATCGTGATCGACGCCTCGATCGTCAACGTCGCGCTGCCCTCGATCGGCGCGGCGCTGCACTTTTCGCGCGACAACCTCTCGTGGGTCGTCAACGCCTATACGCTCACCTTCGGCGGTTTCCTGCTGCTCGGCGGACGGCTCGCCGACCTGCTCGGGCGCAGGCGCATGTTCATGCTCGGCCTGGTCCTGTTCTCGCTCGCCTCGCTGGCCGGCGGTCTGGCCCAATCGGAGGCGTGGCTGATCGTCGCGCGCGCGGTCCAGGGCCTCGGCGCCGCGATCGTCTCGCCGGCCGCCCTCTCGATCATCACCACGACGTTCGCCGAAGGGGCCGAGCGCAACCGCGCGCTCGGCGTCTGGGGCGCGGTCGCAGGCGCCGGCGGCGCGGCCGGCGTGCTGCTCGGCGGGATCCTCACGAGCGGCCTGAGCTGGCGCTGGGTGCTGTTCGTCAACGTTCCGATCGGGCTGATCGCGGCGACGCTCGCCCCGCGACTGCTGCTGGAGAGCCGCGCCGACGACGGCACCAAGGGCTTCGACCTGCCCGGCGCCGTGACGGTCACGGCCGGCCTCGCGCTGCTCGTCTACGCGGTCGTCGACGCCGTCAACGTCGGCTGGGGCTCGACCGCGACGCTGTCGCGGCTCGCCGCGTCGGCCGTGCTGCTCGCGGCGTTCGTCGCGATCGAGCTGCGCACCCGCCACCCGCTGTTGCCGTTCTCGATCTTCCGCCTGCGCACTTTGCGCGGCGCTGACATCGTCGGCCTGTTGATCGGGATGTCGCTGTTCTCGATGTTCTTCTTCATCTCCCTCTACCTCCAAGATGTCCTGCACTACTCGCCGATCAAAGCCGGTCTCTCTTACCTGCCGCTCTCGATCGGGATCATTCTCTCGGCCGGCGCCGCCTCGCAACTCGTCACGCGCATAGGCTTCAAGCCGACTCTGATCGGGGGCCTGTTGCTGATCGCTGCCGGCCTGTTGTGGTTCTCGCGTGTCCCCGCGCCGGGTGGCTCCTTCACCGCAAACGTGCTCGGGCCGTCGCTGCTCGCGGCGTTCGGGCTCGGGTTCTCCTTCGTCCCCGTGACGATCGCCGCGGTCACTGGGACCAAACCACACGAGGCGGGCCTCGCCTCTGGGCTGATCAACACCTCCCAACAGGTCGGCGGCGCGCTGGGCCTGGCGATCCTCGCCACCGTCGCCAACAGCCGCACCCAGAGCCTGCTCCACGCAGGCGGGCACAGCACGTCGGTCGCGCTGACGAAAGGCTTCGACCGCGCGTTCCTCGTCGGCGCGGGCTTCGCAATCGTCGGGGCGATCCTCACCGCCGTCCTGATCTCCTCGCGCGACAGCCGCGAGCACGCAGAAGCCGCACGTGGTATCGAGGTCGAGCCGGCGCCCGCCGCGGGCTGAGGCTCCCGCGCGTCGCGCTCACTCACAACCGCGCGAGCACCATCCCGACGGCGAGCAGCACAACCCCGAGCGCCCATGCACCCAGCGCGCCCTCCAGTGGGGCGGCCAGACGCGCGGCGTCGAGCGGCACGACCGAGCCGTCCGCGAGGCGCTGCTCGCCGCTGAGCGAGACGGTGCGACGGCGCAACTCGCGCACCGGAGTGCTGAGGCGCCGCTGGGCGATCGTGAGCATGAAGCAGGCGAGCGCGGCGAGCAGCGCCGGTGCGCGTAGCTGTAGCGCGTTGACCCAGTAGCCGGTCAGGGCCGGAAAGGCACCCCAGGCGGCGGCGAGCCAGAAGGCGGTGTGAAAACGTCCACCGAACCACTCGAGGTTGTAGGCGAGCACGATGAAGGCACCCGCGAGCACAAACGGGATCAGCGTCAGCGAGATCGTCACAGCCCCGACGATCCCGAGCGCGACCGCTCCCGCCAGCGATACGCCCGCCATCGCCGCCAGCGTGCGGCTGGAGAGCTGCGTACCGAGCGGTCTGCCGTTCAGCTCGTCCAGCGCGTGCGCGCAGACACCGACCCCGAGGAGGAACGCGCCCAGGCTCGCCAGCAGCCGACCTGCGTACAGGTGCGGGGCGAGGGCCGCCCCGATTGCCACGTTGGCGAGGTTCCAGGCCGTGTAGGGCGGGTGCAAGACCGTTACAAAGTCCCGCCACCCTCCCGGGCGCAGGGCATAAAACGCGGGGCGATCGAGCGTTTTAGGGGAACCGGTCTGGTCGATAGCGGAGAGGGAGGGATTCGAACCCTCGGACGAGGTTACCCCCGTCACACGATTTCCAGTCGTGCCCGTTCAACCGCTCCGGCACCTCTCCTGGCTTTCTCTTCTGTGGCAGCCGGCCCAAGGCTACGACACCGGCGCGCGTCTCGTCTCGTTGGTAGGCTCTGATTCATGCCGCTCGCCACGATGCTGCTCGCCACCACTCAGGCCGTCTCCAAGGACATCGGCCTGATCGCCGTCTTCGGCGGGATCGGCCTGCTCGTCAACATCATCCTGATCTTCATCGCGATCCAGATCCGCGGCGAGCGCCAGGCCAACCAGGAGTACCTCGCCTCGCGCCGCTCCCCCACCCGCGTCTGATTTCGCACGCGTCTGGGGCACGCTGAGTCAGGGCACGGCTTGAGGCCCTGTGATCCCGCGCGCTCACAAACAGAGCCTTCACGAGCGCTCGGCAGGCTTTCGCGCCGACATCACCACTCCGCCGCCGAGGCTCATCAGCCGCACCTTCACCTCGCTCAGTCCCGCGTCCTCCCAGTAGCCGACGATCCGCTCCAGCGGGTGTCTTTCGTAGAAGCCCGAGATGCTCGGCCCGAGAAACCGGCCCACCTCGGCCCACTCGCGCGATGCGACTCGCCCGAGCGCCGGCAGCCCGACCGCCGTGTACAGCCGCCATGCCTCGCGCGGCACGCGACGCGGGGGCACGCCGAACTCCAGCGAGGCGATCCGCCCGCCCGGGCGCAGCACCCGGGCCAGCTCCTTCATCGTCGAGGGGGGATCGTCGACGTAGCGCAGCAGATACGTGAAGGTCAGCGCGTCGAAGCTCTCGTCCGCGAACGGCAGCTCCTCGGCCTGGCCTTCGATCAACTCCACGCGCGCGCCGTCGCTCGCGAAACGCGTCCGCGCGGCGGCGAGCATCTGCGGGCTCTGGTCGAGGCCGACGACGGTGCAGTCCGCGCGAGCGCGCAGCTCGGCCGCGACCATCCCCGTGCCGGTCGCCACGTCGAGAATCCGCTCATTCGCCGCCGGCACCACCGCGTCCACCATGGCGCGCCGCCAGCGGGGATCCTGCCAGAAGCTCAACGCCGCGCTCAGCTGGTCATAGCGGCTGGGCAGAGACTGGAACAGCTCGAGCGCCTGGAGCTTCCTCGCCGAATCCACTGGGTCCATGCCCCCAACCGTACTGGCTGAACACGTGCTGGCTGGACGCAAGGGCAGAGAGATAGGCTGTGGCGAAGATGATCGCTGTGATCACAGGGGCCTCGAGCGGGATCGGGGAAGCGGCGGCCCGCCGCCTGGCGCGCGAGCCGGGCGCCTCGCTGGTCCTCGTGGCACGCCGCGAGGAGCGACTGCGCGCGCTGGCCGCTTCACTGGGCGAGCAGCGCGTCAGCTTCCTGGCCATCGATCTCCTCGACGAGGACGCACCCGCGCGCATCCGCGCGCACATCGAGGAGCACCACGGACGCCTCGACCTGCTGGTCAACAACGCCGGCTCCGGCTGGCGCGCGCGCTTCGCCGACGGAGGCTACGAGAACGTGCGCCGCACGATGGCGCTCAACTTCGACGCGCCCGTCCGCCTCACCGAGGCTTTACTGCCCCTGCTGCGCGCCTCCGCGCCGAGCGCGATCGTCAACGTCGCCTCGACCTCTTCCCGTGTCGCGCGCGCGGGCGCGGGCGCCTACTCAGCCTCCAAGTTTGCGCTCGCCGGCTGGTCGGACGCGCTGTGGGCGGAGGAGCGCCCGTATGGCGTCCACGTCGGGCTGGTGCTGCCCGGGTTCATCTCGACCGAGGGCTTTCCCCAGACGGAGCTAACCGAGAAAGCACTCACACGCTGGATCGTCTCCACGCCGGAGAACGCGGCCGAGGCGATCTACCAGGCCGGCCCCGGCCGCAAGGCCGAGCGCTATGTCCCCCGCCCCTATGCCCTGGCGGCGGTGTTTCGCGTGCTCACGCCCGGGTTGGTGAGGCGCGTGATGGGCGGCGGCGCCGCGTCGGTCATGACCACGACAACCAACCTTGGGGAAAGCCCAACCTCGCCAGATCGCTGAGCGGCGCACCGGCCTCCCAGCCACCGGATTCATCGGCCGCACGGTCCTTCGCCGACGCAAGACGATCGAGGAGGTCGGGCGCCTCACCCGCTCTCATCCAGGGCGTTGCCTATCGTTGAGTGCTCGTGTCGCCTTCTCACTTCCACGCCTCGCTCGCCGACGGTGAGGCCGTTCTCCAATTCCCTTACGACGAGCGCCTGCGTCAACTGCTGCGCGCTCTGCCAGGCCGCCGCTGGGATCCCGGCGAGCGGGCGTGGTGCGTTCCGCTCGATCCCGAGCGCGCGGAGGCGCTTGCGCGGCTGTTCGCGGGCCTTACCGTTGAACCCGAGATAACGGAGGCTCTCGCCCGCGCGATCGAGCGCCGGCGCGCAAGGCGCCGCCACGACGAATGCGTGCTCGACCTCGCCCGGCCCGATGAGAACTGGTGGCTGAGCTTCGCCACCGACACAGCGCCCGAGCTGGCGGAGTCGCTGCTCGAGCATCCTGGCGGCTACCGCCTGCCCGCGATCGCCCGCGCGTTGATCCCGCTCGACGATCGCGCCGCGCGCCTGGTCGAGGAGCTGCCCGCCGCTCCCGCGCGCCTGCGCCTGACCGACGACGCGGCCCACGCGCTCACAGAGATCAAAAACGGGGCCTCCGACGGCGCTTCCAGCTCGCCCGGGCGGGGCTCGCCCTCACATGAAGTCGAACTGCGCCGCGACCGCCGCGGCGAGCACTGGATCATGGTCGACGCCGTCCACGCGCCACTGGCCCGCGTGCTTGCCGGCCGCGGCAACCTGCGCGCGCTGGACGGGCCGAACGCGACGTTCGCGCTGGCCACCGTCGAGCACGACGCCGAAGCGATCGCGGAGCTGATCGCCGAGCTCGATGTCAACCGGATCGATCCGCGCGTACAGAGCTGGCTAGCGCGCGCCACCACCTGGACGGGCACGATCGAGGTCGAGGGACCGCAGAAGCAGCCCGTGTTCCTGTTGCTGGGAGGAACCTCGCGCCTGCCGCGGGAGCTGCGCGAAGGAGCCGCCACCGTCCCCGGCGGGGCGACCGTGCCGTTGACGCTCGACTCGTGGCGGCTGATGGACGGACGGCTGCGGGGCTGGATCAGCCCCGGGGCCAAGCGCTGCATCGCCGCGCTGCGCGATGGCCGGCCCGTGCCGCCCGCGGTGCTGGAGGTATCCGCCCTACACGAGGATCCGACGTTCGTGCTCGCGCCCGGTCACGACGCCGCGCAGCTCGAGACCTTCATCGCGCTCAGTGGCGCCGCGCCCGGCAAGTCCGGCCACGGCGGCCGGGGACACGCGCTGGGGGCTCCAGGCGAGCACGCGGGGATGCCCGCGATCCGCGCCGATCCGTTCTGCGTTCCCGAGCTCGACGAGTTCCTCGCCGCCCACGAAACCTGGATCGCGCCCGAGGCGCTCACGCTGTTACAGGAGATCCGTGAGGAGCATGCCCGCGCCGCCGGCCTGGTGGAGCTGTCGGGCGCAACCGAAGCGCCGCTCGAAGTGCCCAGGCTCGGCGGCGAGCTGAAGCCGTTCCAGCGCGCGGGGGTGAGCTACCTGCTCGCGCAGCGACGCGCATTCCTCGCCGACGAGCAGGGTCTCGGCAAGACGATCGAGGCGCTCGCGACGCTGGAGGCCGACAACGCCTACCCCGCGATCGTCGTCTGCCCGGCGAGCCTCAAGCTGAACTGGCTGCGCGAGCTCTCGCTGTGGCTGCCGCACCGCAGCGCCCAAGCGCTGACCGGCACCCGCGCGAGCGCGCCGATCGAGCCGGCCGATGTGACCGTCGTCAATTACGACATCGTCGCCGGACGGCTGCCAGCGCTCGCGGCCATCGCCCCCCGCGCCCTGGTGCTAGATGAGTCCCATTACTGCAAGAACGCGGCCGCCAAGCGCACCCAGGCGGTTGCGCACCTGTCGACGTCGGTCCCGCGCGACGGGCTCGTGCTCGCGCTGACGGGAACGCCCGTGATGAACCGCCCACCGGAGCTGATCTCCCAGCTGCGGATCCTCGGGCGCCTGGCCGACTTCGGCTCGGGCGCGCAGTTCGGCAAGCGCTTCCGCGGCCCCGACGCGCACCTGCGCCTGCACTGGCACCTGCGCGCGCGCTGCTTCGCACGGCGGCTAAAGGCCGACGTGCTGCCCCAGCTGCCGGCGAAGACGCGCGCGGTCGTGCCGATCGAGCTCGACAACGAGCCCGAGTACCGCCTGGCCGAGCGCGACCTCGTCGCGTGGCTGCAGAGCCAGCCGCTGGACCTGCACGAGCTCGACGCGCGCGTCGCGGCGGCGCTGCGCGCCGAACGCCTCGTGCGGCTGAACGCGCTGAAGCTGCTCGCCGCCCGCGGCAAGCTCCACGCGGCGCTCGCCTGGATCCACGACTTCTGCTCTTCGGGCGAGCGCCTGGTCGTGTTCGCCCACCATCGCGAGATCCAGCGCGCGCTGCTCGAGCGCTTCCCGCACGCGCTGCACATCCTCGGCGAAGACTCCCCCGTCGCGCGCGAGGAGGCGCTGCGCGCCTTCCAGGAGCCCGACTGCGCTCAGAACCAGCTGATCATCTGCTCGATCGAGGTGGCCGGCCACGGGATCACGTTGACGCGCTCCTCGAACGTCGCCTTCCTCGAGCTCGACTGGACGCCCGCCAAGCACGACCAGGCCGAGGACCGCTGTCATCGCATCGGCCAAGAGGACACGGTCAACGCCACCTACCTGCTCGCCGCCGGCACGGTCGATGAAACGATCGGGGCCTTGCTGGAGCGCAAGCGCGCGGTGATCGGCGCCGTCACCGACGGGTTGGAGGAGGACGAGGAGGGGGTCGTCGACGCGCTCATCCGCGAGCTGCGCGGCACGCCCTACCGGCGGCTGCGCGCTGTGGCGTGACCCGACGGGAGATCTACTCGCGGCGGGAAGCCAGGTCGCGAGGACCTGTCAGATCGCGGCAGGAGATCAGGTCGTAGCCTCGGGCGGCGGTCTCGCCGCCATGACCTCCGCGGGCAGGTTCCGGGTCGCGAAGAAGGCCGCGCAGACGAGCAAACCAGCGATCAGCAGCCCGGTCTTCAGCGCCGTGAGCTGCGCTTCGGCGTAGCTTTCGACGATCGCTTCGGTGCTCTGCGCGTCGAGGCCCTCCGCCTGTGCGCCGGCGCGGACCTGGTCGATCGAGACGAAGCTGACGTTGCCCTCGAGCTTGATCCCGACCTGCTGCTTGACCGCCGCGGAGACCCGCGGGTCGCTCTCGACTTTGCCCGAGAAGCCGGCGATCAGCCCGCTGATCACGATCGCGCCGATCAGCGCCGTCCCCATCGCCGCGCCGAGCTGCTGGGCGGTGAACTGCAGGCCGCCGGCCTCGCTGCGGTCCTCGTCGCCGACGGCGGACTGCACGACGTTGCCGAGCTGGGAGACGATCAGGCCCATCCCGATGCCAAGCACCGCCATCGCGATCGCGAACGGGACCGTCTCGATTTCCGGCTTGATCGTCGCGAGCAGCAGCAGGCAGGCTGCGAGCAGCAGCGCCAGGCCCGCGCGGACGATCGTGCGCGCGGGGTAGCGACCCGCCAGGCGCGAGCCAATCAGTGCCGTCACGAACAGCGTGACCGACACCGGCAGCATCCTGACGCCCGTCTGGAACGCGTCGAAGCCCTGCACGACCTGCAAATACAGCGGGATCGCGAAGAAGACGCCCATCAGGATCAGGTTCTGGAACAGGAACGTCGTCAACCCGCTGCGCATCGCCGGAATCGAGAGGAGGCGAAAGTGCACGAGCGGCTGCTCTTTCAGACGCTCACGCCGGCGCTCCCACGCGCGGAAGCCACCGATGACCGCGAGCCCGGCCGCGATCACGAACGGCGTCAGCGAGAACCCGAACGGTTCGATCGGCGAGTTGCGGGGCTGCAGCCAACCCCAGGTGCTCGCCTCCAGCACGCCGAAGACGACCAGCGCGAGGCCGAGCGCGCACAGCACGGCGCCGACGCGATCGAGCTCCGCCCCCGGCTGTCCGGAGTCCTTCGGCAAGAGACGCACCGCAAGCAGGATCAGGATCACGACGACGACCTCACCGACGAACACGATCCGCCACGTCAGGTTCGTCGTCACCCAACCGCCGAGGATCGGCCCGACCGCGATCCCCGCGCCGGAGACGCCGCCGAGCACGCCGTACGCGAGTGCGCGCGCCGGCCCCTCGAAGCTGCGCGCGGTCAGCGCCACCAGCGCCGGCAGCACGAGCGCGGCGCCGATCCCCTCCAGCAGCGACCAGCCGACGAGCAGCGCGCCCACGCTCCACGCCGCCGCCGTCAGCGCCGAGCCGGTGCCGTAGATCACGAGGCCGATCGAGAACGCCCGCCGCCGGCCCCAGATGTCGCCCATCTTGCCGCCGGCGATCATCAGCGCGGCCATCACGAGCGAGTACAGGGCGATCACCGCCTGGATCGTCGTCACGTTCGTGTGGAAGTCGGCGACGAGCTGGGAGATCGACACGTTCATCACCGCCTGGTCGAGCACCATCAGGAACTGGGCGGTGCCCAAGACGGCGAGGATCTTCCGGTCGCCGGGACTCATCGCGGACGACCTCTACGCACAGTCACGCTGTCAGAGAATACGCACCGGCGTGCCGACCGGCACGTGCCCCGCGATCCAGCCGATCGCCGCGTTGGCCAGACGTACGCAGCCGTGCGAGCGGGCGCTTCCAAGCGGGTCTGCCAGGCTCGCGCCGCCGCGGCCGTGCAGCGCGACCTGGCCGTCGCCGCCTTCGAAGCTCTTCAGCACTTCTGAGTGCGCGGTCAGCGGCAGCACCCAGGTGCCCTCGAAGTCTTTGCCGGTGCCCTGGGGCAGCTCGGCGGCGATCGCGAACAGGCCGGCGGGGGTTGGCGTCGAGGGCTTGCCGACGACGGCCGCGAAGGTCCGCATCAGGCGGTCGGCGTCGTAGACCTTCACGTCGCGGTCCGCGCGCGAGACCACGATCCGCCAGGGGTCTTCGTGCAGGACCGCATCTTCCTCGTCGATCCACGCGGCGAAGCCGTTCGGGCGGTAATCGAGCCGCACGCGCAGCCAGGGATGCCCGGCGGCGTCGACGCGGGAGCCGAGGACCAGCAGCTCGGTCGGGGCGCCCCACGCAGACACCGGCGCGACCGTGAACAGGCGCCGCGCGCCCGTTAGGCTCGGCGCGGTGCGGGCGAGGGTCGGGTAAACGACCTTCGCGACCCACGCTCGCGCGGGGGTCGGGGGCCCGGCGGAGGCGGCGCGAGCGAACGGTGCGCCTGCACTCGCGCTCGCGCTCGCGCTGAGCGTCGCGTATGCAGCCGGCTGACTCAGCAGGATCCCGGCGCTCAGGATGATCGCTCCGGATAAGACGATCGGAATCGCACGGCGCCGCCCACGAGTGGTGTCCCACCGTAGCGGCGTGCTAGCCGGTGACATGGTTTTCGCGGGCTGGGGCCGAGCTCGCTTTCTGTACCGGGGTGGACACCCGCGCATGGGCGGGATCGAAGTTCCTGCCGGTGACCGTCGCGTGGTTGACGATTCGCGTGCGGGCATCGGAATCGGCGCGCAGGGCGATCGTGAAGGTGTGGCTACGGCCGGCGGCGAGCGTCGCAAGCGTGAAGCAGATGCGGGCGCCGGCGAGGTGTCCGCCGCCGCGGCTGAGGACCGTCGTCTGTTCGGGGAGGTTGTCGCACACCTTCAGTTTTTCGGCGGTCTGCGCGCCAGCGTTTCGCACGATCAGCCGGTAGTCCAGGCGCCCGCCGGGGGCGAGGACGTGCTCGCGGACGAGCTTGCGCAGGGTCACTTTGGTCCGTGACATGCTCCCGGTGCTCGGGCTGACGCCGGAGGCCGGGGGAGTCGCGGCCGTCGGCGGCGTCACGGGTGTGACCACGGGGACGGGGACGACTTTGACGGTCGCTTCGGAGGAGTTGTTACCCGGGTCGGGGTCGGGCGTCGTGCTGGAGACGACGCCTGTGTTGGTGTAAGAGCCGAGACCCACTGGCTGCGCCACCAGCTCGACCGTGACGCTGCTCCCCGCCGTGATGGTGCCCAGCGCGCAGGTCACCACCTGCCCGGCCGCTTCGCACGAGACGCCGCCGGCGCTCACGTAGGAGAGGCCCGCGGGCAGCGTGTCGATCAGCTTCGCTGCGGCGGCGTCGCTCGGGCCTTTGTTGGTCACAACCAGCGAGAAGTCGGCCTGCTGTCCGGGGTGGACTTCCGGCGTGAGCGCGGTCTTGACCAGTTCGAGGTCGGCGCTCGGCAGGGTCGAGACTTCCACGGAGCGTTCGTTGTTCGTCGGGTCCGGGTCGGGCGTGGCGGGGTGCCCGGGGGTCGCCGTGCTTTCGGCGCGCACCGTGTTCGAGATCGAGCCGCTGTAGTTGCTGAGGACGGAGACGACGATCTGGAAGGAGGCTTCCTGTTCGGGGTTGAGATTCCCCGCTTCGCAGGTCACGGTGCCCGCGCTCTGTGTACAGCCTGTCTGGGCGCTGACGAAGGCGACGCCCGGCGGCAGTTTGTCGATCAGGTGGACCGCGCGCACAACCGACGGGCCGCCCTTGTTCTTCGCCGCAACGACGTATGTCAGCTCAGCGCCCGGGACCGCCGTGGTGGTGGCGCCGAGCACGCTCTTTTTCGCTTCCACGTCGGCGCTCGTAGTGACTTTGATCGGGCCTTCCGCTTCGACGGGGGTCGTCTGCTCGGTCGAGGTAACCGCGGCTTTGTTCTTCAGTTCGCTGCCGGTTTCGACGCTCGCTTCGATGCCGACCGGGACATTGATTTCGACGTTTTCAGCGACGCCGATCGAGGCGATCTTCCACGTTACGACGTTGCCGAGCACCGATTCCTCGGAGAAGCCGGTCGCCGGATTGGCGTTGGCCGCGTTGGCTTTGTAGGTCATGCCGAGAGGCAACGTGTCCACCACCTTCACTTCGTGGGCGATGCTCGTGCCGGAGTTGTGGACGATGATCGTGTAGGAGTCTTTGTTGCCCGCGATCACGCTTGGTTCGAGTGCTGTCTTCGTCACCCCGAGCACCGGCAGCGCAACCGTGGCGGTGAGCCGCGCCGAGGGGCCTTCGTATTCGCGGTAGAGGATGTCTTCGCCGGCGAAGTTCTTTTTGTGTTCGTTGCGTTCGGCTTCGGAGGCGCCGAAGTAGGAGGGCACGGTCGCCGTATTCTTGAGCTCTTCACCGTCTTTGACGCTCTTCACGGCAAGCTGCGCTTCATATTCGAGCGTTGTTTCTGCTCCAGCCGCGAGCGGTCCCGTGATCTGCCAGGCGATTTCGCGGTCGGCTTCGCTCCACGCTTTGGTTTCCGTCGCTGCGGGGTTCGCGACGGTGCCGAGCACCGTGAGACCGCTCGGCAACACGTCACTGACCTCCGCGTCATACGCCGGCGAGCTACCCGTGTTTACCACCGTCAAGTGGTAGGTGACCGTGTCGGCGGCCTCGATCGTGAACGTCGCGGCACTGAAGCCGCCGCCGTTGACCGAGGCTTCCTTGGTCAAGGCCAGCGACGGCTCGACCACCGTCGTGCTCGTCGATACCGGCGAGCTTTTCTGGTCAAACGACGACGGCGCGGGGATCGTCGCTTCTTCGAAGGACCCCTTGTTAGTCTGGTTGAAGTAGAGTGCCGCGCCGTTTTCGATTTCGGCGGACGCCCGCACCGCTTCGGACGGAGGGGACCCGCGACGGGATTCGCGCACGCTCGCGCGGTAGACCAGCACGACCGTGCGCGCCGCGGGGGCCGCCGTCAGGTTGCCCAGATACCATGCCACGCTCGTCGTAAACGGCGCACCGACGAGCACATCCGGCTTGTATGTCTGCGCGACGATCGCAGTTTCCGGGGTCGTGCATCCACTGGTGCATGTCGCGCTGACGTATTCGTCGAAGTCAAGCGTCTCCGGCAGCGTGTCGATCGCCGTCTGGTTGAACATCGCGACGCCCGCGGGGACGGTCACGGTCAGTGTGTAGGTGATCCGATGACCGATCGTCGCCTCGGGACTGTCGGAGGCCTTCGCTATCGACGGAGTTTCCAGAACCGTCGTCGTCGCGCTCGCTTTGTTGTTTTCCAGATCCGGATCGGTCTGTTCGCCTTCGACCGTCGCGGTGTTCGTCAACGAACCCGGCGGCGCCGTAACCCTGGCGGTCACCGCGACCGTCGCGCTAGCCCCGCTGACGAGTCCTTCGAGATCGCAGGTGAGCCGGGGCGCAATGTATACGCAGGCCTTGCCCTGGGAAGGTTTGGAGCTCAGATAGCTCGTCCCGGGCGGCAGCGGATCGACAACCGTAACGTGGGTCGCGTCGGAGGGCCCGTTGTTTTTGGCGGTCAACGTCCAGGTCAGTTCCTCCCCTGTGATCACGCTTGGCGGCGCTGTCTTCTTAAGTTCGAGGTCCGCTTCCGGCGTAACGTCGACCGTGACGGAGTGTTTGTTGTTCGCCGGTTCCGGGTCATGAGTCGAGGTGGTCGCTTCGACCGTGTTCACAACCGGCTTCGTGACCGAACTTTCCACCAACACCGTCACGTGATAGCTCGCACTCGCATTCGGCGCCAAGTCGCCGACCGCGCATTCAACCGTGCCCGCCACATTCGCGCAACCCACGTCCGCGCTCACAAATTTCGTCCCCGCCGGCAACGGATCAACCAGCTTCACCGCCCGCGCGACCGACGGACCTTTATTCAGCACTCCGATCGTATAAGTCACTTCCCTACCCGGCGTCACAGATTCCGGAGACGCACTCTTCGAAGCAACCAGTTCCGCGCTCGTGGTGACTTTGATTGTGCCTTCGGCTTCTGCGGGGGTGGTTTGCTCGGTGGAGGTTACCGCGACCTTGTTTTTGAGTTCGGGGGCGGTGACGCTCGCTTCGATGCCGACGGGGACATTGATTTCGACTGTTTCTCCGCTGCCGATCGTGGCGATCTTCCACGTCACGAGTTTGCCGACGATCGATTCCTCGGTGAAGCCCGTCGGCGGTTTGGCGGTGGCCGCGTTTGCTTGGTAGGTCATGCCCGTGGGCAGCGTGTCGAGCACCTGCACTTCGTGGGCGACGCTCGAGCCTGTGTTCTGGACGGCGATCGTGTAGGAGTCTTTTTCGCCCGCGATCACACTGGGCGTGACTGCTGTCTTGGTCACCTTGAGCACCGGCAGCGCGACCGTCGCGGTGAGCTGGGCGGATGGGCCTTTGTATCCGCGGTAGAGGATTTTTTCTTTGAAGTAGGTTTCTTTGCCTTCGCCGCGTTCGCTCGCGGAGACCCCGTAGTAGGAGGGCACGGTCGCGGTGTTCGTCAGTTTCTGGCCGTCTTTGACGCTGTTCGGTGCGAGCTTGACCGAGTATTCGAGCGTGATTTTTTTGCCCGGCTGAAGCGGCCCCGGAATCTGCCAGGCGATTTCGGGGCTGGCTTCGCTCCATGCCTTGGTTTCCGTCGCGGCAGGGTTTGTGACGGTGGACACAACCATGAGACCAGCCGGAACCACATCGGTGACGTCTGCGCTGTAGGCCGGCGAAGTCCCCGTGTTCTGCACCTGCAACTGGTAGCTGACGGTGTCGGCGGCCTCGATCGTGAACGGCGCGGCGCTGAAGGGGGCGCCGTTGACCGAGGCTTCCTTCGTCAAGGTCAATGATGGTTCGACCACTTTGGTGCTCGTGGACACCGGCAGGGTCTTCTGGTCAAACGATTCTGGGCTGGGGATCGTTGCTTCTTCGAAGGACCCCTTGTTTGTCTGGTTGTAATACATCGCCGCGCTGTTTTCAATTTCGGCCGGCGCCTGCACAGTTTCATGAGGGGACGTGCGATGTGCTTCGCGCACGCTGGCGCGATAGACGAGCACGATCGTGCGCGCGACGGGCGCCGCCGTCACGTTGCCCAGATACCAGGCGACGCTTGTGGTTTCAGGGGTGGAGCCGGCGATTTTCGGGGTGTAGGTCTGCAGGACGATCGCCGTTTCCGGGGTCGTGCATCCGCTGGTGCATTCGGCGCTGACGTATTCGTCGAAGTCGAGCGTGTTCGGCAGCGTGTCGATCACGGTCTGGTTGAATGTGGTGGCCTGCGCGGGGATCGTCACGGTCAGGGTGTAGGCGATCCGATGACCGATCGTCGCTTCGGGACTGTCGGAGGACTTCGAAACCGACGGGGGTTCCAGGACGGCGCTCGTCGCGCTCGCTTTGTTGTTGGCCGGTTCCGGATCGGGCTCTTCACCGCTGACCGTCGCCGTGTTCGTCAGGGGTCCCGGCGCGGCGGTCACCTTGGCGGTCACCGTGATCGTCGCGCCGGCCTTGTCGGCGAGTCCTTCGAGTTCGCAGGTGAGCCGGCCCGCGGCGTATTCGCAGGGTTTGCCCTGGGAGGACGTCGATTTCAGATAGCTCGTTCCAGGCGGCAGAGGGTCAACGACCGTGACTCCGGTGGCGTCCGAGGGGCCTTCATTTTTGACGTTCAACGTCCAAGTTAGTTCCTCACCCGTGATCACAGTTTTAGGAGCCTGCTTTTCCAGCACCAGGTCCGCTTCGGGCGTGACCGCGACTTCGACCGACTTTTTATTGTTGTTTGGATTCGGGTCAGGGGTTTCGCTGGTGGCTTCGACCGTGTTGAGGATCGGTTTTGTGACCGAGCTTTCGACCAGGACCGTCACGTGGTAGCTCGCACTCGCATTGGGGGCCAATTCGCCGACTGCGCATTTCACGGTGCCCGCGACGTTCGCGCAGCCCGTGTCAGCACTCACGAACTTGGTGCCGACCGGCAGCGGATCGGTCAGCTTCACGGCCTTTGCCACCGAGGGACCTTTGTTGAGCACAGAGATCGTGTAGGTCACTTCCCTGCCCGGCGTCACGGTTTCCGGAGAGGCGCTCTTCGACGCTTCCAGATCCGCACTCGTCGTCAGGGTGATCGTGCCTTCCGCTTCGACCGGCGTGGGTGCGGCGGTGGCGTGCACGACCACGGTGTTCTTCAGTTTGGTCCCACTGGAGAGGCTCGCTTCGGTGCTCACGGGCACGGTGATTTCGACAGACGCGCCGGCGGCGATCGACGCCACTTCCCACACGATCGAGGATCCGCTCGCGGACTTCTCGGAGAAGCCGGTGGTCGGAGACGCGGTGGCGGCGCCGGCTTTGTAGGTCATCCCCGCGGGGAGCGTGTCTTCGGCCACCACTTCGCGTGCGACTTCGGTGCCGATGTTGTCGACGACGATCGTGTAGGTGTCTTCTTCACCGGCGGCGACGCTCGCTTTCAGCGGAGTCTTGGTCACCGTCAGCACCGGTAGCGCGACCTTCGCGGTCAGCGTCTTTTCGTTGCCGTTGTAGGTACGGTAGCTGATTGCTTCTTTGAAATAGTTTTCCCCGGTCCGTTCCGCCGCCGGTACACCGAAGTAGGTCGGCACCTTGGCGGTGTTGGCGATTTCCTGGCCCTGGTGCAGGGTCGTCACGGGGGCCAATTTGGCGGTGTATTCGAGCGTGATCCTCTTACCGGGCGTGGCGACGGTGCCCAGCGCCGGGATCGTCCACGCGAGTTCGCTCGCGCTTTCTTTCGTGACTTCCGCTTCGTGGCTCGTGATCGGCGCGTTCGCGACCGTTTTGACTTCGGTCAGCCCGCTCGCCGGCAGCGCGTCGGTGACGCTCACGTTGTACGCCGGCGCGGCGCCGCTGTTGGTGACCTGGAGCCGGTAGGTGATCGTGTCGCCGTCCGTGACCTGGAACGGTGTCGTCGTGCTGAATGCGCCGCCGTCGACCGAGGCTTCCTTGACGATCGCCACGCTGGGCTCGACCACTTCGGTGGTGATGGAGACAGCGGCCGTTTCGTGTTCGAACGACCCGGGGGTGGGGATCGTTTCTTTTTCGAATGAGCCTTTGGCCGCTTTGTCGTAGTAGAGCGTCGCCGAGTTCTTGATTTCGGCGGGCGCCTGCACCTTTTCCGCCGGAGACCCACGAGACGTGGAGCGCACGTTGGCGCGATACACCAGCACGACCGTGCGCGCCGTGGGGGCCGCTGTCACGTTGCCCAGGTACCAGGCCACGCTGGTCGTGAACGGTGTCGCAACCAGGACTTTTGGCGTGTAGGTCTGCGGGACGATCGTCGTTTCCGGAGTCGTGCAGCCACTGGTGCACGTTGCGCTGACGTATTCGTCGAAATCCAACGTGTCCGGCAGCGTGTCGATCACCGTTTGGCCATACACGACGGCATGCGCGGGGATCGTCACGGTCAGCGTGTAGCCGATCCGATGGCCGATCGTCGCTTCAGGACTGTCGGACGCCTTGACCACCGTCGGGGGGCCCGTGACGGTGGTCGTTGCGCTCGCTTTGTTGTTCGCCGGTTCCGGATCGGTCTCTTCCCCGCTGACCGTCGCCGTGTTCGTGAGCGCGCCCGGCGCGGCGGTCACCCTGGCGGTGATCGTGATCGTGGCGCTGGCCCCGACCGCGAGTGCTTCAAGTTTGCAGGTGAGCGTGCCCGAGGCTTCTTTACACGAACCCTGGGACGGTGCGGAGGTCAGATAGCTCGCCCCGGCCGGCAGGGGATCGACGACCGTGGCCCCTTTGGCCGAGGAAGGCCCGTTGTTCTTGGCGGTCAAGGTCCACGTGAGTTCTTCGCCTGTGATGACGGTTGCCGGTGCTGTCTTTTCCAGCGCGAGATCCGCTTCGGGCGAGACGGCGACTTCCTTGGTGGCTTTGTTGTTGTTCGGTTCGGGATCGGGGGTCGGGCTTTCCGCGGTGACGGTGTTGGAGATCGTGCCCGTGAGGCTCGCGGCGAGCTGGACTTCGATCTTGAATGCCGCGCTGTGACCGGGTTCGAGGGTGCCCGCTTCGCAGGTCACGACGCCGGCGGCTACGCTGCACCCGGCGGGAGAGGAGCTCTTGTAGGTGAGGCCCGCAGGGAGATGGTCGACGAGCTTGACTTCGCTCGCCAGTGACGGGCCTTTGTTGGTGGCGGTGACTTCGTAGGTGAGCGGCTCGCCGGGGACGGCCTTGCCGGATCCCACGATGGTCTTGGTGGCGGACAGGTCGGCGCTCGTGGTCAACGTGATCGTCCCTTCCGCTTCGACCGGCGTCGGCGCCGCCGTGGCGTGCACCGCGACGGTGTTCTTCAGTTTGGTCCCGCTCGCGAGGCTCGCTTCGGTGCCGACGGGGACCGTGATTTCGACCGACACGCCAGACGCGATCGATGCCACTTCCCAGACGATCGTCGATCCACTTGCTGACTTCTCGGAGAAGCCGGTGGTCGGAGACGCGGTGGCGGAACCGGCTTTGTAGGTCATCCCCGCGGGGAGGGTGTCTTCGGCCACGACTTCACGCGCGACGCCGGCGCCGGCGTTCTTGACGACGATCTTGTAGGAGTCTTTTTCGCCCGCGGCGACGCTCGCTTTGACCGGCGTCTTGGTCACTTCTAGCACCGGCACCCGGAGGATGCCCTGCGCGCTCGCCGCGCCGGACGCGAACGGGCCTTCGGCGTCTTCGGGGTTGCCGGCCGCGTCGAGCACGGTCGCGCTCGCGGTGTTTTTGTTCGGATGCCCCGGCCCGCTACCGGGGTTTGACTCGGCCGCGAGCGTGGGCTTGGCCTGGTAGGTGAGGGTCGTGCTCGTTTCCGCGGCGAGTTCGATGCTCGTGCTCCACGTCAGTTCCCTGCCCGGTTCGAGCGAGCCCGATTGCGTGGGGACTTCTTTGTGGCCGCCGCTGAATTCAGCGCTGCCGGCGACGTATTCCCAGTTGGCCGGCAGAATGTCTGCGACTTTGACGTTCTTGGCCGCCACCTTCGACGTGTTCCTGACGACGACGCGCCACGTGAAGGGCTCGTTGACTTCGGCGTTGGCGCTGGCCTGGTATGTGGCGCCTTCGAGCGCCGTCTTTTCGATCGTGATCGTCGGCAGCGTGACCTTCGCCTTGAGCGTCTTTACGTTGCCGGCGTAGGAGCGGTATTCGATCGTTTCGTTGAAGTAGCTTTTCCCTGTGCGTTCGGCCGCGGGTACGCCGAAGTAGGTCGGGACCTTCGCGGTGTTGGCGATTTCCTGGCCCTGGTGCAGGGTCGTCACGGGCGCCAATTTGGCGGTGTATTCGAGCGTGATCGTCTTACCGGGCGTCGCGGGGGTGCCCAGCGCCGGAATCGTCCACGCGAGTTCGCTCGCGGTTTCTTTCGTCACTTCCGCTTCGTGGCTCGTGATCGGCGCGTTTTCGATGGTTTTGACTTCGGTCAGCCCGCTCGCCGGCAGGGCGTCGGCCACGCTCACGTTGTACGCCGGTGCGGTGCCGCTGTTGGTGATTTTCAGCCGGTAGGTGATCGTGTCGCCGTCGGTGACTTTGAACGGCGTCGCCGCGCTGAAGGCGCCGCCGTCAACCGAGGCTTCCTTGACGATCGCGACGCTCGGCTCGGTCACCGTCGTTTTCGCGTGCACCGGGCCAACCGGTTTGTTGAAGCTCGCCGGCGGCACGACCGCTGCGTTGAACGTGTAGAGCGAATCGGCCGTGTTGTAGTACAGCGACGCGGAGTTTTCGAGCACGGTGGGGGCTTTGACTTCGGCGCCGCCGCCGCGCGGAGTCGAGCGCACGAGCGCAACATAGACGAGCTTGAGTTCGCGCGTCGCCGAGGCCGACGTAACGTTGCCCAGGTACCAGGCGACCCTGTTGGTGTGGGCGCCCACGTTGTTTTCGGCCGTGTACGGTTTTGGTTCGATTTCGGTCGGGCCCGCGGCGCAGCCGCTCGTGCAGCCGGCGCTTTCGTACTTGACGAGTTCCAGCGTGCTCGGCAGCGTGTCGATCACCGTCTCGTTGTAGGAGACCGTATACGCGGGGATCTGCACCGTGAGCGTGTAGGTGACCTTCGCCCCGATCGTCGCCTTTTCAGGACTGCCGGCCTTGGCGATCGTCGGGCCTTCGACTTCCAGCGAGCTGTTCGTTTTGACTTCGTAGTTCGGTTTGATCGTACTTGGGGTGGGAGCGCTCGGCGTGCGTCCGCCCGTCGCGAGGCTCGAGATCGTCGCTTCGGAGCGGTTTTCCAGGCTGGTCGAGGAGACCGGCGATGCATTGACCTCGACGAAGAAGGCCAGGCTCTGTTCGTTGCTCGCGCCCGGTTCGATCTTGCCCACTTTCCAGGTAATCGTACGTTCGGCTTCGTTCCAGATGCCGCCGTCTTCCGTCGTCCCGCCGCTTATGAGCGGTACGCCGAGTTTGTTGGTGGGAGTTAGCCCGCTCGGAACCCTGTCGACGACTTCGCTGTTGAAGGCCGCGCTCTGCCCGCTGTCGCCGACCTTGAGCATGTATTCGACGATCTGGCCGCCGTGAATTTTTCCACCGGAGTTGTTGCTTTCGGCGAGCGTGATCTTCGGCTCGACCAGCGGCAGCGGGTTGGCCGCAGTCAGTTTCTCGGCGACTCCCAGCGCGCTCGTCCAGCTCAGTTCGCCGGTGTTGGGAATCGACTTCTGGGTCGCCGTTCCGGCGGCGTTGTTGGCTTCGACGTTGAGCACGTGTGCCTTGAAGCGCATCGTGACCAGCGTCGGCACGGTGGCCGAGGGCCCGTAGTCTGCGGGGAGGACCACGACGGGCTTGCCGCCGACCACTTCGGTTCCGAAGCCGACGGGCGCTCCGCCGACGAGCGCTTCGACCGAGCCGGTTTCGTATTCCTCGCGCGAGCTTTCGAAGCCCGGGTCGGTCAACCTGGCGACGCCGTTGAGCGTCGTGCCCGCGGGGACCGTGGCGGTGACCGAGTAGGTGACCTGCTCGCCGATCGTCGCCTGTTCGGCGGTGTTGCCAGTTTCGACGACCGAGGTCGTGTGCGTCTTTGCGAGTGTCGCCGCTGCGGTCTTCAGTTCGGCTTCCCCGATCGCCTTTTCTGAGTTGGCTTCCGATTCGGGGTGCAGCAGCGGTTCGATGTTTTCCTTCGGGATATACGTGAAAGTGCTGCCGTTGTTCGTCGGGCTCTTGTATTCGACCACGCCCACCTTGTCCTTCAGAACGTCCCCCGGATCGAGCGCGCTCGGCAGCTTCACCGTGAACTTCAACGTCGCTTCGCCGGGCTTCAGCGTACCCGGGGTCGGTTCGCTCGCCGCCGGGACCTCGATGTTCTGACCGCCGAGACCGATGTCGCCCCAGGTGATGTGGGCCTGCGCTTTGCCTTCGACCGTTTCTTCGCCGCAGACCCCGCCGTTCGTCGCCGAGAGGACCTCCGTACAGGTCAATCCGGTGGCGAGGTTCTCGCGCACGTCGGTCTGTTCGGCTTCGAGCTTGCCCTTGTTTGAGAGCGTCAGGGCGAAGGTGACTTCTTCGCCCTCCTTGACCGTCGCCGTGCTCGCCGGCGTGATCGCTTGGCCACCCACTTCGACGATCTGCTTGCCCAGCGTCAGCTGCGGGAACTGTAGTTCGTAGTCGGCTTCCGCGCGCAGCGCGAAGGATTCGCCCGCGCTGTTGATGCTCGCGAACTTCATCAGGTTGCCCTGCAGGTCCCCGAGCGGCGTGCCTTTCGTCAGCGTCGCGTCGGTCGCGAAGACGCGTTCGAAGCGCTGGCTGCCGTTGCCGACGATCCCCGATGCCGGCAAAGTCCATTTCAGCGCGCCGCCGGGTTCGGTTCCGGGAGCTTCGGAATGGTCGAAGGTTGTTCCCGGCAAAGTGTCGCCCGGTCCGCGCGCCTGACCTTTTTCGCCTTTTTCTTCGAACGCTTCGTCGAACAGCACCAGTTCGGGCAGGAAGTCGGTGACCTCCGTTCCGTGGGTGCTGAGAGTCGCGGGAAAGCTCGCCTGCAAACGCCAGCAGATCTGATCGCCCGGGTGGTAGACCGGGATCGCGCTCGTGTAGGTGTCGCCGAGGCAGCTCGTGCCCGATGCGGCGACTTCCTTTTTGATCGCGGGACCAACGGCTGACTGCGTGAAATGGGAGTTGTCCTGCACCGGTTCGCTCAGCGGGCGTCCGTGATCGATCGGTTTGGCGCCTTCTTCGGAACAGTCGGTGTCGTTGTCGCACACGACGTTCGTGGTCGCGTTCGCGAGCACCGTGTTTTCGATTTTGTCGTTCGACAGGATCGGCCCGGCCTGCGCGTGTTTTGACTGATAGTGCGTGCGGGTGTTTGAGTAGAAGGTGATCGTCGTCGTTTCGTTCTGCTTCAGCGTCGCCAGCGCGGGGTCCGTCGTTTCGTTCCAGACGAGCTTCCAACTCCCGTTTTCTTCTTCTTTGGTCGAGGTGTAGGGGGAGGAGGGCAGATCGCCGTTGGGTTCACATTCGGTGCTTTCCGGGTTGCTCAGGTTTTCAGAGCTCAGCGGGCACAGCCCGTTCGGCAATGTGTCGGTGACTTCGACTTCCGTGTTGTAGCGGTACTCGGAGGAGTGCACGAGGATCGTCCATTTGCTCACCTGCCCATCGGACAGGGTCGTCAAATTGGCCGACTTCTCCGTCGTGATGTCCTTCGCCACGCGCGTCATGTGTTCTTCGGCGGAGACTTTCGTGGCGCCTTTGTAGAGGCCTTCGGCCTTCGCGAACGTGACGATCGACTCGCCGTCGCTGGTCTCCGCGCCGGAGTTGTTGTCGAGGTTGGCCGCCTGGTGGCCGCTCGCGGGGGTCGGTTCGGCGCCGGTCCATTCGGTCGTGTTTTCGCGCAGCGGCACCGCCGCCCTGAATTCGAACGTGCGCGATTCCCCTGGTTTCAGTTCTGACACGTTCCAGCGCAGGTGGGTGTAGACCGCGGTGGGATCTTCGCCTGCGCCGTCGGGGTCGGTGTCCTTCGTTTCCACGAGTTCCGGGGCCGTGCATTTCGTGGTCGCTCCCACAACGATCGGCCCGGAGCCCGGGTACTCTTCCTTGCTTGGAGGGTTCGTGGGAGCGTCGGTGGTGTGGTCCGCTTCCCCGCCGCAGCCCAGGTACTCCAGGCCCGCGGGCAGCCAGTCGTCGACGTTGACGTTCGTCGTCGCGTTGACTTTGTTGTTCGTGACGGTGACCTTGTAGACCGTCTGGTGTTCGTGCACCCCGCGCAGGATCTCCCCCTCCGGAGACCCCTCTTCCTGCTTGATTTCCAGGGCCGAGATCGTGGTTTTGGAGGACCCTTTCGCGTAGCCGGTGTACGATTTCGGCCCCGGCCCTTCCGGTTCGCCGTTGGCCTTGAACTTCGGCAGGTAACGGGGCGCTTCGGCGACGAAGGCTTCCGCCGGGACCGTGAATTCGGAGGCCACCTGGTAGATCGCCTGCGACGGGGCAACTTCGAAGGAGAGCGTCTCGTGCGAAGCCGGCGACAGATCGCCGACGTTGCTCCAGATCAGCGTCGTTTCTTTGGGGTTGGGTTGATTTTCGATCACGGTGGGCGTCGGGGCCGCCCCGCCGGAGCCGATTTTCGTGCTCCCGGGAACGTAGGCGACCCCTTCCGGCAGCACCGCGCGGTAGCTGAGGTTGTAGCCGTAGGGCTGCCCGGTCGGGTTGGCCGCTTCGAGGGTGATCGTCGCCTTGGCGCCGAACAGCACGCTCGTCGGGGCCTTCACGGCCAGTTCGATCGCGGGGCTGCCCGCGGCGGCGGCATTCGCCGGCACGAGCAGGACGAGCAGACAGGCCCAGGCGAGGCTGAAACCGAGCAGTGGCGATCGACGTGACATACGCACCCGGTGCATTCGTCACGAGCGTTGGGTTTCCTTGACGGAGAGAGTAGTCGCGGGGACGCTGCGTCCGCGGCGCATTTCGCCGAAGGACTTTATTGTGGCGGGCATGAGCCACCGCTCTGAGCTGCCGCCCGAGCACCTGGTCGCCGAGCTCGTCGGCTTGCTCGATGACGGCTGCGAGATCGACGACCCCGCCGACCTCGAGCTGCTCGCGGGCACGCTGCTGCTGCCGATCTCGATCCCCGAGGTCCCGGAGGCGGCGCGCCGCGTCGTCGTCGACGCGATCGCGGCGCGCGGCGATCCGATCGCCGCCGCCACGCTCGCCGCGCTTGGCGTGCTTGCACCCGCGCCGCTGGCTGCCCATGCGCGCGAGGCCGCCGCGCTGCTTGCGGGCCGCGGCGTCACGCACCCGGCTGTTGCGCAGATCGGCACGCTGTCGGTGGAGTCGGCCGCCGCGGGCGCCGACAACGACACGGAGATGATCGTCGCCGTGCTCGCGCGACCCGGCAGCCGCGACCGGCAGGTGATCGTGCTCGGCATCCACTCGGCGACCGATGCGCTGATCGAGTGCATGCTCACGCCACCGCTCCCGCGCGGTGAGGCCGAGCAGCTGCTGCCCAAGCTGGCGAGCGACGCGAGCGCCCCGCCGCTGGCTCCGCTGGCTGCGGACGAGCTGGCCGCGCGCGTGATCGCGACCGCCGCTTGCGCTCGCGATCTCGGTATCGCGCTCGGCTCGGACGCCGCGCCAGTCCTGCCGATCATCGCCCGCGCACTCACCGGCGCCGGCGACGCCATCGCCTGGCCCGAGACGCTCGCTCCGTGGGAGGAGGACGACGAGCTGTCGATCTTCGACGGCGAGCTCGACCCCGCCGCGCGCCGCGCGCCTGGCGACACAACTGGCCCCCGCCGCGCCAAGCGCAAGGCACAACGCTCTGCGCGCAAGCAGAGTCGCCGTCGCTGAACGGGCTCACGCAGCTGCGCTACGCGGCGCGCGCCCCGCGGCGCCATGAGCGCCGCGATGCGCGCCGCAGCGCCGGCATCAGCATCCTCGTGACCTCCAGCGCCGCCGATGCCATCGCTACGGGAAGCTCGCGGTCGTTGAGCTGCCACGATGCCACCTGCTGCGCGTCAGCGTCGCCGAAGGCCACGCCGCGCGGATCGCCGACCAGCTCGTCGAGCGCCGCGTCCATCTCGTCGCGGTGGTTGGAGTATGCCCACTCCTGGATCCGGTCGGCCAGGCAGTTCGGCCGTATCTCTCGGACCGCATTGATCTAATAGCCTCTAGGTGCGTCGCCCTGGAGGGGTGGCAGAGCGGTTGAATGCGGCGGTCTCGAAAACCGTTGTGCGTCTGATTGGCGTACCGGGAGTTCGAATCTCCCCCCCTCCGTCCCTGGAGTTGAGGTCCTCGTGAGCGCTAGATCGTCCTGTCGCGGCGCGAGGCGAAGAACTTGCTCAGCAGCTCCCCGCACTCCTTCCCCAGCAGGCCGCCCTGGACCTCGGGGCGGTGGTTCAGGCGGGGCTCTGAGAGCACGTCGAGCACGCTCCCCGCCGCGCCCGCCTTCGGGTCGCTCGCGCCGTAGATGACGCGCGGCACGCGGGCGAGCACGATCGCCCCGGCGCACATCGCGCAGGGCTCGAGCGTCACATACAGCGTCGCGTCCAACACCCGCCAGCTGCCGAGCGCCCGCGCCGCCTCGCGCAGGGCGAGAATCTCGGCGTGCGCCGTCGGGTCCTTGCGCAGCTCACGCTCGTTGCGGGCAACGGCGATGACCTCGCCGGCGAGCGCCACGACCGCGCCGATCGGCACGTCGCCGTGCTCACGCGCGCGCTCGGCCTCGCGCAGGGCGAGGCGCATGAAGTGCTCGTCGTCTGGTCTTTCTTCATCCATCACAGAACCTCTGGATCCTCGCCCGCAAAGAATCCCACGCTCATCACAGAACCTCTGTGCCCGCTCGCGGGTTGATTAGTTGTCCACCCCTCATGCGATCTTCCGCGCGCTCTGCGACAGTGCATCCCGCCTCGCCAGTCTTCCCATCATCATTACTCAAAAACTCCATGCTCCCCCGCGCCCCTTCCAACTCCCCCCTGGCCGGCTTGACCCACTGGCCGGCACTGCTCGCCGGGGTCTGCGCGACGCTGGCTCTCGGGATGCTCGTTGCGCCATCCTCGAGCTCCGCCGCGGGGTCATACGCCCCGGATCAGATCCTCGTCAGGTACGCCCCCACGGTGTCCGCCCGCGCGCGCGCGGCGGATGTGGACAGCGAAGCTCCCGGCGCGCACACCCGGCTGTTGAGCCTTCCACGTGGCGTCAGCGTGCCGGCCGCCCTTGCCCGCCTGCGCGGTCGTCGTGACGTGCTGTGGGCCGTGCCCGACTACCGCGCGCACGCCGCCGGTGTGTTCATCCCCAACGACCCCGGTCTCGGCGGGGCGCCGACCGACTGGGAGCAGCTGCAGTGGAACTTCGTCGGCCCGTTCGGCGTGAACGCCCCCGAAGCCTGGTCAAACGTCGCCGCCGATGGAGCCCCCGGCGGGCGCGGGGTGATCGTCGCGGTGCTCGACACCGGCATCGCCTACGCCAACCGCGGGCGCTTTCGCCGCTCGCCCGACTTCTCGCGCTACGAGTTCGTCAAAGGCTATGACTTCATCGCACACGATCCCTACCCCAACGACCACAACGGTCACGGCACGTTCGTCGCCGGGACGATCGCCGAGGCGACCAACAACCACTTCGGCCTCACCGGCCTTGCCTACGGCGCGCGCCTGATGGCAGTGCGCGTGCTCAACAACCAGGGCGAAGGCGACGCCTCGACAATCGCCGAAGGCGTGCGCTTCGCCGTCAACCATCACGCCCAGGTGATCAACCTGTCGCTCGAGTTCGCAAGCGAAGTCACCGCCGCGGATATCCCCGAGCTGATCGAAGCCCTGCGCTACGCCCGCCGGCGCGGGGTGCTCGTGGTCGCCGCCGCCGGCAACGAGGGCCACTCGACGATCGCCTACCCGGCGCGCGCGCCGGACGTCGTCGCCGTCGGGGCCACCACCGAACACGGGTGTCTGGCCAACTACTCCAACGACGGCTCCGGCCTGACGCTCGTCGCCCCCGGCGGAGGCGCCGACGCCGACCTGCCCGGCGACCCCAACTGCCATCCCGAAGAACCCTCCGGCCGCGACGTTTTTCAGATGACCTTCAGCGGGTCCTCTCCCCGGCGCTTCGGATTCCCCTCCGGCTACGAAGGCACCTCGATGGCCTCGCCCCACGTCGCGGCGACCGCCGCGCTGATCATCGCCAGCGGGGTTTTGGGGCGCCGTCCGTCGCCGGCGCAGGTTGTGGCGCGGCTGCGGGCGACGGCGCGAGCACTCGGGGGACCCTCAGACTCGCGGTTGTATGGGGCCGGGCTGGTCAACGCGGCGGCGGCCACCGCGCCTGGGGGGCCGGGGGCGGTGGGGTAGGAGGCGTCCTGTCGCCACCGAACCTCGATGGGCATTCGCCTTCGACGAGACTCGAGGTGACGGTTACAGACGCGGACCGTCCGCGGTGGCGAACCGCCCCAGCAAGCGGTTGGCCACGAGGCGCTTGGCCAGGGGACGGCCGTGCGCGAAGGCGAGCCTGTCGATGTGTCCGGCGATGGACGGCGCAAACGCCTGCAGGCCGATCCTCTCGCGCGTCTCGGGGCACCAAACGCGCTTGTAGGTTTCGTCCTCGCCGAGCATCTCGACGCGGCGCAGCCCCTCCGCAAACGCGTTGTGAATAAGTTCGCGCATCAGCAGCATGCCGGGCGCCAGCTGCCGGTACTCGGGGTCGTAGCCCATCTTGAGATGGAAATGGACGCGATCGCAGCGGAGCGCCAGGCTGGCGGCAAGAGCCCGTCCATCCAAGCGCAGGATGTGGATTCTCAGCCATCCTCGATCGGCCGCCCAACCCGCGATCTCGCGATAGAAGCGCAGTGTGTCCGCCCGCGAGCCAATCGCCGTGCCCCGCTCGTCCTTCCAGCCGCTTCCCTCGACCTGCACGACTTCGTCAAACAGCCGATCGAGCCGAGAACTCCCATCCTCCTCCACGAAGGTCACCGTCCCGCGCTCCTCCAAACGGCGGCGACGGCGACGCAGGTTTGCGCGGACATCGGAGCCCATGCCCGATTCGAATGCCGCCCAGTCGCCGAGGAGATCGAGGTACGGGGGATGGGTCAGGGCCCGTTGCAGGAGATGGTATCCGGCGCTCTCGAGCTCGCCGCGAAACGCCTGGACGCTCGCGTCCGCTCCATCTAGGAACGCAAGTGCGATCCGGCGCGGGCGAGCCGTGGCGATCACCCTCGCCAGCTCGCTCGCCGCAAGCTCGTCCCGCGCGAGCACGCCGGTCTCAGGGGTATGCCAGTTCGCTGGAGACGCAAGCACAGCGCCGCGGCAGATCAGCGGCAATGCGCCGACGAGCTCGCCGGCGCGCCGGACCGTGGCCAGCAGCAGCGGCCGATCGTCGAAAGCGCGCTGCCACGCCAATACGAATCCGGGGTACATGAAGGGAGTTGCGCCGACGCGAGTGGCCAGTTGCTCCCACTCGCAGGCGAGCCGGCCCTGAGGCGCACCGACCTCCTCGATCAGTCCATCATCGCCTCGATCGGTCATGCGGCGGACACCTCGTCGGTCGCCGCGCCGGGACGTGCATCGTCCATCGGCAGACCCTACGGTATGGCGGAGCGGGAGTCCCTCACGAGCAGGCTCGGACGCCGGAACAGACAGACCCCTCCAGACAGTCCCTTAGGCTGTCTTTAAGTGAAACGTTGCCGCTGGATAACGCTCGACGAGCTGAAGGGTCGCCGAGCAGAGTGGCGCGAGCTCGCCGCCGGCGGTGAGTTCCCGACCGCGTTTGCCGATCCCGGCTGGATCCTGGCGTGGTGGCGAACCTACAGCGAGGACCACGAGCCGTGGTGCCTGGCGCTGGAGGACTCCGATGGATCGCTCCAGGCCCTGGCGCCGCTTGCGTGCAGACGGACGCCGCTCGCCCGCACGCTCACTTTCGCCGGTGGCGAGTGGAACGGCATGGAGACCCTGCTCGGCGCGCGGGGCGTGGAGCCCCGATTCAGCGCCCTGCTGCTGGAGAAGCTTGCCGCGCGGCGCCGGGATTGGGACATCTGGCGTATCCGGCGCCTGCCGGCCCAGTCGTGCCTAGCGCAGCTGCTGTTGGAAGGACGCGGCCCCCTCAAAGCCGGTGCAAACAGCCTTCGCCTCCAGCCTTTCCTGACGCTTCCCGAGGACGGCTCGATGTTCGAATCGCGCTTCGGGAGCAAGCAGCGCAGCACCCAGCGCCGCAAGTGGCGGCGCCTACTCGAGCTGGGAGCCGCTCCGCGGATCGTGAGCGATCCCCAGGAGATCGAGCCTGCAATGCACCGGCTGCTGGACCTGCGCCGCGGTCGGGCGATGGCAATGGGGCAACGCTACAAGCACATGGATGCGCGCTTCGAGCGTTTCATCCTCGATGCCGTGCGGGAGCTCGGGTCCGACGGAGCGCGCCTGTGGACCCTGGAGGCCGGCGGCCGGACCCTGGTCATGCGCCTGGACCTCGTCCAGGGACCGCGTGAGCACAGCTATCTGCTCGGCCTGGGCGAGGACCATGCGATGCTCAGCCCCGGGAGCTCGCTCGAGCGGCACGCGATCCTCGAAGCGATCGCCGAGGGCCGCACCGAGCTCGACCTCGGTCCCGGACGCGACGAGTACAAGTATCGGCTGGGGGCGATCGACCGTGAGCTTGCACGTCTCATCGTCCCGAGTCCATCGACCCGAGGAAGAATCGTGGGGACGACCGCCGCGATCGATCTGGAGTTGCGCAACACCGCCGCGGCGGAGGCACTGCGCCGCAGGCGCGGGATGAGCACCGAGCGCGGTAGCACTGGCGCCGTGAGCGTACCGAACACCAGCACGTCGATAAATAAAGTGCAGCCAGGATGAGCGAAGCAGAGCTGATCGTCGAGGAGGCGCGCCTGGAGGAGTTGGAGGACGCGTGGGACACCCTCGCGGTGGCCAACGCCTCGCCCGTATCAGGGCCGGCGTGGATGCTCGGATGGTGGCGTCACGTGGCGCCATCCGGCTCGCAACTGCGGGTAGCGGCGGTTCACGATCGCGGCGAGCTGATCGGGATCGTCCCGCTGTGTGTGGAACCCAACGACCCGCACGATTACCGGCTGCTGGCTCACGACTTCAGCTCCTCGGTGACGCCGCTGGCGCGGGCGGATCGAACATGGGAGGTCGCCGCGGCAGCCGCGGAGGTGCTTGGACGAGCACAGCCACGTCTCGCTGCCCTGGCCCTCGCGCCGCTGCTCGCAAGCTCCCCGTGGGCAACCGCGCTGAGCGATGTCTGGCCCGGCCGCATTGCACCCCTCGTGTTGCGTCATTCGGTCGCAAACGCTCCGACGATCTCACTCGAGCACGCCTCCTTGGAAGAGTGGCTGAGCAGCCGCAGTTCCGGCTTTCGCGCCAATTCCCGCCGGCGGCGCCGGCGGTTTGAGCTTGCGGGTGGCACGGCGCGAATGAGCACCCCCGAGACCGTCACGGCCGACATCCAGATGTTCAAGCAACTGCACGCCGCGCGCTGGCAGCGACTAGGCGCGTCGCGACTCGTGGCGCTGGGAGAGCGACTGCCGCTACTGCTGGGTGAGCTGGCGCAGGCGCTGCTACCGACAGAGCGCTTTCGCTTGCTGTTGCTCGAACTGGAGGGAGAGCCGGTCGGCGCGTATCTGACGATCGCCGGCGGCGGCGAGCTCGTCGGCATCAACACCGGCTGGGACGAGCGCTTCAAGCGCTTCAGCCCGGCACGCCTTGCAATGCTCTACACCCTCGAGGATGCTTTTGCGCGCGGCGAGCATCACTACAGTCTCGGCAGGGACGCAAGCTACCGTCTCGGTCGTGGAACAGGCTCGTACAAGCTCGATTTCGCCGATGGCAACGACCCGGTCGCGGAGAGCGTGCTGCTTCCGCTCGATGCGAGGTTCCCCCGCACACTGATGAGCACCGACGCAGTCGGTCGTCAAATACGACGCAGCATCAGACGATCGCTGTCCGACGATGAGGTGGACAAGCTGCGTGGAGCGCTGAAACGCCTGAAGCGGAGCTCGGGATGAGCGAGGCGGAGCTGATCTACGATCTGCCTCGGCTGGAAGAGCTTTCGGCGGAGTGGGACGTGCTCGCCGTGATGAACGCCGCGCCGGAGTCGGGGCCCGCATGGATGATCGGGTGGTGGCGTCACGTAGCGCCGCACGAGGCACAATTGCGGGTCGTGGCGGTTCACGATCGCGGTCAGGTGATCGGGATCGCCCCTCTGTATGTAGATCTCGGGCAACCGAGGCTCCGCCGGCGCCATCGTCTGCTGGCCAGCGATTTCTCAGGCTACGTCACGCCGCTGGCGCTGCCCGATCGCGCCTGGGAGGTCGCCGACGCGGTGGCGCACGCGCTGAGGGCGAGCGAGCCCCGGCCAGCTGCCCTGGAGCTAGGCCCATTGCCCGCGACATCCCCGTGGGTGATGGCCCTGCGCGAGCGCTGGCCAGGACCTCTTCGCCCTCTCGCCTACCGCGCAGATCTGCTGGAGGTTCCGACGATATCGCTGCATCAAGGGTCTTTCGAGGAGTGGCTACAGTCCCGCAGCTCACGTTTTCGCGCCAACTGCAATCGCTACCGGCGACGCTTCGAGCAGGAGGGCGGAACCGAGCGAATCAGCACACCGGCGACGGTGACCGCGGACATCCAGACATTCACGCGCCTGCATATCGCCCGCTGGCAGGGACTGGGCTCCTCACGATTGGCGGCGCTCGGAGAGCGGCTGCCACTGCTACTCGGCGAGCTGGCGCCGGCGCTGCTCGGAGAGGGGCGCTTTCGCCTGCTGATATTCGAGATCGACGGGGAGCCGATCAGCGCCGACCTGTGCCTCACGGCGGGAGGAGAGATAATCGGCGTCAACATCGGTTGGGACGAGCGCTTCAAGCATCTGAGCGCCCCTCGCCTGTCGATGCTGAGCATGATCGAGCGAGGGTTCCGTCACGGCGACCGCCGGTTCAGCCTCGGCTGGGGCCGCGTCGATTACAAGCACGCCTTCGCCAACGGCAGCGACGCGGCCAGTTGGGATGTGTTGCTTCCGGTTGGATCACGGCTGCCGCCGGCGCTTGCGCGCGCCGCGCCCGCGGTCGCGAGCCGGCGAGCACTTCAGAGCGCCAAGCGCCTGCTGCCCTCGGAGGAGGTCGATCGTCTACGTGTGCTTCGCAAGCGGATCTCACGAGCGCGGCAGCAATAACCGTGATACCTACATCTGAACCATAAGCGCGTAAGGCTGGCCTTTTGTGCATAAGGCTGGCCTTTTGTGTGCAACGCTTGCCTTTTGTTGATTATCCGGGCTATGAAGCGGTGCTCGGCATCATTACGATGTGCGGATGGGAGCGATTGTTCGCACGGGGTTCGCCCGTGCAATGAGGGACGTGCTCGTGGTCGCCGTACTGGCCGCACTCGGCACGGGCGTCAGCGCCGCATCGGCCGGCGCCAGCACATTTCAAGCCGAATGCTCAAACCTGCAAGCGAAGATCACCAACGTCGCGAAAGAAGCCAAACAGGGGGAAGGCGACGTGATCGTGCTGAACGGACTCTGCGATGCGGGCAGCCTGGGGAGCTCGAGCGGGGTCACGCTGCCTGCGGGGTCCAGTTTCTCGATCGAAGGCAAGCCGGGTACGACGTCCGGCTTCGACGGCGCCGGTATCACCGGCCCGCTGCTCGGGACGATCGGCTCTGAAGAGGCCGGCGCTGTGACCATCAGCCATCTCACGTTCCAGCACGCGAACCTGACGGATGCGAGCGCCCTGTCGATTCGCGCCTCACGAGTAACGCTCAGCGACGACAGCTTTCTAGAAAACGAAGAGCACGGCGAATCCGCGCACGCGGCGTTTATCTTGGTTGGCGCGACGCCCTCGAGTTGTCCCTCCCCGGCTGGTACCACAGCGATAACACTCACCGGCTCAACGTTCCTGAGAAACAAGCTTGTCCTCGGAAGTGGCGCGGGAGGGGGAGCAGGCGCGTGGATCCAGGACGAGTGCCCTCAGTCGCGCACCGCGCTCGAAGGCAACAGCTTCGAAGGCAACATGCTCGAAGGGACGAGCACCACCGACGGAGCGCAGGTGACCGGCGCCGGCCTGCGGTTCGTAGGCGACGAAGCGCAACCCTCGCCCGTGAGCCAGAGCGGGAACGTGTTCGACTCCAACAGCATTCTCGCGCCGGCTTCCGATCTCGGCAACTACGGCGGTGGTGGCGAGTGGCTGGAATACGCGAGCCTGCTGAGCGTCGGCGATCGCTTCTCGCGCAATGACATCGCCGGCACGAGCAGCACGAGCGGCTCCGTGTTCTCTTGGAGTTGGGGCGCAGGCCTCGGCATCTACGCGGAAAACTGCGATAGGGCGACGTTACCCGAAAGCACGCTCGAGGACGCTATCGTCGCCGGCAACACGATCGAGGCTGGCACCACCGAAGATCTTGGCGGCGGCGGGGTCTGGGTCGGCTGCAGCCACCTACGCGTGCTCGACTCGACCGTCACCCTGAACACATCGTCGAACGGGGCTGGGATCGAAGGCGAAACTACCGATTATCTCGAACTCGCCAACTCGATCGTCGCCGAGGACTCCCCCGGCAGCGCGACCGCGGGCTTCGGTTCGGTGACGGCCAGCTTCAGCGACGTCTGCGCCTACGCCGGCTCGAGTGAACCGCTCCCCGGCGCGGGCAACATCTGCGCAAACCCGCTCCTGGCCGACAACGGCGACCCGGTCTCGTTCGACGTCCACGAGACCGCATCGAGCCCCACGATCGACGCCGGATCAAACGCACTCGTGCCTGGCGGTTTGACCACGGACGCCTACGGGACAACGAGGATTCTCGCCGGCCATGCCGGATGCGCCGGCGACTTCCCGGCCGTAGTCGATATGGGGGCTGCGGAGTTCCAGCCCGCTGCGCCGTCCTGTCCAGCCCCGGTTCAGGAACAGACCCCTGGGCCCGGGCTGACCATCCAGGAACAGGCCCCGGCACCTGGGGCAACAGTCCAGCAACAGGCCTCGACACCTGGGCTGACTCACTTCGTCAGCCTCAAGCTCAGCTCCACCGGCGTAGCGTTGAGGCTGAGCTGCGCGAGCGCCGATGATCAGGACTGCTCCGGGGCTATCTACGTCACCTCAAACGAGACCTTGCGGGGCAAGAAGGTGCTCGCCATCGGCGCGAGCAATCGCACGAAGGCGCCCGTCAGGATCGCCCAGGCGTCGTACTCCCTGGCCGCCGGCAGCACCGCAATGTTCCAGGTCAAGCTCAACTCGACCGGCCTCGAGCTGTTGCGCAAGTTCCACGCCTACTCGGCTTGGGTCTTGGCCAACGAGGCGATGCCCGACGACAGCCAGGTCGTCTTCTTCCTTCACGATGCGCGGTTCACCGAGCCCAGGACCTACAAGCCAAAGAAGCACCGCGGATAAGCACCGATCAGCCAGCGCCGGATCACAATTCACCAATCGAGCCTGCCGCGACTGCGCGCGCAGACCTACTGCCCGACATCGATCCCGAGGATCTCGCGCGCCTGCGCGGGCGTCGCGACGGGCCTACCGATCGCCTCGCACAGAGTCTTCGCGCGCTCGACGAGCCGGGCGTTGGACTCGGCGTACTCGCCCGGCGAGACGTACACGACATCCTCCAGGCCGGTGCGGACGTGACCACCGAGCGCGAGTGTGAGCGCCATCGTCGGGAAGTGCCGGGGGATCGCGGTCACCGCCCAGGGAACGCCGGGGGGCACGAGCCCGGCGAACAATGAAACTGTCGCGGCGCTCGCGGGGGCGCCGCCGGCGACGCCGAGAATCATGTGCATCATCCCCGATGCCCCACTCGCCGAGCGCGCGAGCTCGGCCGCGGTGACCGCCATACCCATGTCGAAGCACTCGTACTCGGGAACGATGCCGCGCTGGGCCATCTCCCCGATCAGTTCCTCGATCAACGACCGGGGATTCATCAAGACGTCATCGCCAGAACCGAAATTCATACTGCCACAGTTCAGAGTGGCGAGCTCCGGTTGCGCGACCAGAGAGCGACGGCTCTCCTCAGCTGGCGCGCCCAGCTGTCCACCCGTCGTGAAGTTCAGGACGACATCGTCGACCTGCTCGCGGATCGCCTGCTTGATCTCAAGGTAATCCTCGGGCGCCTGGGTCATCTCGCCGCTGGTGGTTCGTGCGTGGATGTGGAGGATGCTGGCGCCGGCTCGCGCGGCATCGACCGCGGCCTCGATCACGTCGTCGCGGCTGACCGGTTGGTTGGGATTGCTCGTGACCACCCCCCCAGACACCCCACATGTGAGTATCGCGGGCTCTTCTGTCCGCACGGCAGCGCTCCTCGCAAACGCCCGCGCAGTTGCCGCACCTGCCCGCAAACTCATGCCGCGAGAACCTCTTGCATCGGTTAACAGTAGCGACCCACCCAGCACCGCCTCAGACGTGATATGAGAGGATGCAACCCATATGGCCCCGCGCGTGGGAATAGATCTTGTATCCGTAGAGTCGGTGCGTGAATCGATCGACAAACATGGTGATCGGTACCTCAAGCGCATCTACAACGAGAGCGAACTGAGCGACTGCCACACCCCCCAGGGCATCGTCGCCGAGCGCCTCGCCGCCCGCTTCGCCGCCAAGGAGGCCACTCTCAAGGTCCTCCGTCCTGTGGACGAGGCGATCCCCTGGCGCACCATCGAGGTGGTGCGCCACGGCGCCGGATGGGTCGAGGTGGAGCTCAGCGGGCGCGCCGCCGCCTTGGCCGCTGAGGCCGGCCTGAGCGATTTCGCGCTCAGCATCTCCCACGAGGCGGGTTATGCATCGGCCATTGTGATCGCCGAGCTGGACTTGAGGAATCGGCGCAGCGATCCGATAGAGAAAACGTGATCGAGGAGATTCGCAAGATCATCGCCGAGCATGGACGCCTTGCGGTTGACGTCGCCGGGCTCGCGCCGGGCGCCGACCTCTATCACGCTGGCATGACCTCCCATGCCAGCGTGAACGTGATGCTCGCACTCGAGGACCATTTCGATATCGAGTTCCCCGATCGGATGCTCAAGCGCAGCGTGTTCGAAAGCATCTCTGCGATCGAGTCGGCGCTCAACGAGCTGCGCGCCGAGCAGCCAGTGCCATGAGCGTCTCGGTCGACCGCGACCAGGCATTTCTCAACGCCATCGGTCGCGTCGCCGAGGAGTTCGCCGCTCCCAACGCGGACGTGGTCGATCGCGAGGCTCGCTTTCCAGCCGAGACGATCGCCGGGCTGCGTGCCGAGGGTGCGCTGTCGGCCTTCATTCCCACCGAGCTGGGCGGAGGTGGCGTGGCGTTCGAGACGATCGCCGCCGCCTGCTTCGAGCTCGGCCGACGGTGCGGCGCGAGCGCGATGGTGTTTGCGATGCATCAGATACAGGTGGCCACAATCGTTCGCCACCTCGACCAGGCCCCATGGTTTGAGAGCTACCTGCGCGATGTCGTCGCCGAACAGCGACTGATCGCCTCCGTGACATCCGAGGTCGGCACGGGCGGCGACATGGGCAGCTCGATCGCGAGCGTCGAACCGGCCGGCGAGGGTATCGGCCGATTCGAGAAGCAGGCCCCGACCGTCAGCTACGGCGCGTACGCCGACGACCTGCTCACGACACTGCGTCGTGCACCCGACGCCGAGCCCGGCGACCAGGTCTGCGTGCTGACGAGTAAGGATCAGCACACGCTCGAGCCAACCGGCTCCTGGGACCCGCTCGGCATGCGCGGGACGTGCTCGCCCGGCAACGTGGTGCGGGCAGAACTTCCACTCGAGCAGGTGCTACCGACGCAGTTCGCGCGGGTGATGAATGAGTCGATGGTGCCGATCTCGCACATCCTGTGGTCGCATCTGTGGCTTGGCATCTCAACCGACGCGTTTGAACGCGCGCGCGCATTCGTGCGCGCGGCCGCCAAGCGCAAGCCCGGAGAGCCGTTGCCGGCCGCAATCCGCCTGTCGGAGCTGATGAGCGAGCTGTCGCTGCTGCGCGCGGAGGTGTCCTGCGGCCTGCGCGAGTTCATCGAGGCCTCCGCCGGGGACCGCGCACGGCTATCGGAGATGGCGAGCATCTTGCGCTTTAACAATCTCAAGATCGCCGCCTCCGAGCAGGCGCCGCGCGTCTGCCAGGGCGCGCTTGGTGTGTGCGGGATCGTCGGCTTCAAGAACGACACGCCGTTCAGCGTCGGACGCCATCTGCGCGACACTCTGTCCGCCTGCCTGATGGTGGCCAACGAGCGCATCCACCAGACAAACGCCAGCCTGCTGCTGATCGCCAAGGACGTCTAATGCCGGGCGTTCGCCCGGCAAGCCCCGATCAGGCGGCGCTGCTCTCCGAGCTCGTCGACCGTCGCCTGCTGATCGAGACCGGGGTGCCCGGCGTCTACGGTCGCGGCGGTGACTTCGAGGACGTACGCGAGCGCGTGGCCGCGCTCGTGACTCGAGCCGCCGCGCACGAACGGCCAGAGTCGCTGCGCTTCCCGCCGATCCTTCCGCGCGCCGACCTCGAGCGCGTCGGCTATCTCAAATCCTTCCCGCACCTCGCCGGGAGCATCTTCGCCTTCGAGGGCACCGAGGCGCAGGCCGCCGAGCAGTACGAGCGCGCCTGCCGTCACGAGGATTGGAGCGAGTTTCAGAGCATGAGCGAGCTGGTGCTCACGCCCGCCGCCTGCTACCCCGTCTACCCCGCCATCGCCGCGCGCGGCCCGCTGCCCCCCGGCGGCGTCACCGTGGATGCCGGCGGCGCTTACGTCTTCCGTCACGAGCCCTCCGGCGATCCCGCACGGATGCAGATGTTCCACCAGCGCGAGATCGTCCGCATCGGCGAGCCCGAGACCGTCCACGGCTGGCGCGATGTGTGGCGCGATCGTGCGCTCGAGGTACTCGACAGCATCGGCTTGGATGTCCAGCTCGAGGTCGCGACAGATCCGTTCTTCGGTCGCAGCGGGCGGATGCTGGCCGCAAGCCAACGCGAGCAGCAGTTGAAGTTCGAGGTGCTCACCCGAATCGCCGGGCCGGAGCCGACGGCAGTGGCGTCCTTCAACTACCACCAGGAGCACTTCTCCTCCGCCTACGGACTGCAGATGGCCGGCGGCGGCGCCGCCCACACCGCCTGCCTTGGGTTCGGCCTGGAGCGCGTCACGATTGCCCTGTTCAACAGGCACGGCTTCGACGTACGCGCATGGCCTACGGAGACCCGCGAGGAGCTGTGGCAAGAATGAGCGCCGAGATCCGCGAGATGGTGAGCCTATTTGGCCTCGACCCCGCCGGGTATCGCCCGCACGCGCTGCACTCCAGCGAGCGCACATATGTGGAAACCAACTGCTACGCCGACATCCTGATCGAGCTGCTGCACGCACGCGGCCTGGAGCCGCTGGCGGCTATGGGACCCGCGATGCGCATGGACTTCGAGGGCGACCAGTGGACGTTCCTCAAGCCCGCCGCGCAGGACCTGGAGATGCTCTATGGCGTGGACATCCACGAGATGCAGCCCTACCGCGCGTTACCCGACCAGGCCGCCGAGCAGCTGGCCAACGGTAGGACGTTGATCGTGGAGCTCGACTCCTGGCACCTGCCCGACACCGCCGCCACCAGCTACCGCAACGAGCACGTCAAGAGCTCTGTCGTGGTGGAGGGCATCGATCGCGAGGGCGAGCGAATGCGCTACTTCCATGCGGCCGGGTTACATGAGCTCTCCGGCGAGGACTACCGCGGCGTATGGCGTCTCGGGCGCCAGTTCTCAGACGACGTGCTACCCCCATACACTGAGCTGGTGCGCTTCGACGCCGCCCCTGCGCTCGCGGGCGAGCAGCTCAGAGACCGGGCGCTTGCGTTGCTGCGCGAGCACCTCGCCCACCGCCCCAGCTCCAACCCATTCGCGCGCTTTGGCGAGCAGCTGCAGCGCGATCTGCCACGACTGCTGGACGGCGACGCCGCCGACTATCACGCCTACGCCTTCGCCACCGTGCGCATGGCCGGCTCCGCGTTCGAGGTAGCGGGCTCATATTTGGACTGGCTGCTCGAAGACTCCAACCCGGCATCCGCCTCCTTCACGCGGATCGTGGATGGCTGCAAGGTGCTGTCCTTCCGCCTTGCGCGCCGCCGCGAGTTCGAGCCGGCGCCGATGGTCGAGGAGCTGGCCGCCGCCTGGGACGAGGCGATGGCGCGGGTCGATGACGCCGCCGGCTGATCCGAGCACCACGCGCCGAAGCTGCCCGCGCGCGCACGTGGACGCGCACGAGCGCACCGCGCTCAGCGGCGGCTGGCAGATCGCGGCAGTCGCGCCCGGGACAGCACTCGAGATCGACGCGCTGGGAAGCGCCGAGTGGCTGCCGGCGCGCGTACCCGGCACCGCCGCCGCGGCGCTCGCCGACGCCGGCCGGTGGCGAGCGGGAGAGCAGTACGACTTCGACTCACACGACTGGTGGTTTCGCACGAGCTTCCAAGCCGCCCCCGCGAGCGAGGGCGAGGAGTTGTGGCTGTGCCTGGACGGACTGGCCACCGTCGCCGAGGTGTACCTGGGCGACGAGCTGCTGCTGGTGAGCGATTCCATGTTCGCCCGCCACGAGCTGAACGTCAGCGCCTGCCTGCAGCCGCACAACGAGCTTGCGATCCGTTTTCGCGCGCTGGCGCCGCTGCTCGAGATCCGCCGCCGCCCGCGTGCGCGTTGGCGAACGAGACTCGTCACCAACGGCAACCTGCGCTTCTTTCGCACGATGCTCCTCGGCCGGCTGCCCGGCATCGCGCCCGGCCCGGCGGCCGTGGGTCCCTGGCGCGCGGTGCGACTGGAGCGCCGCCGGCGCCTGGAGGTCCAGGAGCTCACGCTGCGGCCACGCCTGCAGGGCGAGGAAGGGGTGCTGTCGGTGCTGGCACGCCTGCGGCCACTGGGCAAGACTGAGATGAGCTCAGTGGAGGTCGAGCTGAATGGGCCTTCGGGGTCTCACCGCACGCAGCTTGTCCTCGATAGAGCGAACGACCCCGGAGCTGGGACAAGCGACTCCGGCGAGAATTACCTGACGGCCCGCGGCGATCTGCGCGTCGCGGACGTGGCGCAGTGGTGGCCGCACACGCATGGCGAGCCGGCCCTGCACGACGTTCGTTTGGTGGTGCACCTGGTGGGCGACGCCGGGGAGAGCGGCGCACAGGAGCCGATCGCGATCGACGCCGGGCTGGTCGGCTTTCGAGACCTCGCGTTCGGAGCGGGACCTGAGCACGACGTCGAACAGGACGGGCTGGACCTGCACGTCAACGGCGTCCGCGTGTTCGCTCGTGGGGCGGTGTGGACCCCGATCGACGCAATCGGGCTGGCCCCGTCGGAGGACGAGCTGCGAGCGGAACTGAGCCGCGTGCGCGACGCCGGCATGAACATGCTTCGCCTACCGGGCACAGGGGCCTACGAGAGCCGCATCTTCCACGACCTCTGCGACGAGCTCGGCATCCTCGTGTGGCAGGACTTCATGTTCGCCAACCTCGACTATCCGATCGCCGACGAGCAGTTCCGCGCGAGCGTCACGCGCGAGGCCGCTGACGTGCTGGGCGCCCTGGGAGGACGCCCGAGCCTGGTCGTCCTGTGCGGCAACAGCGAGGTCGAGCAGCAGGCCGCGATGATGGGGATCGATCCCGCCCTCGGGCGTGGTGAGCTGTTCGGCGAGCTGCTGGCAGAGCTCGTCCGCGCGAGCGCCGTGGACGCCCTCTATATCCCCTCCGCGCCATGCGGGGGCGATCTCCCCTTCCGCCCCGACCGCGGGATCGGCACCTACTACGCCGTCGGCTGCTACCGAAGGCCGCTCGAGGACGTCCGTCGCGCGGGCGTGCGCTTCGCCGCGGAGTGCCTGGCCTTCTCCCACGTGCCCGGCGAGGAGGCGATCGAGGAAATGCTGCCGCGGGCGCCCGCCCAACTCGCCGGCCACCATCCCGTGTGGAAGGCCGGTATTCCGCGTGAGAACGAGGCGGATTGGGACTTCGAGGACATCCGCGACCACTACCTTCGCCTACTGTTCGGCCTCGACGCCGTCGATCTGCGCCATGTCGATCGCTCGCGCTACCTGGAACTCTCGCGCGCCCTCACCGGGGAGATCCTCGCCGAGGTGTTCGGCGAGTGGCGCCGTGCCGGCTCCCAATGCGGCGGCGGGCTCGTCCTGTGGCTGCGTGATCTGCTGCCCGGCGCCGGATGGGGCCTGATCGACTGTCGGGGCAGGCCGAAGGTCGCCTATCACCACCTCAAGCGCGCGCTCGCGCCGGTCGCCGTGTGGACGGTCGACGAGAACCTGGGCGGTGTCGTCGCTCACGTGGCCAACGACACGCAGGCCCACCTGGGGGCAAGTCTCCGCGTGGCGCTCTACCGCGATTTCGAGCTGAAGGTCGATGAGGCGGTAGAGGAGGTCGAGCTGGCGCCCCACAGCGCCCTGGAGCGAAATGTCGAGGAGATGCTCGGGCATTTCGTCGATGCGGCCTGGGCATACCGCTTCGGGCCCGCCGGTCACGACCTGATCGTGGCGAGCCTCGAGCGCGAGACCAGCGGAGGCCGCGTGCTGCTCTCACAGTCCATGCGATTCCCTGCAGGGCGGCCCGCGGCGCTTCACACGACGGCGAGTTTGGGCCTGCAGGCGCGCGTACTGGTGCTCGAGGACGGGTTGCTCGCGCTCTCGGTGCAGAGCAAACTCCTCGCCTATGGTGTTCGTGTGCACGTGCCCGGCTTTGCAGCTGATGAGGACGCCTTCTCGGTCGAGCCCGGGGGCGAGCGCACGGTACTGCTCCACCCGCACACGGCCGGGACAGGGTTCGCAGGCGGAAAGCTGTCAGCCCTCAACCTCGCCGGGCGGATGCCGATCGAGAGCGCGTGAGCCCCGTGAGCACACCGATACCGGCCAGCGCCTTCTATCTCCAGCCCGACTCAGATCCGGTCTTTGCCCTCTTTCACGAGGCCGCTCAGGCCCGCCCGGATGCCACCGCGGTCTTGATCTGCCCGCCGTTCGGATGGGATGACATCTGCTCCTACCGCCCACGCCGCACATGGGCCGAATACCTCGCCGAGGCATCTCACCCGACATTGCGCTTCGACTTTCCGGGCACCGGCGACAGCAGCGGCACGCCACGGGACCCCGGTCGCGTGCCGGCATGGAGCCAGGCGGTGGTCTCCGCCGCGTCGTGGCTGCGCGAGAGGACAGGGCGCCGGCGCGTCGCGGCGATCGGGATGGGCCTCGGCGGCCTGATGGCCTGCAAGGCAATCGCCGACGGCGCATCCATCGACGAGATCGTGCTGTGGGCGGCTCCCGCACGTGGCGCGAGCTTCGTGCGCGAAACACGGGCGTTCGCGCTCATGGAAGACACGGATGCCGGCGACACCGACGCGCAGCGGCCGGAGCTGCTGCCCGAGGGCTTTATCTGGGCAGGTGGTTTCCTGCTGAGTGCCGAAACGGCGGCCGCACTCGGACAGCTCGACCTGACGGAGCTGGCCCTCCCTCCGTCGTCCTCTCCCAGACGAGCGTTGCTGCTCGACAGGGACGGGATCGGGCCCGATCAGCGCCTGCGCGACCATCTGGAGAGCCAGGACGTCGAGGTGGCAGTCGCGCCCGGCCCGGGCTACGGCGCAATGGGGCCCAAGCCACACATGGCAGTACCTCCGCTGGAGGTGTTCGCACGCGTGCTCGAGTGGCTCGAGGAGGACGAGCCTGCTCCCGGCGCGGATACGCCGATCGGCCGGCCGACCGAGCTGAGCGCATCGCCCGCAAGCGCGCCGGCCGTCGAGATGGCCGTCGAGGACAGCGTTATCCGGGAGACCCCAATCACGATCGCTCAGCCGTTCGGAGAGCTGTTCGGCATCCTCGCGGAGCCCACCAGCTCTCCCCCGGCGGGGCCGTGTCTGGTGATGCTGAACGCGGGCGCGATCCGTCGCGTGGGGCCCAACCGCATGTGGGTCGAGTTCTCCCGCCACTGGGCGGCCAAGGGAATCGCCACGCTGCGGCTTGACCTCGAAGGGATCGGTGACTCCGATGGAGACGCCGCGCGAATCACCAGGCTCTACCCATCGGTGATGTACACCGATGCGCGGATTGGCCAGGCCATTGCCGCGGTCGACACGCTCGAACAGCGGGGATTGGGCAACCGCTTCGTCCTCTCCGGTCTCTGCTCGGGGGGCTACTGGTCCTTTCACGCAGCCGACCGCGACGAGCGCGTGTCCGCGGCGTTGCTGCTCAACCCTCGCATGCTGTTCTGGGACCGGCTGATCGAGACCGAACGCGCTAACCGCAGGAGGGTGCTCCGCACCTCCGCGTGGCCGCGAGTGCTTCGTGGGGAAGTGCCACTCACCCGTGCCATCTCTCTCGCCGGCCACGCCCTGGTGACGATGCCGCGCCAGATGCTCGCGGGCAAGCGTGCACGACCAGCCCGCAGCGCCGCAATCGACGGAGCGCTCGACCGGCTGCGCGACACAGATAAGAACATTCAGTTCTTCTTTTCTGGAGACGAGCCGTTGAGAGAAGAACTGGAAATCGAAGAGCGTCTGAGCCACCTTGAGCCGTGGCCCAATGTTCGCGTCCACTATCTACCGGGCTCGGTTCATACCCTACGTCCCTTCGTGACACAGGTGTCGGCGACCGATATGTTCAACCGGGCGATGGGCGAGGAGATCCGGCGCCTCGCAGGGGTCGAGGAAGTCGCTGCGGTCAAGTCGTCCTGATTATCAGCACCGAGCAGGGCGCGTGGTGGGAGACCTTGTTGGGGACGGAACCCAGCAGAAAGCGCTTGGCGCCGGTCATTCCCTTGTTGCCCACGACGACCAGATCGGCCTCCTGCTCCTCGGCGACATCGAGGATCGCGTCGGCGGGATCGCCCTGGCGCGGATAGACGTTGACCGTCACCCCCGCCTCGCGGGCGACCGTGGCGGCGGCCTCGAGCGTGGCCTCGACATCCTCGCGTGGATTGATCGCCCACTGCAGATCCTCCGGGGCGTCGCGCCGTTCCTCGCGCAAGCGCTGTGCCGGCACCGGCTCATAGGCGCTCACCAGCTCGAGCTTCGCCCCCACGGAGCTAGCCAGGTCGACCGCCTGGCGCACCGCCTGGGTGGCCGTATCGGAGCCGTCCGTTCCAACCACAATCGATTTGAACACGATCCTCCCTTGTTTATGTCGAGATCAAGCGCAACGCCGAACGAGGCGATCATACCCGCGAGCGTCTTCGCCCGACCGGGCGCAGGCAATTACCGACCGGGCGCAGGCACTAAAGTTCAAGCAGGTGCGCACGCTCATGTACCACGACATCGCACTTCGTGAGGAGCGGGAGACGGTCGGCCTTCCGGGGTCACTGGCGGGGCGCTACAAGCTCGAGCCGGAGCTGTTCGAAGCTCACCTCGATGCGCTCAACGCAACGGGCCTGGAGGTCGGGACACTCGACGCGGATGGCTTGGCGCCGCAGGTGCTGGTGTCGTTCGACGACGGTGGCCGCTCGGCGCTGCTCGCCGCCGAGGCGCTCGAGCGGCGCGGCTGGCGCGGGCAGTTCTTTGTCACGACCGCTCGCATCGACACGCCGGGGTTCCTTACGCCTGAGGAGGTGCGAGCGCTTGCACAGCGCGGGCACGTGATCGGATCGCACTCACACACCCATCCGACCTACATGGGCCGCCTGAGCAGAGCAGAGCTCGACCTCGAGTGGAGCACGAGCCGCGCGATGCTCGGCGAGATCCTCGGGACCGCTCCCCGCACCGCATCGGTACCCGGCGGCTATATGTCGGGTGAGGTCGTCGCGGCCGCGGCCGCGACCGGCTATGAGCTGCTCTTCACCTCCGAGCCGACCGCGCGGGTGCGGCACGGAGCGATCACGATGCGCGGGCGATACACGATCTGGGCCAGCACGCCGGCGCGCATCGCCGCGGCTTACGCCCGTGGCGATCGCGTCGCCTGCACGAGGCTCTGGCTCGAGTGGAACGCCAAGAAGCTCGCCAAGCGCATCAGCCCGAGCGTCTATCAGGCCCTGCGGGGAGTGCGGGCGCACAAGACCTGAGCCGATCAGGCGCCGGCGGAGTGCCGGCGCACAGAGCCTGGGTCGATCAGGCGGATGCGAGAAACTCGGCGACGCTGCGCGCGGACGCCTCGAGCGTGGCCTCGTGCGCGCGTTCCAGTCCCGCCTCGACGAGCCGGCGGCGCAGGTCCGGATCGTCAGCGATCCGTTCGAGCTCGCGGGCGGCGGCCTCGGCGTCACCGGCCGGCACGAGCAGCGCGGCGCCCTCCGCAGCCGCCGGCACGCCCCCGACGGCGGTGGCGACGGCAGGCAGGCCGGAGGCGAACGCCTCGATCAGCACCTGCGGGAAGCCCTCGGTCCAGGACACGTGCACAAACGCGTGGCTGCTTCGGTACAGATCTAGCAGGCCGTCGTTGAACGCTACGTATCCGCGCAGATCGGCGTGCTCGAGCAGATCCAGCTCGGTTAGGCGCTCAATCAGCTGTGCGTAAAGCTGGCCTTCACCGACGACGATCAGCCGCCACGGGCGCCCGCCCGCGCGCAGCAGCGCGAGGATGTCCGCGAGCAGCAGCGGGTTCTTCTCGACATCGAGCCGGCCCACCGTGAACAGCACGAGCTCTCCGTCATAGGAGCGCGCGAGCGCCTGATCGACGCCAACCACATCCCGCTCTGAGACGAGCGAGACGGTTGTCGCCAGGGTGCGGCGCGCGCGGCGGTATTGCCGCTCCAGCTCAGGGCCGACGACGACCACGGGGTAGCGACGCGCGAGCAGCTTCCACACCGCCTCCATCGCATCGGCGCCCGCGTGCATCCAGCGCTGGTCGGGGCGGCGGATGCGGATATAGGCGGGCATGTCCTGGCGCACGCCGAGGACGAGCCGCCGGCGCCGCACGATCGTCAGCAATGCAAGCGCGATCGCATGCGGATAGGGTCCGAGCACCCAGACCACGTCGATGTCGTCGAGCATTCGCCAGAACAGCACGATCGAGAGCACCACCGAGCGGGCGACCGACAGCGGCTTGGTGAGGCTCTCGTAGTGCGGTAGACCGACAAGCTCGGTGTCCTCGTGCAGCGGGTAGTGCGAGCTTCCCGGCTTCGGGTTCAGACGGCCGACGAGCACGAGCCGGTCGACCTCCCCGCGCAGCATCTCGAGGAAGACGACGAACGCGCGCTGCCCGTAGCGCCGCACGCCGTCGGAGCGGTACTCGTAGTCGGTGTATACGGCCAGACGCACTGAATCAGGCCTGAACGCCGTGCAGCGAAGGCGCGTAAACAGGTCCCGGCTCACGCGCCGCGGGGCCTCCGTCAGAGAGGCCGAGAACGCGAGCAAAGGCCGCCACCGGCGGCCCAAAGCGCGCCATCCCCACGAGCGTCCCGAAGCCCCAGCCCAAGTGCATCGTCGGCAGAACGGCCGCGAGCATCGCACCCTCGGCGGGCCTGCGCGTGCGAATGGCCGTGCTAGCTCCCGTCGCGAGGACCGCGAGCAGATACGCGCCGACACATGCCCGAGCGGCGCGGCGCACGCCGCGCGTTCCCACGACCGTGGCCGGCAGACTCGCCGCCAGCGCCGGCGCGATCAAGTGGGATCTGCGCATGCTCTGCGGGTGGCGGTGAAACGTTCGCGCACGATAGAAGCCGTAGCGGAAGTACTGCCGCGCGAGCTTGCGCAGGGAGTTACGCGGCACGTAGCGGCCGACCATCTCCGGCAGGCACACGAGCCGAGCACCGCGGGCGTGGAACCTCGAGGCCATCTCGGAGTCCTGGTTGATCGGCCAGCGCTCATCCCAGCCGCCGATGTCGAGGACCGTCGAGCGGCGCCAGACGCCGCCGAACACGCCCGTGTCCAGCTCGCGCTCTCCGGTCGACTCAGCCTCCTCGTCCCACTTGCGCGATCCGCCGCGGCCCAGCCACGACGCGAGCGCCAGCGCCACCGCACGCGAGACGAGCCCGGTCGGCTTGGGCACCGCGGGGCCGCTGACCCAGTCGGTGTCGCCGCGAGCGAGACGCTGCACCCCCGCCGCGAGGTAGCGATCGTCGTAGTAGGTATGCGCGTCCATCCGGGCGACAAACTCGCCGCGAGCCTCGCGCAGGCAGACATTGAGGGCGCTGGCGGTGCCGCGGCGCGGGTTCTCGAGCACGCGGATGCGCGGGTCGCGCTGCGCCAGCTCGAGCAGGATCTCCCGCGTGCGGTCCTCGGAGCGTCCGTCGGCGTACAGCAGCTCGATCGTGCCGTCAAAGCGCTGCGCCTGCATCGCGGCGACCGTCTCGCGGATGTGGCGCTCCTCGTTCAAGACGGGCACGAGCACGCTGATGTCCACTCGATCGCCGCGAGCGCGCGGCGCGTCCGGGATGGATGCAGAAGGATCGCTCACGCGCATCTATTATGCTGGCCGGGTGGGAGCGGCGCACCGTCCAGCGGAGAATGCGGACGTCCGCGCCCCAGACGAATCGCGTCGCAGCTCGGCCGGTTTCTTCTCGAGCGCAAAGAGCTTTTCTCTGCCGCTCGGTCCGGCGCTCGATCCGCACGGCGTCACCGGCTACCCGATCGATATGCGCGTCAAGTCTCGTTCAACGAGCTGGCCGGCGCCGGCGCTTCACCACATGCAGCTCTACGTCAGCGTCGCGCAGTACGGCCTGGGAGCTTACGAGCAGTGGCTCGCGGGCGAGGGGGAGGAGTGCCTCGCCAGCGCGCGGGCGGCCGCGATGCACCTGATCTCGCGCCAGGAGCCCGACGGCTCCTGGCTGCACCACAAGGCTTTTATGCACACATTCCCCCTGGTCCCGCCGTGGCGGTGCGGAATGGTGCAGGGAGAGGCGGCGAGCCTGCTTGTGCGACTGCACAAGACCACCGGTGAGGAGGTGTTCGCCGAGGCGGCCGTACGCGCGCTCGCCCCGCTTTCGCGCGCACGCGAGGACGGCGGCGTGCGCGCGTTGCTCGACGGGCGACCGTGGCCCGAGGAGTATCCGACCGATCCGCCGTCGTTCGTGCTGAACGGAGCAATTTTCGCAATGTGGGGCCTGCGCGACGTGGGCGTCGGTCTCGGCGACGCCGACGCCACGCGCGCATTTGAGGAGGGCGTCGACGCCCTTGCCGCAAACCTGCACAGATTCGATAACGGCTGGTGGTCGCTTTATTGTCTCTTCCCCCACCCCATCATCGCGGTGGCCAGCTCCTTCTACCACGATCTGCACATCACCCAATTGCGGGCGATGGACATGCTCTCGACACGGCCCGAGTTCGAAACCACGCGCCTGCGGTGGATCTCCTATGCAAGCTCGCGCTGGAACCGGCAGCGAAATTTCGCAACCAAAGCTGTGTTCCGGATGCTCGTCCCTCGCAACCGCCTCTTCGCGCGTCGCATGCCGTGGACGCGGCTCTGAGATTCCCGTCGAGCGCCGACCATGGCGCACCTCGCGCATCCGAGAGACGACTGAGGTACCGTGTCGCACCTGTTAAGGACCTATAAGTTCTCACAACCCGCAGCGGTTGAGGCGATCGCGATTCTGATCTTCATCGCGGCGTTTTGCTCCGCTGCCGGTATGGCTGTTGCGCGGTCCGCGTCATCCGGGGCAGACAGGCATGTCTCCGCCAACACGCGGCGAGCACACCGGCGCCGAGCCGCAGGTACATGCCGCGAGCACAGGGACAAACATACGAACAAGAACAAACACGGACACAAGAACAGGCATCGTACCGCTGTGAGCCATAGCTCTGGGAAGTCTCACCACCATCGCCGCACGCACTGCCTCCCCAGCGCCAAATCCAAGCCGACGCCAAACCCAGACCCAAGGCCGACGCCTGCCCCAACCCTCACTGCAACTCCAACATTGACAGAGCACCCTGCCGAACCGGCTCCGACACCCTCTATGAACAACGGCTGCGACCTTTTCGCCGCATCTAGCGGGTCGGATAGAAGCGCAGGGTCGCAAATCGCGCCATTTCGTACCTTGAGCAAGCTTGCGAGCTCACTCAAAGCCGGGCAGACCGGCTGCCTGCAATCCGGACAAACATTCGATCACGAAGAAAACGTGGAGCTAACCGCTGGTCAGACCCACGGCGAGAAGGGTGATCCCGTCACAATCACCTCCACCAATCCGAGCGAACCGGCAACCATCACCCATAGCCTCGCGCTCGGGAAGGGGGTTGACTACGTGACGTTCACGCACATCGACTTCAATTGGTCGATGCCGAAACCCTGGGTATGCTGGAACGCGGACGGCAACGCCGTTTCAGGTGAGGTGATCAACAGTCCGGGCAAATGCGTCGCCGGCACCCCTTCTCTCGAGGACGCTGTGCAGACGGTGATTGATGGCAAAGAAGACAGCCTCATCAACGATGAAATTACCAGTAACGACACCAACATATGCTTTATCGGAAGCTCAGAAGCCGAAGGCGCGATTCTCGAACATGACCGTATTCACAACTGCGGACCTACAGTGGAAGCTTCCGGTTCAGGCTTTCCTTCGCCGAATGAAGAATGGGGCTGGCATTCCCACGGCGTATATGATTTTGCCCATCGTACGATCATCAAAAACGACTATATCTATGACAACTCTCGCGACGGTGTACTGCTTTACGGCGGCGGCGAAGGCACCGTGGTCGAACACAACATCATCGACCACAACGGCGCTGGAATCTGGTTCGGCGATAACACGAACGACCGCGCGGCGTGGAATATCATCACGAACTCGACGAGTCCGCGTAGGGTAGACGACTATGGCATCGGATCCAACGAACCGGGCTCGGGAAACGTGGCGAGCGACAACTGCCTCGACGGCAACATCTCAGGCGAAATCGAAGACGGGGACTTCACGTCCACCGACAACAAAACCGACACAAACCCACTCTACGTAAATGCTGAACAGCACGAATACACCTTGCAAGCCGACTCGCCCTGCCTGGGCTACGGGCCAGACACGGCACAACCCTAGCGCAAGTTTGGAGTGTCTGCGAAACCTAAACAGGTGCCTTTCAAGTGGTCACGCTCATCTTGGGCGGTCGCGTAGCTTACGGGCCGGGAGCCCAGCCCAAATCTCCCAATCTCCTGTGCTGTGAGTCATCACCGAGTTGGCCCCCAAGACAGTTCCTTCGCCGATCGACAACTGTGCGCCCTCCTTGACCATCACCGATGAGTTGGCGCCAAGAATCACGTGATCGCCTATCAGGACCTCCATATCGCCGGTTGGTGGACGCCAGAGTTCCGCACGTCCCACCACAACGCCGGGGTTCAGGACCACGCTACGCCCAATCGTGACATTGCTGTGCAGCACATGCCCTCCACCCACATGCAGCAGATACAGATCAGGGCCGATCACGACCGTTGGCGGGATATCGACTGCCAAGAGTCGCAGAAGGTATGTGGCCCACTTGCCGCGCCGATGCCGGCTGATGTAGACAAGTCGCACCGCGAGTCGGTCGAGCGTTCCCAGCTCGCGTTTCCAACTCGCTGTGGTAGAGACAGTCATTGGTAGTTAGGGGCGAGCCTACAGGACTCCGAAGCGATGGTGCGATGCAATCCCATCTGCCGCTTCGCAAGAGTCGAAGGCCCTCTGCGGTTCAAGGGCGCAATTGATACGATCGTGATGTCGATGTCGAAGCCGTCGCCCCGTGCCACAGCAAAAGATCTGGCCCGGCGGCTCCTCCCGCAGTCCTGGCGCCCGGAGATACGTCGCTGGTATAACAGACTGACCTGGCCGCTCTACATTGGCCGCGCGGTCGAATGTAACTGTTGCGCAGGTGGTTTTCGGCGCTTTCGCGCGTGGAGCGACGAGCAGGGGATCCTATGGCCGATGTGCCCGCGATGCGGGTCGCTCGGGCGGATGCGCGTCGATTGGCTCTTCTTGACCAGCCGAACCGACCTGCTCGAGAGCCCTAAGCGGCTTCTGCACGTAGCGCCGGAGGTGTGCATCGGACGCCACCTCGAACGTCTTCCCAACATCTCCTACCTATCCGCCGACTACGCATCCGCCCTGGCTATGGAGCAGATGGACATCACCGACATTCGTTACCCCGATGAGTCCTTTGATGTGGTTCTCTGCAATCACGTCCTCGTATATATCGACGACGATAAACTGGCGATACGGGAGATCTTCCGTGTGCTGAGCAGCGGCGGCTGGGCGTTGCTTCAGGTTCCGCTCGATTCCTCCCGCGAGACGACGTTCGAAGATGCGAGCGTCACCGATCCGCGCGAGCGTCACCGTATCTTCGGTCAGTACGACCACGTTCGCATCTATGGACGTGACTACCTGCAGCGGCTCGAGGAGGCTGGCTTCGAGGTCTCCGTGGACGAGTTTGTGAAGGAGCTGCCGGCTGCGACGATCGAGCAGCTCGGCCTCGACACCTCCGAGATCATCTACCTCTGTCGCAAGCGCTAGGCACGGTCGTGGACGTACCCCACGAGCGTACGAAGGTCGTGACGTTGATCGACGTTCTCGGACGCTACGGTGGAGCTGAGCGCCTGGCGCTGTCCGTCGCCACCAACCTGGATCCCGCACACTTTGATTCCACGCTCTGCGTGAGCCGCTGGCCACCATCGGGGACGCTCGACGCAGACACTCGCGAAGTGCTCGATGAACTCTCCGCCAACGGAGTCAAACTGCTGGGCCTGGGACGTCGAGGCAAGGGAGATGTGTGGGTCTGGTGGAAGCTCCTCAGCTTCCTACGACGCGAACGGGTGGACGTCCTGCATGCCCACAAGTTCGGCTCCAACGTATGGGGGACGTTGGTTGGCCGCAGAGCAGGCGTACCGCTCGTGCTTGCTCACGAGCATTCCTGGTCCTACGAGGGTGGTCGTGTGCGCCGATTCTTGGACCGCGAGCTGATCGCCCGGGGAGCCGATCGGCTGATCGCGGTCTCCAGGGAGGATCAGCGCCGCATGGTGGAGATAGAGGGTATCCCCCCGGCGCGAACAATTTTCGTTCCCAACGGAATCTCGCGCGCTGAGCCGACCAGCGGACACGATGTGCGTGCCGAACTCGGCATTGCGCCCACGGCGACTGTGATCGGCTCGGTTGGATCACTCCTTACTGTCAAGGCCTTTGACGTGTTACTGCGCGCGACAGCGCTGCTCACCCACGACCGACCGGGCGTCCAGGTGCTGATCGCCGGTGAGGGCCCTGAGCGTGAGGCGCTGACGGCCCTGATGCATGAGCTGGGATTGGATGGATCCGTGCATCTGCTGGGCCGTCGCGCAGACGTGCCCGACATCCTGCGCGCCGTGGATATAGCGGTGTGCTGCTCGAACTCCGAGGGCAGTCCCCTTTCGGTAATGGAGTACATGCGGGCCGGGCTGCCGGTGGTTGCGACAAAGGTCGGAGGCGTATCTGACCTGATCGAGCAGGGAGACACAGGCCTGCTCGTCCCTCCTGGAGATCCGGATGCTCTTGCCGCCATTCTCGCAGAGCTGTTGGACGATCCTATACGGGCTCGCTCGATGGGCAAACGCGGGCGAAAGCGCCAGCAGGCGGAGTTCGATCTCGATGTGCTGGTCCACCGCCTTGAAGCGCTCTACCTGGAGCCGCTGGCAGCGCACCGCGACCGAAGACCCAGCCCGGCTCGGCAACACTGAAGTTCACAGTAGTCGGCGTGCGAAGGGTAGGCCGGCGAGTGCGGCGCGCGCTTCTGGGACGCTGACCTCGCCGGTGACCCAGAGCACACCGGCGAAGACGCCCGTTCCCGCGATACCTCCCAGCGGAATCAACCAGAAGCGACCGAGCGAATCGCCAAATAGGAAAAGGATGCCCGTCATCGCAGTGCCGGCGAGAGTCGTGCGTATGAATGTTCGTCCCGCTGGTCGCAGATCGGCTTGCAGCGCGCGCTGACAGATGATGAGATGAGCCGGCGCATACAGTGCGTAGGCAATGTCAGTACCCACACAGGCACCGATCACACCGATGCGAGGAACCAGCACCAGATCGAGCACGAGATTGACTAACACGGTCACGATTGCCACCGGGATACGTCGCTTTGCTTCGCCCAGATAGTTGGCGGAAATCGACACCAACGATCCGAAGCCAAGCAAGAACACATATGGCGCGAGCGCACGCAGCACCGAGGCCGATTCGTGATAGCTCACTCCAAGGACCTTTACAAGCAGAGGTGCCCACCCGAGTACGAATGCCGTCAGCGCCGTCTGGACAATTAGCAGCAGTCTCAGCGCGGTCAGAAACGCCGGCACATTAGGCTCGGTATGTGCGTTGCGCGCTAGCCTCGGCGCGACACCCGCAGCCACCGCTCCTCCCGGATATGCGAGGAATGCGATCAGGCGCATCGGCGCGCTGAAGATTCCAACCGAGCTCGCGCCAAGGTAGCTTCCGATAATCAGCACGTCGACCTGGCTAAACGCCGTGTATGCTCCATCGATGATCAGCAGGATGCTGGCGTAGGTCGCGATCCGTCTTGCGTCGGGGCCAAAGCGCACGCCACGGGGCAGTATTTTGGACCCGAGCAGCCGCACCAGCAGGAAGATCGTCAGAGTGCCGCCGACGAGGTATCCGAGCGCCTGACCAAATGCTGCTCCAGTGGCGCCAGCGCCAGCGAGTACCAACCCGATGCTGGCCGTCGTTTCGACAGCGCTCTCGGCCAGGGCCGTACGCCACTGCAGGTCGGCGCGCGCCGTCGCGACGAACACCGAGCCCATCGCCATCAGGCTTTGGCCGAACAGCGCCAGGGCCGCACCCCGGATCGGCCAAACCAGCCCCTTGATCCCATAGGCCGAGGCGATCGGTTCGGCGAGTGCGAAGAGCAGCGCGGAGATCGTGACACTCGCGACGAGCTTCAGCCGCAGACCGTCCGCCAGCACCATCGCCACTCGTCCATCATCCCTGCGATGCTCTGCCACGAAGCGAGCGACGGAGTTCGCGACCCCAAAATCCGAAAACAGGGCAACGAGCCCCGCGATGCCGAACGCCAGTGACAGGAGCCCGTAGCCATTTGACCCCAGTGCACGCGCAAGGAAGATGGTTAGACCAGCGGTGAAAACCGAGCCGGTTAGCTGCGCCAGGAAGGCGAACGCGGTATTCCGTTTGATCGAGTCGATCCGCCGGTGACCGGCTTCGGACGTGCTAGGTATCACGACTTTGCAGACGCGCGAGGAGGGCCACACAGGAATGATCGTCCAAAACCATCGCCAGCAGAGTAACGGTTGTCACAGTCGACCGATATGATGCATGCTCGTATGATCGCGACCGGCAACGAATCACCGCGCGAGACGGGCGAGCAATTGGGTCTTGAGGATCGCGTTCCAAGCGCGTCGTCACCTGGTGCTCCGCTCGTGGACATCGCGATTGCTGTCTTTAAACGTGCCGACTATGTCGCATGCGCAATCCAATCGGTGATTGAGCAGTCGTATTCAAACTGGAAACTGACGGTTTCGGAGGATGGCGGACAGACGAAGCCGGTCGTGCGCGCCATCGAACCATACCTCGGGGACGAGCGCATCCGGTACGTGACACCTGCGGAACGTCTTGGCACCGCACGGCATAAGTCGAGCCTGGTTGCGCAAGGCCACGGCAAGTACGTGACAATTCTCGATGACGATGACTGTTGGCTATCCGACTGGCTCGCACGCCGAGTGGAGTTTCTCGAGAGGCATCCCGCATGCGTGCTGGTGTGGGCGGGGCATCGTGATATCGACGTTGATGGAGCCGAGATCGGACGACCGGCTTTTCCGCTCGCGGGCGGCGTTTACTCCTCGCTTGAGTTCACACAAGTCATGATGCGAGGCAATATTGTCGCAACACCAAGTGTTCTCATCCGACGTGACGCCTATATTCGTGCAGGCAACACATTCGATCCGAGGTTCATTCATATCAACGACTATGAGCTATGGCTGAGACTGGGTCTGCTCGGGCCGGTGGGCTTCCTTTCGGTTTATGACTCCAGCTACAGAAGGCATCCTCAACAGATGTCCCAGCAACATGACCGGGCCCTGGATCATCTCCAGATGATCGACCACCTCGATGGCCTTCTCCAGAAGAGCATTCCCGACCTTCGCCTGCCGGCAGCGGTGCTAAGACGACAGAAGGCCGACCGACTCCTATCGGTGGCGTTGGACGCGGCGCAGCAACACCAGATGAGAAATGCTGCGAGGCAAATCGCCATAGCAGCTCGTCTTGCTCCGCGAGCGCTTGTCTCCCGGCGAGGTATGGCCGCCGTCGCGGCTACGGTCGGAGGAAAGAAGATACGCCGGCGTGTTGGCGCGGCTCGCTCGTGATGGCGCAACCGACTGCTCATCACGTCGCTGCGACCGCGCCCACCAGCCGCCACGCCGAGAACCCCTAATGAGACTCGTACATCTCGCGGGTTACGGAGGTCCGTATCCGGGATCGTTTATACCCATGCTGCGGGCCGTGAACGACGCCGCTCAACAGCGTGGCTGGTCCTTTGAGGCAATCTTTACCGAAGTCGCCGCGGGACGACCGTGGTACAGCGAACTGCAGGCAGATGGCATCGCGGTCGGCACGGCACCGTACACGCGTCGCAAGGCCCTCGCAGGCTGGCTGGAGGATCTGTTGTCGCAGCGGAATGAGCCGACCGTGCTGCATACACACTTCACCACCTTCGATATTCCTGCGGTCATGGTGGCCCATCGGCACGACGGCGTGGCGACGGTATGGCATGTGCACACTCGTCTTCAATCCGGTCCGAGAGCAATCCTGCGCAACGCTGTGAAGTTCGGGCTGATCGGACGGCAGGTGGAGACGATCCTGTGCGTGTCCAGCGACCTGCGTGATGCCGCGCATCGGCGTCTGGCACCGGCTCAGCGCCTTGTTGTGTTTCCGAACGCCATCGATCTCGAGCACTTCAACCACGCCACACCGGAGCAGCGCTCGCGGGCGCGAGCTGAACTCGGCATTCCCGAGGGGCATCCACTGCTGGTGCACTTCGGCTGGGACTGGGAGACCAAGGGCGGCGATCTCTTCCTCCATTCTGTCGCTCAGCTCGCGGACGAAGGCATCGAGGTAAGAGCGATATGCGTGGGTGGTGGCGAGCCTGCTCACGCGACGATCGCGCGGCTTAAACTTGGGGACCGAGTGAGCGTCACACCGCCCCGTGACCAGGTGCGAACCCTTTACGCCGCCGCAAATGTGTTCGTCTCCTCGAGTAGCGCCGAGGGTATGTCCTACGCTGTCCTCGAGGCGCTGAGCACCGGGACACCAGCGGTCGTATCGGCCATCCCCAGCCATATTGCGCTGGCCGAGCGAGTACAGGGATGTATCGTGGCCGCTCGAGACCCACAGTCCTTTGCCACGGCAATCCAGTCTGCATTGAGCTCAGACCACCAAGTGGACATTGGCAATCTCGCCGAAACCCTCGATCTACGTGCCTGGGCACAGCGCCTGATCAATCTGTACGAGGAGAGAAGCTAGCGCGTAGTGTCTCGGTCTTGAGTGGTGTTTTGTTGAAGGGTGGCGCGGCCTCGTTGTGCCAGTTCAACCATGAGTTCAATGTCGGCTACAGTTCAATGTCGGCTACTTGACGATCGCGAGGCTCAGCGACCGGGACTGTGAGCTCTGTCCCGCGGCGTTCGTCGCTGTGATGAGCAGCGTGTAGCGGCCCGACGGGAGCATCTTCGAGGCGGAGATGCGCCCCTGGAAGGAAACCTCGTTCGTGCCGGTGTGGCCCGTGAAGGAAAGGGCTCCCTGGGTAACGGTGCGCTCGCAGCCAGGCTCCTTTCGGTTCTGCTTGGTCGTGGCGAGGCACTCGCCTCTGACCTTGCGCCCCGCAACCTGCTCGGTAAAGGCCATGCTGACGCTTGCCTGCTCGTTGAGCGCGAAAGAAAAGGTCGTGCCAAGCGGCGCGGTGGGCTTGCGCGCGAAGCCGCCACGCCGGCTACCCTCACGCCAGCCGCGATGAGACTGGACGAGGTCCGCGACGCTCGGCGGCGCGCTCGTTGGTGTGACGCTCGGTGTCACGCCCGTTGGCGTTGATGTCGGTGTGGGCGACAGTGCTGGTGTCGGCGAGGGCGCGACCGTCACCGTGCCCGAAGCGCTCGTTGTGTTGCCGAGCACATCGGCGCTTGTCAGCTTCACGTGGTAGCTGCCGGCGGCCGCGTAGGTATGGGTGACGCTCGTACCGCCCGCATCGGTGCCGTCGCCGAAGCTCCAGTGGGTTTCTCCCAGCGTCGCCCACCCGTCAAGCGGCGCGACCGAGAAGGAGAGTTGCTGGCCAGCGACGCCCGAGGTGGGGATCGAGACTTCGTTCAGCAGCGGACCCGCGGCCACGTGTTCGGCGGCCTGCACGACGTCCATTTCCTGGTTGTCATTGTGGGGGAAGCGTTCCCACACCGCGACCGCATCGCCGTGAGAGTCGACGGCAACCGTCGAGTCAAGCGCGTACTCGCCCGCTTCGGAGAGCTGGACAGGCGTCTGCCAGCTGCCGCCCGCGGGCATCGACGACGCCTGCACGATGGAGCCGGCGCCGTTGGAGGCACTCCACACCGCGACCGCGTCGCCGTGAGGGTCGAAGGCAATGCTCGCGCGGCCCGCGCTCTCGCCCGCTTCGGAGAGCTGGACAGGCGTCTGCCAGCTGCCGCCCGCCGGCATCGACGACGCCTGCGCGACGAAGTGGCCAGCGCCCTCATCGACCTCCCACGTCGCGATCGCGTCGCCCCCGGGGTCAACCGCCACCGAAGGGTGCAGCGACAGCATTCCGGATTCAGAGATATCGAGGGGTGTCTGCCAGCTGCCGCCTGCGGGCATCTCCGACGCCTGCACGCCGTGCGGTTCGCCGTTCCAGAATTGCCACACCGCGACCGCGTCGCCCTGGGAGTCGATGGCGACCTGCTCATCGGTTGGTTCCGCGGCTGGGCCGGAGAGATCGAGGGGTGTCTGCCAGCTGCCGCCAGCGGGCCTCTCGGACGCCTGCACGACGTAGGCGCTTTCGTTGGATCGTTCCCACACCGCTACCGCATCGCCCTTGGAGTCGAGGGCGACGCTCGCGCTGCCCGCGTTCTCGCCGGCTTTAACTTTGGAGAGCTCGACTGGCGTCTGCCAGCTACCGCCCGCCGGCCTCGCGGACGCCTGCACGATGGAGTTGCCGCCGTGGGAGCCGGTCCACGTCACGATCGCTTCGCCCTGGGGGTTCAAGGCGACGTCCGGGCCGCCCGCTTCCTTGCCAGCTTCGGAAAGATCGACGGGCGTCTGCCAGCTACCGCCCGCGGGCCTCACCGACGCCTGCACGCGTGCGCCGCCGCTGGTCAACCTCCACACGGCGATTGCTTCGCCCCCGGGGTCGACGGCGACCCGCGGGTTGAGCTGGGAGGGGACAGATTCGGAAAGATCGACGGGCGTCTGCCAGCTACCGCCAGCGGGCCTCACCGACGCCTGAACGACGTAGTCGATGCCGTTGGAGTGTTCCCACACCGCGACCGCGTCGCCCTGAGCATCGACGGCGACCTGCGGGCGGGCAGTCGTTTCGCCAGCTTCGGAGAGGTTGACGGGCGCAAGCCACGCCGGCGCGGCGCTCGCGGGCGCAACCGCAAGCAGGGTCAGCGCCACGCAAGCGAGCATGGTGCCCAGCATGTATCGGATAGTTAGATTCATTGCGTTGACTACGATAGCTCGATTAGCTCTGCATGTCTTCTGAGCGTCGGCGGAGGTGGCGCCCTGTCAACGCGAGCCCGTCTTGGACGATCACGCAAATGGCCCATTCTCTTGATGTCGCTGCCGCATAAACCATGACTTATCTGAGGTACCTATGGAACGATCTTACCGATCTTATTGGCGGTTACCTCTGTGAACCAGAGGTTCCCATCAGGCCCCTCAGTGATGCCGCCAGTCCCGCTTTCTTTGGGTAGCGAGTATTCGGTGATGGTGCCCGACGTAGTTATTCTCCCGATCATGCTCGTGGCGGTGTCGGCGAACCAGAGGTTCCCGTCCGCGCCATCGGTGATGCCGCTAGGCACGCCTCCTGACAGGGCGTGCTAACCAGAGGGTGAGAGGTCAGAGCTCTGCGCTTCTCGACGGGCGAGCGCGAGCATCGCCGGACCAATTGCGAGCATAATCCACAGCAGCTTGTCATAGGTCTGGGAGATGAAGAAGTCGGCGACAAGCATGCCAATCAGAGCCAACAAAGCGCCCCGCGCCAGCGCCTCCATGCCAACATCCCCGCTCGTAGACCATAATCGCGCAGCCTGCAGGGCACAGGACAGAGAGCCCATGACGATCAGCATGAACAACAGGAGACCCGGGATCCCCATCTCGGTTGTCACTTCGAGATAGGTGTTGTGGGTGATCTTTGGGACAGAGGCAAAGATGAGGTCGGTTCTCTTCAGGACCCCCGGCTGGAGGACGTAATCGGGAGAGAGGATTTGGAAGTTACCGACACCAACTCCTTCCAACGGATGGGCCTTCACCATCCGCAGGCCGATCGTCCACAGGTCGCTTCGCCCGGATCCCCCATCTGCCGTGGTGACCCGTTCGCGGGCCGGAAGCGAGGCGACCTGCGTGAAATACAGCACGCCAGCGACGGCGATAAGCACCAGGAAACAGGCCAGGACCCCCCGCCAGCGACCTCCGAGGACGGGGCCCGCCACCAGCAGGATACCGAGCGCTATCAGCCCGCCACGCGAGAGGCTCAGGAAGATGCCCATTGCGCAGATAGGTATCGCCATCGCTCCCCCTAGTCGCAGGGCCAGGGATTGTCCCCGTGAGAGCGCGAGACCGGCACCCACACCCAGGCCGAGAAGCAGGGCCGCAGCAAGTTCATTTGGATCGCCGATCGTACCGGTGGCCCTTTCGGCGATTTCGGACAGGCCTGTCGCATCGGGTGGCTCGAGAATCCCAAAGGCAGCCGCTATGACTGCTCCAATCACGATCGCGGTTAGCACGATTATTAGATCACGGCGGGTGCGAATCGCCATACAGGCGATCGGTAGCAGCAGCATGTCCGGTACATACCGAGCGATAGCCGAGATGCCAGCTCCTGAGTCCGTGACCCAGAGGAGCGAAAGCACAGCCCATGCAAGGAATGCGGCACCTGCCCAGGTCAGCAGCGGGAATTCGGCGAAGAAGTCACGTTCGCTCTGCTTGGTGCTGAAGCGAGCCAGCCAAGCCACTGCGAGCAGCAGTCCGGCGGCCTTGTCTAGGCTCAGACCACCCGAAGTGGGGAGCACCTCCAGGAAGCTGAGTAAAGCCAGTACGGCGAAACCCGCCGCGAAATCTGCAAACACGGCAAACGCGAAGGCCACCCCCAAGACGGCTCCCAAGGCGATGATCGGCTCCACGCCCGCGAGCAGCCCGGTCGCCAGCGCTGCGGCGAGGGCTCCGGGCCCGAACACTCCGATCCCCCGGGCGCGAGCGATCATCGACAGCTAGTCGCGAACAGCGGCCACCCGCTTGCGCCAAGGGATTCGCCGAGCAGGTCCGGAAGAGTCCCGGCCATAGTAGTACCCGCTCCCCTGATTGAGATCGTCATCGACGATCACGAGCCCAGCTGGACGGACGCCCTGACGTGTGAGGATCTCGCCAAGGTTCACGAGTTGATCGATCCGGCTGCGTCCAAGGCGGGTGACGACCAGCAGGTCATCGACGTGCTGGCAGAGCGGCAGGATTTCGCTGACCTCGGTCACGGGCGGCGCGTCGAAGATGACGTAGTCGGCCAACTCCTTCGCAGGCCCGACGAGCTTGTCGGCGGCCGTCAGCAGGCTATCCGCGAGGTAGTGGTCTGCCCGCCCGGCAAGCAGCAGCTTCAGGTTGTCTCCGAGCCAGTCGACGGTTACCAGCGCATCCTCCAGCGAAACCTCCTCCATGAGCACTTCGGCCATCCCCTGCGAGCTGTGGACTCCAAGCGTTGCGGCCAGCGAGGGGCGCTGGAGGTCAGCCTCGACCAGGATTACCCGCCGGCCGGCGGAAGCGATCGTGGCGGCCAGGTTGAGAGCCGTCGTGGACTTGCCCTCTGAACTGGTCGAGCCGGTGATCATCAGCGAGCGCGAACTCGACGATACGCCACGGACGCCGAGTGCCACCCTCAGCATCCGATAGCCCTCCTGTGCGGCCGGGGACAGATCGCCTGGCCGCAGGGGAAGGCCGTGGGAGGAGCGGTTGCGCTCACGCGGTATGCGAGCCAGCACAGGCAGACGAAAGATCGTGCGCAGCCGCTCCTCGCGACGCACGCGAGGGTCCAGACCCTCCTGGGCGAAGGCGACCCCGAGACCGATGACAAGTCCAACGAGGATGCCGGCCACAATGCTCAGCTTGGTCTTCGGCGATGAAGGCGCAGTGGGGAGCTGGGCCAGCGTCTCGACGCTGATCGTCGGGTCGGGGGCAGCAAGCAGCGCCTGCAACGAGGCGAGCCGTTCCCCGAGCGATCCCTGACCCGTGCGCTGAGCCACAGGCAGCGCTTCCACCTGCGCTTTCAGCGAGGGGATGATCGTGTCGAGCTGACGGTGGAGCGTGAGCGTCCGATTCTGGACGGTTCCAAGCGCGAACGCGTTTGCGATCGCCTGCGCCCGAGCCGCACTGGAGGCCGTGGCGGTGATCGCGATGATGTTGCTCTGGGCAACCGGCACCGCGCTGACCTCTCCGCGCACCGCGCTCGCCGTTGTACCCTTCACGCGGGCAGCCGCGAGCGTCGCGACTTCCGGGGTGGTCACGAAGCTTGCGGCCGTCGAGATAGCGCTGGTGGCGCTACCCGAGTTGGTGAGCAGGCCGAGGCCGATCAGGCTGGTTTCTCCGTTGACCGGGGTGATCAGCAGCTGGGATTCCGCCGTCCAGGCAGAGGGCGCCAGCTTGACATAGATGCCTGCCGCGACCGTCGCCACCACCACGCAGGCAAGGATCAGCCCCAGACGTCCACGGATCACCTCCGCGTAGTGGCTAAGCCCTTCTCGCGGACCCTGAGGCGCGAGCCAGTTGGCAGCCTCAGGCATGCCGCTATCGCCCTGCATTACTGGGGTGGCGACACGTCGAACGTGGGAGCGGCATCGAGAGAACGGTAGCGGCTGACGAGGCGTGGCGATTCACGCGTCAGCCCATGCCCCGTGGGCGAGTCCCTTGTAGGGAGGCGCGCCTCAACGCTGCACATTCGTCGGAACGCTGAGCCGTGAGGTTCACGAGCAGTCGCCTTGGGTCGATTTGGAGCCCACTTCGCCCATGACCTCGGAGATCTCACGCCTAATGCTCAAATCCTGCACGCTCAATTTCGTCGTGCTTGCCGCATCCATCTTGGAACCGCTCCGCGGCCGCGGCCGTGCTGCTGGAGGTCCCGATCGCCATGGCCATAGCGCCACCGCACTCGGCACGTGTGTCTGGACAGACGGCTGATTTAGGGCCGGTTGCCTTGCGCTCGGGATGAGTGGGTCGATGATGTTCTGAGAAGGGCCACAGGGGCCTCTTTGAGCCGGATCCATCAGCCGGCTTCATCGATAAAGGCAAACCCGCCGTAAGACGGGGACGCAAAGCTAAGAGGCCGCCGATTCGCGGCTCGTCTGGCTACCGATTCGCCATGGCGATCACTGCTCTCTCGACCATCAAACACACATGCCGCATCGGCATCCACGCGGCACTTGCCGCCATCATCGCGATCGGTGTCTTGGTCGCCTGTCTGTTGAGCACCCCCGCCTTCGCCGAAACGACTTCATCGGGATGCAACTTGTACGCCTCTCCGCAAGGCTCGGATACGAACCCCGGCACGGCCGCCGCGCCGTTCGCGACCGCCATGCATCTGCTCGAAGAGCTCTCAGCCGGACAGACCGGCTGTCTGGCCTCGGGGCAGACCTTCGCCGGCTTCACGCTGTACGCCGGCAACACACACGGCGCTGATGGCGCGCCGGTCACACTCACGTCCACAAACCCTGAAGTTCCGGCGATTATCGACTCGCGAATCACAACCGAGAAAGGGGCGAACTGGCTGACCTTCACCCACTTGATCCTCGAGGTCGGCGTCGTGAGCACCACGGAAGACCCCAGCCCGACGATCAGTTCGGCGCACACGACCTGGACCTACGACAACATCTCGGGCGGGGACGTCGACATCTGCCTTATGACTAACCCGGTTGGCGACTCCTACGGCACCGCTGAATACACGCTGATCGAACACGACCGCGTCCATGATTGCGGGCATCCTCTCACGCATGAGGAACTCGAATGTCAGGGCGCGAGCAAATCGCCCGTCTGCTCCACTGAAGACATCTACGAAGGCCGTCTCAACGGTTGGCAAGCACACGGTCTCTACGACGAGGGCATATACACGACCATCCGCAACAGCTACGTTTATGACAACTCATCCAAGGGCGTCCTCCTACGCGGAGGGACAGGCGCCGTGGTCGAACATAACGTGATCGACCACAACGGCAGCGGCCTGTTGTTCGGCGAAAACGAACAGAGCCACGCGACCGTCGCCTGGAATCTCATTACGAACAGCACAAGCCCATGTGCGAAGGAAGCGCCGACCGGCTACAAGTGCGACAGCTTCGGCGTATGGAGCTACGACTGTCTCTGTACGGGCGATGTAGTAGCCAACAACGATATCTACGGCAACGAAGGCGGCAACATCGCCCCACCCGAAGACCTGTCGTCGGAGATCAAGCTCGAACACAACGTCGAAGTCGATCCCCTCTACGTCAACGCGGCCGCACATGAATACACGCTGCAAGCGGACTCTCCCGCCCTGGGCTATGGCCCCGACACAGCGCCACCGACATCGACGCCTCCACCTACCATCGAACCGACTCCACCCACAACTGAACCAACAACACCCATATCCGAACCCACGCCACCAACATCCGGACTTACAACACCCACAACCACAACACCCACAACCGAACCGACAACACCTACGCCTTCATCCACGACCAAAACGCCTACAGCCCTAAAGCATCGCCACCATCTCACCTCAAGACAGCGCCGCAATCGCGCCACCGCCGCCAGGTCGCAATCTCACAGGAGAGGCCACCGCGATGCCAAGATTGCAAAGCGTCGTTCAAATTGAGCGGAAGCGTATTGAAGGTCAAGTCGTGCGGATGATCAACACCGAGCAGGGGGCGTGGTGGGAGACCTTGTTCGGCACCGATCCCAGCAGGAAGCGCTTAGGCCCCGATCATCCCCTTGTTGCCCACGACGACCAGATCGGTCCTGCTCCATCAGCGCCCCAAGGTCGACTTAGGCGAGCTTCGTGATCGCAATGATCATGCCGATCAGTACGAACACAACGATCGCGATCTGTGTCCAGATCCAGAATGGAGACATGGCGACGGGCAGCCTACTTGGATGGGTTGAACGAGTGCTTGCGCCGGTGCGAGCGCCCGCGACTATCGTGTGGGGATGGCAGGATGCCCGCGCACCGGGGTAGGACGCCCGCGCACGCAGATGACTGGACGCCCGCACAAGGCGCTCCTCTCGTTCACGTTGGGGCTGTGTGTGCTCGCGTGGCTCGCGCCCGCCGGCGACGCCAAGCGTGCACCAAGCGCGCGCTCCTCCGCCACGCCACCCCTGGGCGGCGTGAACATCATCGGCGTCGGCACCGAGCCCCTTCAGGAAGCTGACCGAGCGATCGCCCAGGCGCAGGCTCTCCACGCCAAAGTTGTGCGCACCGAGGTGTCATGGTCTGCGCTGGAACCGGGCGGGCCGGGCAAGATCGAACCTGGCGCGCTGGCATTCGCCGACCGCCTCCTCAGCGACGCGGCGACCGACGGCATCCACGTGATCATGGTGGTGGACAGCACTCCATGCTGGGCATCCTCGGCGCCGGCGTCGCTGTTGCGGGCGTGCGTGCCCGGAGGATCGAGCAAGGCCAATGCCTGGCCACCGAGCAACCCGGCTTCTTACGCCGCGTTCGTCGCTTATCTGGCTCAGCGCTACGGCACGCGCCTGGCGGCGATCGAAATCTGGAACGAGCCCGACCAATCCAACCAGGACTACTTCGCCGGACCGAACAAGCCCCAGCGCTACGCCGCCATCTTGAAGGCCGCCTATCCGGCGATCAAGCAGGCGAACCCGAACGTGCCTGTGCTCGCCGGCTCGCTCGTCGGAGCAAACGGAGTCTTCCTGCGTGCCCTCTATGCAGCCGGAATCAAGGGCTACTACGACGGCCTGGCCGTGCACTTCTACACCCTGACCCTGGCCTCGTTGCGCTCGATCCACGAAGTGCAGCTGGCCAACGGCGACACCAAGCCCCTGTGGCTCGATGAGTTCGGCTGGAGCAGTTGCTGGCCGCGTTACAGGATCCAGCAGGAACAGGCGTGCGTCACCGCGCGGACTCAGGCAACCAATCTAACCAACACGTTCCGCGCCCTCGCCCACACCCCCTACATCGCCGCCGCGGTCCTCTACAAGCTGCAGAGCTCCCCGCAGGAAGAATTCGGCGCCCTGTCCGCGAGCGGCGCGCGTAAGCCGGCGTTCACCGCGTTCTCCCGAGTGCTCCTCTCGCCGTTCGGCCGTGTCAGTCCGATCACCCTGAGCCTGCGCAAACACGCCGGCCACGTGCTGGCGAGCGGGTCGGGACCTGTCGGGGACTACATGGAGCTCGAAGCGTTCCAGGGCAGCCGGTTGCGCTACCGAGCCCTGTTCACGCTCAACCGCTTCAACCGCTACTCGATCATGCTGCCATCGGCGCTTGGCGCCAGCGGCCTGCGGGTGCGCGTCTATCAATACTGGGCGGGGCTCGCAAGCTCCGCCCAGCGCAGTATCTGAGCACTCCGCTTCGGGCCACTGACCGGCTCCTTCTCGCCCGGACGGCGGAGCGGCACGTTCATCGCCTGAACGCAAGTCGCGACAGTCGGACCATTGTGGGGCTCCCACCGTTACCCCATCATCGTGCTCCGGAAACATGAACATGCAGTCATCCAGAACGCAGGACCCAAGGACGGGGAGGTATCTGGTGCTCAGCCACATGGAACCCCAAGGATGGGGAGGTGTCTAGTGCTCGGTCACATCAATGTTGACGAGGGACATGTGGGCTTACGCCCTCGCAGCACTCTCGACGAGTCGCCGGAGGCGAAAAGGGAAGTGCGCCTGGCGATCGCGCGAGCCAAGGAGGGAGACCGCGACGCGATCCGGCTGCTCTACATCCGCTACTCGGGCAACGTCTATGGCTACCTGCGCAGCATCGTGCGTGACGACAAGGAGGCCGAAGACCTCACACAGCACGTGTTCCTGAAGCTGATGACGGTGATCCTCAAGTACCAAGATCAGGGTGTGCCGTTCTCCGGCTGGCTGCTGAGGCTCGCCCGTAACGTCGCGCTGGATCATCTGCGCAGACGCCGCCCGATACCAACCGAAGAGGTTTTCGACACCAACAGCCACAGTCGCGATGACGAGGCGCGAGAGCACGCGCGAGACCTCCATGCGGCGCTCGAGTCACTGCCCGAGGAGCAACGCAGCGTGATGATCATGCGCCACGTCGTGGGGCTCTCACCACCCGAGATCGCCGAACGAATGGGCCGCTCAGAAAGCTCAGTCCACGGCTTGCAGCATCGCGGCCGGCGAGCCCTCCAGCTGGAGCTCAGCCGCCTTGGCTCGGCGCCGTCGACGAGCGCAAACGTGCCGGTGAGCGTCGCATGTTGAGCGCCATCCCCCTGGCGAGCCCGCCCCGCGAGCAGACCTCGGTACCGCTGATGCGGTTGGACTTCGCCGACACCGAGCTGCTGGAGGAGCTGCTTGGGGCAGTGCGCGAGGTGGCCGAGCGCGGCGCGTTCACCCTCGGCGAGCCCGTCGAGGCATTCGAGCGGGAGTTCGCCGCCTACTGTCAAACGGACTTTGCGATCGGCGTCTCCTCAGGCACCGAGGCGCTCGCGCTCGCGCTGCGCGCGCTGCGGATCGGCCCCGGCGACGAGGTGATCGTGCCGAGCAATTCGTTCATCGCGACGGCGGAGGCCGTGAGCGCGGTCGGCGCGACACCGCTACTGGTGGACGTGGATCCCGACTCGCATCTGCTGACCGCAGAGATCGTCGCTGACAATCTCAACCCGCGCGTGCGCTGCGTGATCCCCGTCCATCTGTTCGGCGCTACCGTTGATCTCGAGCCGATGCTGGAGCTGGCGGCCGGCACCGGTATCCACGTGATCGAGGACGCCTGCCAGGCCCACGGAGCGCGCTACCGCGGTCGGCCGGTGGGCTCACATGGCGCGCTGGGTGCCTTTAGCTTCTACCCGACAAAGAACCTCGGCGCGTGGGGTGACGGAGGAGCGGTAGTCACCTCCGATCCCGACTTGGCCGAGCGCGTGCGCCTGCTGCGCTCACATGGCGAGCAACCGCGCTACCACCACCGCATGGTGGGCACCACGGCGCGCCTGGACGCGCTGCAGGCGACCGTGCTGCGACACAAGCTGAGCCGCCTGGAGGGCTGGAACGATGACCGCCGCCGGCTCGGCGCCGCACTGCGCGAGCGCCTGCAGAGCCTCGACACGACGATCATCGATCCAGTCAGAGCCCCGTTCGACGGCGCCGATCAGGTCTATCACCTGTTCGTCGTGCGCGCTGAGAAGCGCGAGGAGCTGCGCGCCCACCTGTCGGAATGGGGCGTCGCCTCGGCGGTTCATTACCCAATACCGATTCACCTCACCGACGCATACGCCCATCTCGGTCTCGGCCCCGGCAGCCTCCCGGTGAGCGAGGAGCTCGCGCTGCGGATCTGCTCGCTGCCGCTGTTCCCGGGCATGAGCGACGCGGAATCCGAGCATGTCGCGGCCGCGGTTCTCGCGTTCGCGGAAGACCGAGCGGTCCAGCCCCGTTAACCGGGCATCGAGATCATGGACACATATACGACGTCAGATCCCTTCGCTGCTCCGCGTCCCGTCCGTCAGGCGGTGAGCTGAGTCATGTTCGATGGCACAAGCGCCACGGTTTCGGAGTTCCCGGCCAGGGAGCACATCGTGCCTCGATCGGCGCCGATTGGCACGGCGATCGTCGGCTACGGCTACTGGGGCCCAAATCTCGCCCGCAACGTGGCCGAGCGGCCGGAGCTCGGGCTGGAGGCCTTGTGCGACCGCGACCCTGTCCAGTTGGCCGCTTTCTGTAACCGCCATCCGCAGGCGCGCGCCTTCGAGGAGCTCGACGCCGTTCTGTGCGATCCGACCGTCGAGGCGGTGATCGTCGCGACGCCGCCAAAGAGCCACTACGCAATCGTCAAACGGGCACTGGAAGCGGGCAAGCACGTGCTCGTCGAGAAGCCGCTCGCCACGCGCCTGTGCGACGCCCAGGAGTTGGCCGACCTCGCCGAATCCTCTGGGTTGGTGCTGATGCCCGGCCACACGTTCATCTACAGCCCCGCGGTCAACGCCGTGCGCGAGCTGATTCATACGGGCGTGATCGGCGACATCCACTTCATCACCTCCTCGCGGATGAACCTCGGCAAGTACCAGAGCGACGGCGTCGTCTGCGACCTGGCGCCGCACGATCTCTCGATCTTGCTCTACTGGCTCGATCAGCCCCTCCTCGAAGTCGCCGCGTCGGGGAGCAGCGTGTTCCAGGAAGGCATCGCCGAGACCGCGTTCCTGACGCTCACGTTCGCCGGCGGCTCGACTGCCAACGTGCAGCTTTCCTGGCTGGCCCCGCGCAAGGTCCGCCAGATGATCGTCGTCGGTAGCAAGCGCATGGTGCAGTACGACGACACCGCCGCGGACGAGCCGATCCGCTTGTATGACCGCGGCATGGACGTCGCGGCGCCCGCCAACTTCGGCGAGCACCAGCTGATCTGCCGCACGGGCGACGTGGTGATCCCACGCGTGCAACCGCAGGAGCCTCTCAGCCTCGAGCTCCAGGACTTCGCGAACGCGATCCGCACGGGCGAGGAACCACGCTCGAATCTCGCGCTCGGCGTGGAGATCGTGGCAGCCGTCGAGATGGCGGAAGCCTCCATGCGCGAAAACGGCGCACCGCTGGAATTTGCCCCGCGCGTCGCGTCGGCCGCCGCCTAAAACTCCTCTAGATACCTACACAATTTGCGCGGCGGACGGGAGTATCGGACCACGCCATGCGTTTATTCAATGTGCTCGCCAAGGGTGTCGTCGTCGTTCCCAATGCAACCCGCTGGACGGGTCCGTGGCTTGGCGCAACGCGCGCCACCTCGCTACAGCGAGTGGCCAACCGGCCGATCGTCTGCCACGTGCTCGACGCGCTCCTGCAGGCGGGTGTGATCGAGGTCGCCGTGATCGCACCACGCGACGTGAGCGAGGAGATCGCCGGCTGCATCGAGTGCGAGCAACCGCCAGGTGTAGAGATCCGCTACCTGACGCATGAGCCAGGCAGGGATGAGGATGCGCTGCTCGCCGCCGCCGAGTTCGTGGGCGACGCTCCATGCATCTTGCACCGCGCCGACGGCCTGCTGGGACAGTCGCTCGAGCTGTTCACGAATGCGCTGCGCGAGGAGTCCTCGGACGCCTTGCTGCTCCTCGGAGGCGACGGTCGCGAGGGCAAGCGACTCAGGCTGGTGCCACAGCCCTTACTCGCCGCCACCGAGGAAGTCCTGGCGTCCGCGCCAGAGAGCGTTGCCGGCGTGTGCCTGCTCGGTCCGAGCGCTTTGCGGCGTCTGGCGAATCCCGAGCGCGCGGCGCAGACGCTCGATTTCACGGCTCTGACCGAGCGGCTGACGCGGGGCGGCGGGCGCGTTCAGATACGAGCCGTACAAAAGTGGCGCCACTTCACCGGCGATGCCTTGGACCTACTCGACATGAACCGGATGATGCTCGACGCTATGGATCCCGATACAACCGCGGTGGCAAAGGACGACAACCGCTTCGAGGGACCCGTCTCGATCCACCCAACAGCGTGTGTGAGCTCGAGCATCATCGTCGGCCCGGTGATCATCGGCGCCGACGCCTTGATCGCCGACTCCTACATCGGTTCGCACACCTCGATCGCCGAGCGTGTTCGTATCGAAGGCGCCGAGCTGGAGCGCTCGATTGTGCTCGCCGACGCGAGCGTGCTCCACGTGGGTGGACGTCTCGTCGCCAGCATCGTCGGCCGGGAGGCACGCATTTTCCGTGACTTCTCGATGCCACGCGCGATGCGCCTGCAGGTCGGAGACGGCGATGAGGTGGCGCTGTGCTGAGGGAGCGGTCAACCGCCATGCCGAGCGCTTCCCTCGCTCCCAGTTGGACTGCCGGTGTCGACGTCAAGGGCGCGCAGGCTACCGGTACAGTCGCGATCGTCGGCGCCTCAGGTGCGCTTGGTTTCGGCCTCGCCGTCAGGCTCGGGCAAGCGGGAGTGCCGGTTGTGGTGGGCTCCCGCGACGCCGATCGCATGGCGGAGACCGTTGAGCGTGCGCGCGAGGCGGTTCCGGGAGGTTCGTTTTCTGGGTGCGACAACGAGCGCGCGGTGCGCGCGGCGGACACCGTGATCCTGAGCGTGCCGTTCGGCAACCAATACGAAACGCTGATCAACTTGAGAGAGGTCCTGAAACCGGGCCAACTGCTGATCGACGCGACCGTGCCACTGGCGGCAGCTGTCGGCGCGGGAGCGACGCGGATGCTTGGCGTGTGGCAGGGATCCGCCGCCGAGCAGGCCCTGGAATTGGCGCCCGCGGGCGTGCGCGTGGTCTCGGCTCTACACACCGTCAGCGCCGCCTCGCTCAGCGATCTCGATCATCCACTGGAGCAGGATGTGTTCGTTTGCGGCGATTCACGCGAAGACAAGCGCGAGACCGCGGACCTGATCGAACGGATCGGCGGCCTGCGCTGCGTAGATTGCGGGCGCCTGGAGATGGCGCGGATCACCGAGTCGCTGACGGCCCTCATGATCACCGTGAAGGCCGGTCACGCGAGGAATGTCGGCATTCGCCTGACGGGCTTGCCGGAGATGCTCTGGGACTGACTCACGCTTCGGGCGAGCGCTCGAGCTCGTCCTCGAGGACACGGTCCAGGAGCGCGTGAACCTGCCGTTGCAGCCACAGCGGGGTTAACGTATGCGTGTCGACAGAGGTTCCCCGCAGCGCAAGCTCGATGTTTGGCCAACGATCCTCCAGCTGGCCGAGCATGCCGTTGCGGCTGAGCTCTCCGTGCAGCACCTCCGCGCCTGTGAATAGGAGCAGCGCGCGCTGATCACGATCCCTCAGCGCATCAAACAGGCCTTCAAGCGGCTCGCTCGCGGTCTCCTGCTTGTGCCGTGGAGCGACGATCGCCTTGCGTGCGCGCATTGGTGTGCTCACCGCTTGCCCGATCAGCGTGCGTCCCGTTTCGAGATGCTTCGCGAGCCTGATCTCGCCCCTGAGCACCTTGCGCCACGTCGCGGGCAGCAGCATCCTCTCTCTGAGCACGCGCGTACGCCTCAGCGTATGTCGCCACTCGTCGAAGACCAGCGTGCGCGGGTTGAGCATGATCACGGCTGCCACCCGCTCGTCTTCGAGCGCCGCGTTCGCCGCCCAGTAGCACCCCGCACACAGGCCGAGTACCACAAAGCGTTCTGGAAGCCCGCGCTCTCCGAGCATCTCGAGCGCCGCGCGCGCCTGCTCGACGTACCCAGGTTTGTAGAACTCCGTGACCCGCGTGAGTACCGAGGCATCGCCGTCTGAGTCGCCAATCCCGGCCGCGTCCAGCCGAAGCGTCGGCACGCCGCTCGCGGCCCAGCGACGGGCGATCTCAACCCACATCCGGTTGGGCCCGGTTCGACGTTGAGGTCCCGCGTTCAACAGCAGGGCCGTCAGCTCCCCGCGCATGCCGAGCGGCTCGGTGAGCACCCCAAAGAGTCGCCCGTCGGGTCCGTCGAAAACCACCGGCCGCTCACGCAGCGTGACACCCAAACAGTCGAGTGAGATCTCATCGCGGTCACTCGGGCCGCTCGCGGCCACCGAGTCCGCTGCATCCTGGAGCCACGGCTCTCCCTCCCCCGGCTGCGGCTCTCCCTCCTCTAGCCACGAGCTCACGAGCTCGAACACCTCGCTCGGTGGCCGCGCATCCTGCGGCTCCACGGTCATCGCGCCATAACCCGGTCCGTCCGCCACCGTCACCGCGACACCGGCCTGCTCGAGAATCGTAGGCAGGGCTTTGTCGACCTTCAACCCATCGCGTCCCAGCAGCAGCGCTCGTCGTGTCTGAAGCTCAGCAGGCTTCATCTCCTGGAGGTCGAGGCGCTCCAGCGCCAGCACTGTCTCGGCGCTCAACAGATAGCCGTTGGCCACCAGCGTCCCGTCGTCCACCGGGTCAGCGCTCGGTCCGGGTTCGTTGGTGTCGGGGGCGAGGTCGGGGTCGGGCATGTTCGCCACCTCGAGCGCCGAGAACGTGCGCAGCTCTCGCAAGAGCTTACGGCCGCGGGCAGGCACAGACCACAGGATGAGCTCGTCGATCGGCGCGCCCTGTAGCGCGGCCCGGCAGGACACCATCCCGCCGAGGCCGAGGCCGATCACCGCCACCCGCCTGACGCCTTCGGCGCGTCGCAGCCACCATGCCGCTGTGTCCACGGCCTGCGTCCAAGCGTCCAGCTGCCCTGGGTCAGTCGGGGAGCCCGCGCTGTCGCCGCTCCCGGGAAAATCGATTCGCAGGGTCATGTGCCCGGCCCGCGCCAGGTGTTCAGCCCACTCGCGACGACTGCGATAGCTGCACATGTCCTCCCAGCCGAACGGTGGGCAAAGCAGCACCGCGGTCTGCGTGGTTGGGGCCGCACCGCTGTGCAGGACGGCGAAGAACGGCGCGCCAGAGCACCCCTGCAGATACATCGCTCGCGCCTGGAGGGATGCCCGCTCCCTTGGCGCGAAGAGCTGCTCAGGCGATCGCGGCATCGAGCAGCTCCATCGCCTCATCCCAGGCCATTGCCAGTGCTGAGAGCGCCGACTCGGGCTCAAAGGCCCGGCGGCGTGCGAGCCTGAACGAGAGGACCTTGCAGCCCTCGACGATTTGCCGAAGCGCCCGCGAGGCGGGACCGGCGGCGTCCCCCAACAGCCACTCTGCTTGAGCGGCGGCGACATCAAACGCCGAGCCGACCATCCTGACGGTCGCAAACGCGTAGGCGTGATAGTCGCTTGCGTCACCGTCCAACAAGCGCGGCAGGTCACGCTCGAGCTGAATGGCGAAGCGCGCGAAGGGGTTACTGGCCGGACGGCGAGCGAGATGTCCGCGCAGGAGCGTACGCGCGGCGTCGTGTAGCTCCCCCCCACGCAGACATGGACCGGCGTCGAAGCGCACGAGCTCGGTGTAAGGAGGCAGAACGTCCTCTGAGAAGCCTCCACCGAGGCGAAAAACGCCACGGTAGTCCTCGCCGGCGAGCTCATAGAGGCCGGTCCCATGGAAGTAGCGCAGCCGTTCACCGGCCGGGTCGATGCCCTCTACCGCGACCGAGCTCTTGACGTGTTCGGAGCGATAAGCCGTTGCCGTTGTATCGGGCAGGTACCAGGAATCCAGCTCGACGATCAACGTCCGGTCCTGGGCAAGCTGCTCAGCCGCCTGCTCGGGCAGTGGCCGGTAGGGCTGCATCTCGTGCACGTCGATTCCGAACAGCAGCTCGAGATCCTCGGGAAACGGCTTGAAGAACGTCCACTGGTCGCCCTCGAAGTCCATCCGTACGGTGCAGCCCATCGCCGCGAGGGGCTCCACCCCACGCGCATGGAGCAGCTCGATCAGGATGTCGGTGTAGCAGTTGGTTTCCCCGTACGTCCGATCAGGCTGATGCAGCGCATGCGAGCTATACGTCGTGGGATCCAACCCCAGGAGGCTCACGAGGCCCATGACTCGATCGGGGCTGGCCGGCAGACCGACCGGCATTAGACGTCCTTGGCGATCAGCAGCAGGCCAGCGTTGGTCTGATGGATGCGCTCGTTGGCGATCATCAGACAGGCGGACATCGTGTCGCGCAGATGGCGCCCGACGCTGAATGGCGTGTCGTTCTTGAAGCCCACGATCCCGCACACCCCGAGAGCGCCCTGACACACCCGCGGCGCCTGCTCGGAGGCCGCGATCTTCAGGTTGTTGAAGCGCAGCGCCGAGGCCATCGTCGAGAGGCGCTCGCGGCCGGGCTCCTCAGAGGCCTCGACGAAGTCGTTCAGCGCGGAGCCCACCTCGGCGCGCAGCAGCGAGAGCTCGCTCATCAGATGCGAAAGCCGCAGTGCCATCGGAGGCGTCTCGCCCGGGCTCTTCTTGGCGGCGGCGCGCACGAACGCCCGGGCACGGTCGAACGCGTCGGTCGCGATGCCAAGCCACAGGTGCGACCAGAGGATGTGCGAGACGGGAGACATCGACTCGGCCGACACGCGGGTGAACGCGGTGGCGAGAACCTGCTCTCCCAGCAGTTCCCCGCTCACGACGAACCCGGGCGAGCACGTCCCGCGCATCCCCAGCGGGTCCCACGTGCCCGTCTGCTCGAGCTCGACCTGATCCTTGTGAGCGAGCACGATCACCTGATCGCTCGGCTCTGCCTCGGGGTTACGGCGCAACGTGACGAACAGGTCATCGGCGTACTCGCCGTAGCTGACGGTTGGCGCCTGCTTCTCAAAGCCACGGCCTCCTTCCGCCGTGGGCGTCAAGGCGGCCACCGAGCGCCCCATATCCCCGCCTGTGCCGACCTCGGAGGTGACCGATGCGATCAGGCGCTGCACGGCGGCCACGCGGCGCAGATACTCCTCGAACCAGGGCGCGTCGTCGAGATGGCGGACGATCGTGATCACCTGGATCTGGTGCATCGCGAAAACCATCGCGCTCGCGCCGCAGCGGCGTCCCAGCTCAAAGCACGCGGCGGCGATCGTCTCAAAGGCGACACCGCCACCACCGAACTCGGTTGGGATGAAAGCGGACAGCGCCCGCTCCTCGCGCAGCGCCGCGATCGTCTCGGCCGGGAAACGCGCTTCACGGTCGACCGCGGCGGCATTCGGCGCCGCGTACTCGTCGGCGATTGCACCGACGGCGTCGAGCAGGGCGTCATCCCGATCGACCGAGATGCTCACGAGGGTACCGCGCTGGAACGCAGTTCGCTCACCGCCGCCTCGATCGAGGCGATGCTCTCGAACACGTCGCGGGTGAGCATCCGGTCGGGGAACTCGATGTCGAAGTGGTCCTCGAGCGCGAGCATCACGTTGACGCTCGCATGGGAGCTCATACCAGCCTGGTAGAGATCGGCGTCGGGCGCGAGGGTTGCGATGTCGATCGGCAGGCGGCCGTGGTCGTTGATGATCTGGCGGATTTCGTCGGTCATGCCCACATAACGGGGGATGGCTGGCATTTCTCCCGTGCGGTGGACCTCCACAGAGGGCATTTCTCACGTCACATGCCTCCGCCAGTACGTGACCGCGATCCGACCGGGCTCGCGAAGACCTCACCTTTCAGTGAACGGCCGCGGCTGCCTCCAGGCGGCGCTTTACGCCGTTCAGTCGCCGGTGGCTGGGCAGAATGCGCTCCAAGGCCGTACACTGAGCGCGCCACGCCGCCGGGAAGCATGTGCGCAGGGTCAGCAGGTAGGGCGGCGCCGCGACGATCCCGAGCACGGTCAGCCATAGGAACGCAGGCGTCCGCAGGGCGCTCAGAGCAAGGCTCACCGGCAGCACCACCGCGACAAGTCCCAGACAGGAGACCGCAGCAGGCGCGACGTCACTCCACAGACGGCGTATCGGGCGTTCGGTCGAGCCGCGCAGCATCAGGCTGTAGGCGATGATCGCAAACAATGTATGTACGACCGCGGCGTCGATGGCAACCGCCGTGATGCCGAGCGGCGCGACCAGCCACACCGAGACCCCGTACACAATGAAGTTGGCCGTTCCGAAGCCGAAGAGCGCGCTGCCGCGGCCGGTCGCCAGGAATGCCGTTTCGACAGCGTTGAAGATGATGGTCGACGCTCCGCCTAATGCGAGAATCTGCACGGGCGCTATAACCGGGGCCCAATGAGGGCCGAAGAGGAACGGGACGATGACCGGCGCGGCGATGACCAGTAACACCAGCAGTGGGAAGAGCATGACCGTCAGCAAACGGATCATCATTCGGTACAGCTGACCAAACTCAGCCTTGCTGCCAGTGCGCGCCAAAATCGGAAAGCCGACCTGGTTCATCACAATGGCGATCTTTCTCTGATATTCGACGGCCAGCGTGTAAGCGCGATAGTAGTAACCAGTCTGCAACGGGCCCAGGCGCGCTCCGATGATCAAGTAGTCGACGTTACTGAAGCCGAGCGAGCTGATCGAGGCCAGCGTCACGGGCACTGCATAGTCCAGCAACTCGCGTGCAGCCGCACGCCGCAGACGCGGCAGGGGTGGCGGCGCGCTTAAACAGGCGGCGATCAAGCCGGCGACCAAGCCGGCGATCAAGCCGAGTACCAGCGCCTCGCCGCCCAGTCCAGCGAGCGCCAGGCCGATGCAGACGACTACGCGAACGACGGTGTTGAGTATTTCGATCTCACTCACGCGCCGGAAGGCCATCCGCCGTTGCAGGGCGGACATCGGCACGGTGTTCAGCGCGGCAAGGAGACCCAGCGGCGCCAAGAGCCGGACGAACAGCGCTGTGCGAGCACCAAAGATCGGGACGACGATCAAGCTCGCCGCGACCAGCGTCAGGACAGCCAGCGTGAGGCCCACAATCAATCCCATCGCCATCGCGGTCTGTTGATGCTCGCGTCCCAGAGCCTTACGCTGGACCAGCGCGGCGTTGAGCCCGGCTCCACCGACCGCGTACGCCACTTCCTGGACAACGAGGGCTATCGCGAAGCGACCGAATTCGGCAGGCACGATCAGGCGCGCCAGAATGACTATCGAGCCCAGCTGGATGACCTCGACCGTCGGACGAGCGATTGCAGACCAACGGATACCGTGCGCGGCCGCCTCGCGGAGCTGCTCCTCTGACAGTCCGTCACCGCTCATGCCTGCCTCACCGCTCATGCCTGTCGATTCCTCAGCGACGCGGGAGCAGCGGACGCCCTCCGGCCGAGCCGGGAGCCGAGGTATGGCCGTCCGGGCTTGGCGCGCATATCGTGGAAAAGGAACGCGCGATCGCCGGTGGTTCTTATGTCTGCGCGCCAGCAGGCCGGCTCACGCATACGCGCGCATACGGGTCGGTTCTCGCGCGGACTGTCCTGTCCGAGGGTTTGGTTTAGGCGCTACGTAAATTCGTTCCGTGCACATGCGTTATTTTGCTGTGTCGTCTACCACGGCCGATCAGCGCATCTCATCATCGAGCATAGGCATCGATACGCCGGTGATCCCCGTGCCATGCAATGGCGGCCGGCTCGTCGACGTCAGCTGCCGGGCTCTGGACATCGTCGGCTCGGCGGTGCTGCTCCTACTCATGGCGCCTCTGCTCGTCCTGATCGCCATCGCCATCAGGCTGGACTCCCCTGGTCCTGCCATCTTTCGCCAGCAGCGCATCGGGCGCGCTCGCAAGCCGTTCATGGTCAACAAGTTCCGCTCGATGGGAGTCGGCGTAGCGCACGATCGGCACCGCGAGTTCGTGCTCGGGCTGATCAAAGGCGAATCGCCCCGCTACGACATCCCCAGTCGCGAGGCGGCCGGAGAGATCGAGGGACAGGACGACCCCAGCGACGAGCACGATGGGCCGCGTCCCTACTACAAGATAGTCGGCGATCCACGCGTCACTCGCTTCGGTCGCCTCCTGCGGCGCTCGAGCCTCGACGAGCTTCCCCAGTTGTGGAACGTCCTGCGGGGCGACATGTCCCTCGTCGGGCCGCGACCGCCCATTCCCTACGAGGTGGACCACTACCCTCCCGAGTGGTTTGACCGCTTTGCCGTCAAGCCCGGGATCACCGGCCTTTGGCAGGTGAGCGGCCGCTCCAGCGTTACGCTCGACGAGATGGTTCGTCTCGACGTCGAATACGCATGCCGGCGGACGCTGTGGCTCAACCTCCGTATCCTGGCGCGTACGGTGCCCGCGGTTCTGGGCGCACGAGGGGCGTGGTGAGAGCAACAGCTCCCCAGGGCCGAGGGCCGAACACCGAGCCAGCCCGCCTGCCCGCCGCGCACCCAAACAGTGAGACGCTCACGGCAGCGGCGTTCACGCAGGATTACTCCGACCGTGCGGTCGTTGCGCGTTGCGGTTGGCGTCGTCGTCGCCAGCGCGGAATCGATACAGCAACTTCTCCATGCGATCGAGCGATCGCTCCCAGGTGAAGTCCTGGACATCTCGACGGGCTTGATCGATCAGTCGGGCCCGTAGTGCAACGTCGCTGCCAAGACGCACAATGGACTCTGCCATTGCCCGAGAGTCGCGCGGGGATACGACCAGCGCGTTGTGTTCGTGTCGGGCGTAGTCCTCGACGCCGAACTGCGTGGTGACAACCGCGCACCCGCAGGCCATCGCCTCCATCGGATACATCGGAAAGCTGTCATGCCACGCGGGGCAGAGGGCAACGTGGGCTTCTGAGTACAGGCGACGGATCGCCGGCGCATCGACCACGCCAACCGACTCATACGGAGCTATCGGATTCTCGGGCGGTATCTCGGCGTCGGATCCAAAGACTCGCCAGCGCACGTCGCCGACGCGCTCTCTCACGAGCCGGATCGCCTCCGCCGCGTCGGCGAATCCCTTCAAGGCCGCTCCGCGCCCGGAGTAGCTGACCACCGTCAGCGGCGAGTCGGCCGGATGTCCATCGGGGAAGAAGCTCTGATGATCGAGCGCATTCAGGCACAACTCGGACTCCGCTCCATGTCGCTGACGGACGCTGTCCGCGAGCCAGCTCGAGTTGGCGATCCTGTGCAATGGCAGTTTGTAGGAGAACTCGGCCTCGAGCTCGAACAGGCTTTGCCACTGTGGATCGGCCTCGGTGAGAAAATAGGTCTCGTAGCCCTGCATGAAGTAGACCTTGGCGCCCGTCCCGAGGAGGAGCACCGGGAGCGCGGAGGGCGCGCCGGTCGCCATCGTGATGTCCGCGGGCGGCATGGTTAGGCGGAGGCGTTCGATGCCGCTTGCGCGGCGGTAGGGAAGCGCCGACCAGGGGGCCAAGCCCGACGTGACTTCGTTGAGAGCCTCCTTGACGGCGGCGTTGTCGGTCAATCCCAGGCGGAAGCCGCCATAGCGAAACGCCGTGCGGAGCCCAGCCGAGAGCAGAGAGACCCTCTTCGGCTGGATGATCTTGGCGCGAAGATCGAACCACCGAGGCGTGTAGCTTGGGACGGTCGTGACGATCGCGACGTCGTGGCCGCGATCCAGCAGGCCGTTGGCGTACCCGAACAACATCGCGTGGCCCGCGGTGCCGCTGTCACGACCGATTCCCCCCGTCACGATGTTGATTTGCACGCGTCTGAGTCCTCGTTGGAGATATCTACCTTGGGCGAGTCGCAACGGTAGAACGGATCGTGGGACGGATTCCCGGCCCGGCAGAGGACGCTCTCCACGCACGTCCCGGCATCAGCGCTGACACACGCCAGCCATGCCCCGGTGATTCATGTCACCGCCACGCGCATCCGCCCGCCGGAGAGTCTACGCGCCAGCTCACGAGATGGTTCCACGTTCCCCTCCGGTCCGGCGGCGGCGATCACCGTAAGCGCCGCTACCAAGAAAAACATATACGGCGCCTGCGGAAAGGACAGCGCATCGAACAGGGCGCAGACGACCAGAAACGCGACACATCCGCCAGAGGCCGCGAGCGCGAGAGAGGCGACCGTGGGTCCGCGCGTGCGAATCGCGGCACGAGCCATCACCACCGGCGCGAGAATCATCCAGATGAAGGCGATGAGTCCGGCGGCTCCGACCTGCCACACCTCGTCCAGGTACTCATCGTCGTTGATCCGAAACTGACTTTGCTGATCCGGATTGAGCGTACCGAAGCCGCGGCCGAGCACTGGATGTGCGAGTACATCGGGCGCGAGGTCGGTAAAGTCCCCCTCGCGATGGGTCGTCGAGTCGCTGCTTGCGGCTGAGTTGATGCTGAGAAGCGTTCCCAGCGCTCCTGGGGAGGCGAAGTGGACAAAGCCGACGAGCACGACGAGGCCGAGCGGCGCCAAGCGCAGCACCTGGCGCGGACGATACCACCCGATGTAGAGGACCAGCGCGACGGGGACGATTAGCGCCGTCTTGCGGTCGGTCGACAACGCGCCTCCCAGCATTAGTGCGAACGCGGCCGCGTTCAGCCACCACGACCTGCGCGAGGTGGCGCCCAGGACACGTACCAGCGCGAACGGCATCACCATCGCGAACATGGCCGTGGCGGCGAGCCCAGTCGTCGTCGGCCCCACGACGGTGACGCGGCCTTCGGAGCCCAATTCCGGGAGGATGTCCGTCTTCGGCGGCGAGACATGGGCGATCGGTTTGAGCACCGCACTAGCCAATTCGAAGAAGACGTTGTAGCCCGTGTGACGCTCGACGAGCATGCCGAACGCCATCAGCGTGGCGAGCCCGATCAGATAGCTGGCAAAGCCACGCAGGTCCTCCCAGCGCAGCGCGGTGAGCGTGAACCACCCGAGGATCAAGAACGATCCGAGCAGCGCAAAGCGCTTCTCCGCGAGCTGAAAGTCCCCCAGGTTGATGATCCGGGGCGCGTCGAGCAGGAGGCTCGCCACGGCGAGCACAAGGAACACGCAGGCCGCGGTCACGAACAGCTTGGACCGCCGTGTGCGCAGGAACGCCCGCTGATCGCCCCCGAGCCAGACCCAGGCCAGCACGAGGATGACCACAGCCAAGCGGTCGGGGTTGGAGTCGACCCCGATGTGGACCTTCAGTTCGGTCGAGTCGATCGGGACCAGGAACAGCATGGCCACGAAGCCCGCCAGGAGCCACGGGAGCGGCCGCCTGGTATGAGGAAAGGCATCGCGTGGCGCAGAGACCGACTCCTCGACCGGTCCTTCTCGCTCGCGCGAGTCCCTGGGCGTCGCGGGCAAACGCACGTCCCCGGCCCGATCTGCGACGACGGTCTGGCTCATGGCTAGATGACCGGCTGCGTGAGCAAAGCGCTCACCCGCGGATTCGCGCCGGAACCGGAGCGGGGCGTTGCTCGGGGACGTAGAGCGGCGTGCCATCATCGAGGTCGCGTGGGCGGGCGTTGCGACCACGAGGCGCCTCATCCTCAGAGACCCCTGCCGCTGCCCCAGCGCGAGGCTCGACGAGCTCGTCCAGATCGCCCTCGCGCTGCACCTGCAGCGCGGCGCTGGCGCGCCAGGTCTCGCGGAACCGCACGCCGACGAGCGCCAACACGCACCACAACAGGAACACCGCTATGAACACGATCACCGCCAGCGTCTTGCTGATCCCGCCGTCGACGACCGCCCCGCTGGCCGAGCCGAGCTGACGGATCGCGACCTGCGAGTGCGCCGGGATCTTGTCAGACGCCACAACGCCCGCGACGTACTGCTCCAGGGCAACCGATGACGCGTTCGCGAGCGCGATCGCCTGCTTGGTCGTCGGCGCCTGAGCGTTGATCGTGATCGTGGGCACGTTCCCCTGGTTTTCGAAGCTCAGCCGGTAGGGCTTAGTTTCCCCCGTGATCTCGACGTTGCGCTTGAGGGCCGTGGGCTCCTGTTCGACGCGCGGCAGATTCGCGTCGACCGGCCCGGCGGCGTAGATCTGATCGCCGGCCAGGCCAACCTGCCGGCCGATCGCTTCCAGGATCGTCGGGCTGGTCATGAAGTTCGAGTACACCTGCGCGCGCCCCGACAGCGGTTCGAATGGCTCCGAGGCGTTGCCGATTACCGAGGACGACGAGTCCACGAGCACCTGCGTGCTCGCGCCCGAATACTGGAGCGACTTGTGGTGGACGCTGAACGCCGCCGCGGCAGCGGCGACTAGCACGCCCAGCCCCAGCAGCAGACGGCGCTTCCAAAGGTCACGTATCGCGAGAGCAAACTCCATTTTTCTGATCTCTTTCTTCTCGGCGGCAGTTGGCGGGTTAGTGGCGGCACAAGAAGGCCGGTGTCCAATCAACGGGGTGGGCTCGGCGTTTTTTTTGACCCCATTCGTTCATTCCATGCAGCCGGGCAATCGATCGCAAGACCCGGCATCGCGACATCGTTCTGTCTCGACTGAGAGACAAGACGAGACAGGAGCGTCAATCACCCGTGCCGAGCCCCACCCACCCGCAAGCAGCGTCCAGCATCTCCGTGCTTCCCCCCGACAGCGACGGCTGGCGTACGTTTGCCACCGAGCACGCCACCTCACCGCTGCAACATCCGGCGTGGCTCGACACGCTCACTGGCGCCTACCGACTGCACGCCCAGATCGTTGCGCTCACCGACGCACAAGGCTCGATCCTGGCGGGACTACCGATGATCCGTAGCAAGCTGCCGTGGCGCAAGGGATGGACCTCGCTTCCGTTCACGGACACGTTCGAGCCGATCGCCGACAACGACGCCCACCGCGACGAACTGCTGAGCAAGGCGGCGGAGCACGCCGGCGCCGAGCCGATCCTCCTCCGTACGCACACCGACCTCCCGGGTTGGTGCTCACGCCAGGTCGGCACAGTGCAACTGATCGACCTGACGGAGGGTGCCGACGGCGTTCTGCGTGGCGCCAAGGGAAAGACCCGGCAGAACATCAAGCTGGCACGCAAGGCCGGGCTGCTCGCGAGGCCAATCGTCTCGCGCAGCGAGTTCATGGGCGCCAACCTGAACCTCCTCGCTTCCTCGCGCGCGCGGCTGGGCGCCCCGACCCAACCCCGCCGCTACTGGTCACGAGTGTGGGAGTTGCACGAGCGCGAGCAAGCGCTAACGATCGGGGTATATCTGAAGGAGAAGTTGCTGGCCAACGCCATCTTTGTCATCGGCGAGCGTCACGCAACGTTCAAGTACAGCGCCTCGGACGTGCAGACCAGGAACCTGCGCTCGAACTACCTGGCGTTTGCGACCGCCCTGCAGGAGCTCGAGGATCGCGGTATGCAGTCCATGGACTTCGGGATCACAGACCTGCACAACACCTCGCTGCGCCGATACAAGGTGCACTGGGGCGGCGAGGAGCAGCCGGCGTACTTTTCGGCCACGGACGCCAGCATGCTTCCCAACACAATCGAGCCGGGACGACTGTTGACCACCGTGATCCAACGCACGCCGGTATTCGTCGGGCGAACCGTCGGCTCACTTGCGTATCCGTTCGTCGCCTGATGTTCCACGCCGAGCGTCGATGAGCACCTCTGGATCACACCCAAACTCACACCCAAGTCACGGTGCCCTGGCGTGCACGATCGGTCCATTGGTCAAGGACTCGAACACTATGGCGCTCGGAGCCTCCGACCGCGCGTTGATCGAGCGCTGGCTCGAGGAGCGCTGGAGCGAGCTGGAACAGCGGGCGGGACCACTGGCCACGCGCGACGCCGCCCAGTGGTACGAGACGCTGGTCTTCGAACGCTGGCGGCACGCTCGACGCACGCTCGGCCTGCCGCCGTTTGCGCTCGGAGTGTTCTATGAGCTCAAGCGCCTGATCCCCCGCTCCGCTCAGCTGACGATGCGGCGCAGGTTGATCGCGCGACAGGGCGATCCGGTGTTTCCGGCATGGCCGTTCGATGCTGCCGGTACCGACCTGATGCGTATCGCGTTCGCTGATGCGCTGCTCGAGCGAGGCGTGGAGGCAGTGCGGTTCCCGTGGTTCTGGCCGGACGGATCCAGGGCGGCTGTGACGCTCACCCACGACGTGGAGTCAGCGGACGGACTCGCCCGGGCGGCAACGGTCGCGAGGTGGGAGGAGCGGCACGGATTCAGGTCCTCGTTCAACATCGTCAGCGACTGGTATCCGATCGATGGCGAGCTCGTAGCCGAGCTGACCGACCGCGGTCACGAGATCGGGTCTCACGCGATCCGCCACGACCGCTCCCTGTTCGCCTCCCGCGACTCATTCGAGCGGCAACTCCCGCTGCTGCGCGAGGCGGCCCGGCGGTTCGGCGCCGTCGGCTTTCGCTCGCCCGCCACGCATCGCGTCGTCGAGTGGCTAGCCGAGCTTCCGTTTTCCTATGACTGCACGATGTCCCACTCAGATCCCTACGAGCCGATCCCGGGGGGAACCGCAACCGTGTGGCCGTTCATGCACGGCGAGGTGGTCGAGCTCCCCTACACCGCTCCGCAGGACCATACGCTGTTCACTCTCCTCGGCCATCGGGACTCCTCCCTGTGGCGGCGCCAGCTCGACACGGTCGTGTCCTCGGGCGGCCTGTTTCAAGCGCTCACGCATCCCGACGAGGAATACCTCGGCCAGCCGGTGATCGGCGACGCCTACCGCGACCTGCTCGAGGCGATCGCCCGGCGTGATGACGTGTGGGTCGCGCTTCCGCGAGACGTTGCCGAGTGGTGGCGGCGACGCGTCCAGGGGCTTACGTCACGACACGACGGCGTGGCGAGGTGGACGGGATCGGACATCGAGCTCATCGCTGAGGGAGAATCGTGAGCGTCCGCGGACAGGGCGCCCCGGATGTGGTGATGGTGCTCGAGAACAGTCACTATCCGCTCGACGCGCGCGTGCGCATGGAGGCAGAGACGCTGATCGAGTCTGGCCTGTCGGTTGAAGTCCTGGCCCCGCGCGAGGCCGATCGCCCCGTTCGGGAGACTATCCGTGGTGTGCGTGTAACACGGTTCCCCCTCCCAGATGGCAACGGCAGGTTGTTTGGCACCGCGATCGAGTACCTCCTGGCCTGCTTCGTCATCACCCCCTTTGTATTGCTGCGACTGGTCCGCAGGCGCGGCGGCACGCTGCACGTACACAACCCTCCCGACTTCTTTTTCCCCCTGCTGTGGCTCGCTCGGCGGCGGGGATGGTCAACCGTGTTCGACCATCACGACGATGCGGCCGGGATGCTGCACGCCAAGCTCGGTCGCGCGACGCTCGCCGGATCGCTGCTGGCCTGGACGCGCGAGCGCTCAGCGCGTGTAGCCGATCTGACGGTGACGACCAACGACACGCAACGCAAGCTCGTCCAAGCCGCCGCCCGGCGCGTGGTCATCGTGCGCAACAGCCCACCTATGTGGTTCGCCGAGCACCGGCCCTCACCCCCATCGCCCACGGGTCGCGCCAGGCTCGTGTTCCTCGGCGAGATCGGCGTGCAGGACCGCGTGCAGTGGACCGTGGACATCCTGGCAGCACTGGTGGGGGACCGGCAACTAGACGCCGAGCTGCTGATCATCGGCGACGGGCCGCAACGCCAAGCGGTGCAAGAGCACGCCCGGGAGCTGGGCGTCTCCGAGCGAGTCACGATCACGGGATGGGTCCCTTTCGAGGAGGTCCCACGCCTGCTCGCCTCCGCCCACGTGGGTCTCGACACCGCCGCCGCGACCGATGTCAACAACGGGTCGACGATGGTCAAGATCATGGAGTATCTCGTCGTCGGGATACCCGTCGTGGCCACCGCCCTGCGCGAGACACGCGTGACCGGCGCGGACGCCGTCGTGACCGTCGCCGAGGACACGATCGAGGCGTATGTGGCTCCGATCGCCGAGCTGCTGGGCTCCTCAGCGGCATGGCAGGCGATGGCCGATCGGGCCAGGGCTCGTGGCACGGAGCTGCAGTGGCCGGCGCAAGGTAAAAAGCTCGTGGCGGCCTACCGCGAGCTCGCCGCTCGATGACAGAAGAACGCGCCGCGCGAGCCGTTGAGTGACCAGGGCGCCCAAACACCCTCCAGGAGGGTGGGCTCGAGAACATGCCGAAAATAAACGACCTAGCGATTGTCGTCGTCTCAGCCAATTCAGCCCAGTGGCTGGAGCGGTGTCTGTCGACCGCGTTCGAGCACGCCGGCGAGGCCACGCTCGAAGCGATTGTCATCGACAACGCCTCCACCGACGGAACGCGTGAGCTCGTCGAATCGGAATTTCCGCACGTGCGAGTCCTCACTGGCCCCAATCGCGGGTTTGCGTATGGCAACAATCGCGGTCTGGAACTCGCTTGCTCGCGCTACGTGCTGCTGCTCAATCCGGACACCGAAGTGATCGACGGAACCTTCGGGGAGCTGGTCGCGCTGCTCGACGCAAGACCCGAGGTCGGTGCGGTCGGCGTGCGCCAAGTCAGGCCCGATGGGACGCTCTGCCGAACGATCCACCGCTTTCCCAGCATATCCCGAGCGCTCGGCGAAGCCCTCGCCTCAGAGCGCTGGCCGGTACACCCGGCGTGGGCGGGCGAGCGCGAGTTCGACGCACGTGCATATGAGCGCGAAAGCGCGTGCGACTGGCCCACAGGATCGTTCCTGCTCGTCCGCCGCGAGGCGCTGCTGAGCGCCGGCCTGCTCGACGAGCGCTTCTTCCTGTATTCCGAGGAGACCGATCTGTGCCTGCGGATCAAGCGCGCCGGCTGGCAGGTGCGGTACCTGCCCCAGATGACGATCGTCCACCACACCGGCAAGGCAGGCACGCAACCGCGGATCCAGGCCCAAGACGCCTACGCGCGCAAGCAGTATGCGCGCAAGCATTTCAGCCCGGCCTACCGCAGCCTGTACCTCGCGGCGCTCGCCGCTCGCTACGCGATCCGCGTCGCGTGCGCACGCACCCGCGCGACCAACGACGGCGCGGGGCGGGAGGGATCGAGGCGTGCGCTGCGCGCATTGGCCGGGCGTGCCGATCCTCCGTTCCGCGTGCCCGGAGCCACGGCGCTCGAGGCACGAGACAAGCCGGCGGAGACAGAAGCTGTGATTCCGCGGGAGCACGAGTTGAGCTCAGCTGGGACACGAGTTTGAACTCGACGAAAACGTTAGTTCAGACGATGACCCAGCGATTGCTCCTGATCTCACCGGTCCACAACGAGGCCGCCTACCTGGAGCTCGTAGCCGAAGCCGTCGCGCGCCAACGGCGCCCTCCGAATCTGTGGATCGTCGTCGACGACGGCTCCACCGACGCGACGCCGGAGATCCTCGAGCGACTCGCGCAGCGGATCGATTTTCTGCGGGTCGTGCACGCCACCCAGCCGCCCTCGGCCGACGGCGGCAAGGACAATCTGGCGGCCGCCGCGGACGCGAGGAGCTTCAACATCGGGCTGAACGGCCTCGACTGGCAGACATTCACGCACATCGCCAAGCTCGACGGCGACACCGAGCTCGATCCGGACTACTTCGAGCGAGTGCTGGCGGAGTTCGCCCGTGATCCCACCCTGGGCTTGGCTGGCGGGGTCTACGCCGATCCCGACCCGAGCGGCGACGGGAACAGCTGGAAAGTGATGCTCCCCCCCTCCGAGCACCACGTGCCGGGCACGCTGAAGTGCTACTCGCGGCCCTGCTTCGAAGCGATCGGCGGGATGCAGGAGCGACTCGGGTGGGACACGATCGATGAGACATACGCGCGGATGCGGGGATATCGCACGCGCGCGTTCCCCGAGCTCATAGCCCACCACCATCGCCCCTCGGGCAGCGCCGACGGCGCTCTGCGGGGCCGCGCCAGGCATGGACAGTGCGCGTACATCGTCCACTTCACCCTGCCGTGGGTAACGCTGCGAGCCGTGAAGGTCGCGGTGCGCGACCGACCACGAGGCATCTCGGGCCTGGCGTTCCTCTACGGCTACCTGAGCTCGGCCGCGCGACGTGTCCCCCGCGTCGAGGACCCCGCGTTCCGCGCGTTCGCCCGGCGTGAGCTTCGTGAACGCGTGCGACGGGGACTCGGCTGGCGTGCACGGCACAATGGAGGAGGTTTCGTGCCGGCCTCAGTTCGCGAGCCGTGATGGAGCCGTGATGGCAACCGCAGCATGTGAGGCATCGCCCATACCTATGACGACGCGCGAGCTGATTCTGACCTTTCACGGACTCGGTGAGCCTCCGAATTCGATCGTCGATTCCGAGCGTAAGTTCTGGGTTCCAGTCACGTGGTTTCAGGAGATCCTCGACGCCCTCGACGGCGCAAGCGCAGCTCCCCGTGACCGCGTGGGCGTGGCGTTCGACGATGGCAACGCCTCCGATGTCGAGTATGCCCTGCCTGAGCTGGTGCAGCGAGGAATGACCGCTCGCTTCTTCCCTCTGACCAGGCGGATCGGCGAGTACGGATACCTCAGCGCGCAGGACATCTCGCGGTTGAGCGCCGCGGGAATGGGCATTGGCAGCCATGGTCTGCACCATCGCGATTGGCGCACGCTCACCGACGATGAGCTGCACGAAGAGCTCGCCGTCTCGCGCCACACGCTGACGGAGATCCTAGACACGGAGATCACCGAGGTGGCATGCCCGTTCGGCTCCTACGATCGTCGTGTGCTGCGAGCTGCGCGTGCCGCCGGTTATCGCCGCGTCTTCACCAGCGACGGCGGCACACACTCCGCAAACGCCTGGGTTACATCGAGGACGACCGTCGCTCGGGACCGCCCGCTGGAAGACTGGCTCCAGCTCGCCAGAGTAGGCGCGCGCGAGACACCCGGACCCCTGCTGCTGGGCAAGCGACTGGTCAAGCGCCTACGGTAGGAGCGCCTGCGGCAGGGGGAGCGACGGTAGGGGGAGCGCCTACGGTAGGGATAGGGAGCGCCTACGGTAGGCCGAATCCACTATTCAGCCACGGTTTCCCGGTTGTTGTCCCAGAAGTTTTCCGACCACGTGGTGACTTCTTTCTTCAGGTTGTACGCGGCGCCATATACACCGCTCTCTGCGTAGTAGCCGTACCCATCGCCTGTGTTGCCGATGAGCTTTTGCAAGCCACCACCCTGAGCTTCTTCGGTCAGGCTTTTGGGGCAGGTCGCCGCGAGGCAGCGAGCGAAGCGATCTTTGCGGACGATAAACGGCCCGGTGATCCCATCATCTTCGTTGCCACCGTAGATCGTGAACGCGCCACCGTCAAAGAAGTCTTTAATTAGCCTTATTTCCTGTATAGGCGCGACCTCACCTTGCGGGAAAAACGCCGCCGTCATCCCAGCCCCAGGGCACCCCGATTCTTCCTTCAGCTTGATTTCTCCATTTTCCGTTTCACATTCTCCTGAGTTGCTTGGTGGCGGCTGAAAGATAGTGCTGTTTTCAACGATCAATGGTTTTGCTTCTGTCGCGTTGGACGTGCTGCTGTCATCGGTCACGCACTCCTCGTGTTCTCCCGCGATCAGATAGTTGTCCGGACAATAGTCATTGTCGAGGGTGCCGCCAGAGTTCAACTTGAACCCCGAGCAATGTTCGGTCTTGACGTATTCCGCCACATAAGCGGCGCTGCTTCCCGATTCGATGCACGTCTGCACGACGTTGTTGGTTGTGCGAGGCGCCGGACCCTTTTCTGCGCCGTGCACGAAGTCGTGGGAGAGCAGAGTATTTGTCGCCGGTGTCGCCGAAGATTCGAAGATTATGTCCTCGGCATTACCGCACAGCGCTGTTACGCACTCATTTTCATCAACCACTTCGTCGTTCTTGATCACAACACCCGTTGAGCCCGCCACCACCATGATTTGACATCCGGGGCCCTTGACTCTTTTATCTTCGTAATGATCGTTGCCCGTCAACGTGACGTGACAGGGCCCTCCATCTTCTGATGATTCCGTAAGGGTCACGCCCTTTTCAACGCCGGTGTTGTTCGGCCCCGGGTAGCCGCACGCTTCCAGCCGCGCCGCGCCTTCCGTTTCCACTTCATTCCAACAATGCGTAGCGGTGAGGCTCGGTTCTTCCGGCGACGGTGGCGGTTCCGCGACAACTTCCTTTGTCGGCTTCGAAACCGCTTCGCCGCGCCCGCCCGCGTTGCTCGCGCTCACCACCACGCTCACGGTGCTTTTGACATCGCTCGCGGTCAGTTCATAGCTCGATTTCGTCGCCCCACTCACAGGAAGGCAGCCCACGCCCAGAGCGTCGCAGTCCTGCCACTGGTAAGCATAGGCTGTCGGGCTTCCCATCCACGTCCCACGGCTCGCTCTCAATGTTTCGCCTTCCACATCCGACCCACTGATCACCGGCAGCACCATGTTCGTCGGAGCCGCCGGCGGAGGTGGCTGTTGTTCTTCTGGGGGAGGTGGCGACTTTTCCGACGGGGGTGTTGTTGTTGTCGGTCCTTCCGGGGATCGTGCCGGCGCAGGCGAGGACGGTGTGGGGACCACTGGAAGAAATGGCTGCAGCGGTGCGGCGGTCAGCCCGGATGCGGACGGGCTCAGAGAGGGCGCGAGGCCCGCCGCGGCCAGATACGCAAGGATCGGGCAATGGGTCCGAGCGCGAGTCCTGCTCGTCCCCCACCGCTGCGGCAGCTCGTGTAGATGGGCCTCTACGCTCAGGTCGCTCAGGCATGGCCCGTGTCGACGATTGCGGTAACGCAGCGTCCCACCCTCACTGAGCACGGCCAACCAGTAGCTCGCCCCGGATGCCAGCTGCGTCGGTGCCATCGGTATCGTGCTCCAGGCGTGCACCTCTAGGGAAGACGCGGAACCCTTGCTCAGCAGCGAGCCCGGGCGGTTACCCGTGTCGCTGTAGATACCCACGGCGACAGCGCGAGCCGTGCTCCCCGAGCCTATGTATATGTGCACGACGCCGACGATGCCGGCGGTGCTCCGCCGCAGCAGGACCGCTTCGGCCCGACCGGGGTGCAGGCGGATCTGATGCGGTTCCAGCGTCCGGTCGCCGAGCTGCGCCGTCGCGGACCTGTCGGCAGCCGGATAGGCGTGTGCGCCGAGCGTCGAGAAGATCATGCAGAGCGCCAGCAAGACAGCCGCCAGAAGGCCGCGCGTCACAAGCTTGGGCCTCAATGACCCCCCGTGGGGCATGAGCCCTAGGATATAAGCAATCAGTGGAGCGTCCCCTGCGATGTCATTCGCGACTCGACCGAGTACATGCGAATCGACATCTTGCGCGACCACCCGCGCCCTGGGCGCAACCCAGGCGCGGTTCGGACCAGTCGAACCCGGCCTGTCCGTAGCAGCGTTGCCTCCTCGAGCGCCGTGTTGTAGATGAAGCGCAGCGTGCGTGGGCGGCGGTCGAGTGATTCGAGCAGATGCTCAACGAGGGCTTCGAACACCGCGCCGCCGATCGCGTTGTATACATAGATCACCGTCACGTCGTCGGGGATCGCGTACTCCGCGACATCGGCCGTCACGAACTCGACATCCCGGCAGCGCAGCGAGTCCCGGCGGGCCTGTAGATTCGTGGTGGCGATCGCGTTCAGCTCGGGCGAGAGCTCCACTCCGACGACCCGGCGGAACCCATACCGCGCCGCCTGCAGCACGACACGTCCCTTGCCCGAGCCGACGTCGAGAAACACATCGTCGGGATGGACGTCTCTGTCGTGCAGGATCCTGCGCAGATCCAGCCATTTCGAGGGCTCGTAGCGCTTGCGACCGGGCGCGTCGATGCCCAGCCCTCCGAGATCGGCATACCCCGAGGTCTCGATGCCCATACGCCGCTCGATCAGGCCTGAGTTGATCGCGAGCCGGGCGGCCAGATAACCCCGGCGCAACTCGAGGCGTGCTCTGCCCTTTAGATCCAGAGCCATGACACAACAGTCGCGCTCAGCGCCCGGCTTCTAAACAGCCGTGCTTCGCAGTCGTGCTTCTTTGGAGTGCTCACCCCTCAAGCAACGACGTCCGCCGAGCGGTTCTTGCGCGGTAGGACCGATCCCCACAACTCTTGCACGACAGGACCGGTCCACACAACCGGTCCCAGCGCGCACTCATCCCATCGGGCTATTCGGCCACGGCTTCACGGTTGTTGTCCCAGAAGTTTTCGGCCCATGTGGTAACCCCTTTATTCAGGTTGACCGCAACACCATATACCCCGCCCCGTTCATAGTAGCCGTATTCGTCGCCGGTGTTGCCTCTGATCTTCTGTAGACCACCCCCCTGCGCTTCTTCCGTCAGGCTTTTGGGACAGGTCGCCGCGAGGCAGCGAGCGAAGCGATCTTTGCGGACGATAAACGGCCCGGTGATCCCATCATCTTCGTTGCCACCGTAGATCGTGAACGCGCCACCGTCAAAGAAATCTTTTTCGAGCCTTATTTCCTGTATAGGCGCGACCTCACCTTGCGGGAAAAACGCCGCCGTCATCCCAGCCCCAGGGCACCCCGATTCTTCCTTCAACTTGATTTCATGCGCGCCGTTCTCGCATTCTTCCTGGTTTTTGGGGGGCTGCTGAAAGATCGTGCTGTTCTCGATAATCAACGGTGTTTTTTCTTTTGCGGCATTCAGTTTCTCGCTGTCATCGGTCACACACTCCATGTGTTCTCCGGCGATTTCATAGTTGCTAGGGCAATACACATGGTTGAGCGTACCACCCGCGTTTAGCTTAAATCCAGAGCAATGTTCAGCCCTGACGTATTCCGCCACATAGGGATCATTGAACTCACCATTGATACACGTCTGGGCGACGTTGTGAGTCACGCGAGGCGCTGGTCCTTTTTCTGGAGCATGGACAAAGACGTGTTCGATCCTGGTGCCTTTAGCCCCTTCTTCGCCAGAGTTGTCGAACTGGATTGGGTTGACGTAGCACAGGGCTTCCTTGCAAGCGTTTTCCTCGTCCACTTCGTCGTTCTTTATCACCACTCCCGTCGCGGACACGGCTATCGTGATGCCACATTCGGTGCCCTTGACCCTTTTATCTTCATAATGCTCCGTACCCGTCAAAACGACATGACAGGGTCCTCCATCTTCTGATGATTCTGTCAGGGTCACACCCTTTTCAACACCGGTGTTATTAGGCCCCGGATAGCCGCATGCTTCAAGCCGCGCCGCGCCTTCCGTTTCCACTTCATTCCAGCAATGCGTAGCGGTGAGGCTCGGTTCTTCCGGATCGTCGTCGGCGGCAGTGATCACGGCAGTATGAGCGGACGTAGCCGCAGTACTCCCGCCAGCATTACTCGCACTCACCACGACGCTCATCGTGTGCCCAACATCGCTCGCCGCCAGTGTGTAAGTGGATGCCGCGGCCCCGCTCACGTTGGCACAGCCGGTACCCGAAGCGCTGCAGTCCTGCCACTGGTAGGTGTCGCTCATCGGCGTGCTGCCGCTCCACGTGCCGTTGCTTGCGCTGAGCGTTTGCCCAACTTCGGGCGTGCCGCTCACGACCGGCGCAGCCGTGTTGCTGGGAGCGACCGGCGGCGGAGGCGGAGGAGGCGTGGGTTCGGCGACGACGACGTTGTGCTCGACCGTGGCGGTCTGTCCCGCCGCGTCGGTGACGAGGAGGCGCACATACTTTGTGCCGGCCCCGGAGAACGCGAACTGCAGGGTCTGTCCACTGCCAAGCGGCCACAGCGCGGGGACCGGCCGTGTCGTGCCGCCGTCGTCGGACCATTGATACGTGCACGGACTGTCGGAGCACGTCGAGCTTGTGCCGGCGAATGTGATCTGCTGGCCTGTGACCGGCGCCAACGGGGAGTACGTGAAGCTCGCCGTGGGGGGTGTGGGCGGCGGAGGCGAAGGGACCGCGGCGACGAGCGCCGTCGCTGTCGAGCTGACCGATGTGGAGCCACCTTCATTGGTCGCGCTCACGAGGACGCGCACAGTATGACCCACATTGCCTGTGGCAAGCACGTAGCTCGAGCCGGTCGCTCCGCTTCGGTTCGAGCAGTCTTCGCCGGAGGAGTTGCAATCCTGCCACTGATAGCCATATGAGGTCGGTTCGCCGGTCCAGGCACCGGTGGTCACGCTCAGCGTCTGACCTTCGACAGCCGACCCACTGACCTTCGGCGGAGCCGTGTTCACCGGAGCCGGTGGAAGGGGTGCCGTCACCATCGCGGTCATGGACGCATTCGCCGAGCTCGACCCACCCGCGTTGGTCGCGGTCACCGTGACGCTCATCCTCTGACCGACGTCGCTGGAGGCGAGTCTGTAGCTGGAGGCGACGGCGCCGGCGATACTCGTGCAGCTGCTTGCGGAGGAGGTGCAGTGCCGCCACTGATAGGCGTAGGCGGTGGGGCTGCCCGTCCAGGCGCCCGCGGTTGCGTTCAAGGTTTCACCTGCGGTTGCCAGACCGGTGATCGCCGGCATCGCGCTTACGGTGGGGACGGACGGTGGAGGCGGCGGCGGAGGCGTGGGTTCGGCGACGACGATGTTGTGCTCGACGGTGGCCGTCTGACCGGTGGCATCGGTGACCACCAGACGCACGTACTTCGTGCCGGAGCCGGAGAATGTGTAGTCCAGGGTCTGCCCACTGCCAAGCGGCCACAGGGCCGGTATCGGCCGCGTCGTGCCACCATCATCTGACCACGCATACGTGCACGGGCCGTCGGGACAGGTGGAGCTCGTGGCGTTGAAGCTGACCGCCTGCCCGGCGACCGGCGAGGCTGGACTGAAGGTGAAGCTTGCGATGGGAGGCGTTGGTTCCACCGGCGGAGTGGGAGTAATAGGGGGAGTCGTCGGTTCAATGATCGGCGCGGTGGGAGTGAAAGGAGGCGCGGGTTCCACGGGCGAGACCGGTTCGAGCGGAGACACCGGATCAACCGGAATCGTCGGAGTCCTCCCCCGCCTGTGGTGAGGCCAGTGCGCGGCCTTGCGCGCATGGCTTGTGCGGTGGGCGCCGCGATGGGCGCCGCGATGGGCGCCGCGGGCGCCTACTTTCACACGATGGGCGCCGGCAGCGCCTGCACGAGTTCTCTCAGAACGCGGGTTACGTGCGCCGAGGGCCGATGAAGCAGCGAACACGAACATCAAAGCAACTGCGGCGACGAAGCCGCGCGTCAACGGCTTGGGCATCTAGCGTCTCCTGGCAAGGGGTAGGCGAGTGTCTGATGCCTCTCGACGGGCTCGCACTCATGTCTTGAGCCTTGGAGCAGGCTCTAGACGTTCGATGGCGATGTCCGGCTAAACGGATGACACCGCTGTGGGACTAACCGGACGACACGCTGTCCGGCTGGCCGGGCAGCTCCCACAGTCGTGGCGCAACCGGCCCCTGATTCATCTATTTTCCGTATGTGGAGCCCGCCGACAAGACTCTCCGGGTCGTGCTCGCCGACGACCATCACTTCTTTCGCGAGGGACTGCGCGGCGTGCTCGCCGAAGACGACATAGCCGTGGTGGGCGAAGCCGCCAACGGCGAGGAGGCGGTGGCGCTCGTGGGAGAGCTGACGCCCGATGTCTTGGTGATCGACCTCAACATGCCGGGCTCTGGAGGCGTGGAGGCCATCCGGCGGATCGTTGCGTCGAATCCCGCGGTCGAGGTGGTCGTGCTGACCGTCTCCGCCGACGGCGCCGACGTGCTGCAGGCGCTGGCCGCGGGCGCATCCAGCTATCTCCTGAAGGACACGCGCACCGACGAGCTGGCCGCCTGTATCCGGCAAGCGGCCGGCGGATACACGGTGCTCTCACGCGAGGTGACTCAGACGCTGAGCACGCATGCGTCGCGCAACTTGCCCGAGGAGAGCGCGACGGAGCAAGCGAGGGGCGCCCTGCCCGCGCTCACGGCCCGCGAGCTGGACGTGTTGCGGCTGCTCGTGGAGGGCGCTGATAACGCGACGATCGGCCGGGAGCTGTCGATCAGCCCGCATACCGTCAAGCAGTACATGACCAACATCTTCGAGAAGCTCGAGGTCAAAGGCCGCGTCCAGGCGGCCGTCTACGCCGTGCGAGCCGGCCT
>Ga0182024_10000517_pt1 | contig 99729 bp, 93 predicted proteins | sample P32metaG_FD_120480 | JGI IMG/M metagenome (GOLD analysis project Ga0182024, IMG submission 120480) | Permafrost microbial communities from Stordalen Mire, Sweden - P3-2 metaG (Illumina Assembly) | ecosystem: Environmental > Terrestrial > Soil > Wetlands > Permafrost | place: Sweden: Stordalen... | reverse complement strand
GTCGCCCCGCTCGATCGGCTCGATCTTGATGACGTCGGCACCCCAGTCGGCCAGGAGCGCCGAGGCCGCCGGCACGAAGGTGTGCTCGGCCACTTCGAGGACGCGGACGCCCTCCATCACTGCAGTCAACGGAACCCTCCCTCTGTCCGCCCTGCTCGGGAGTGAGCCCGGCGGTTGGCGAAACCTGAAACTGACATCGACGTCGACAATAGCCTTGTGCCTGGGGGGACGCCCCCCGGGTCCACCGGGCCTCAGCCCGGGGGTGTTACCCGCAGGAGCACCTTGCCCACTGCCTGGCCATCGGCCACGTGGCGCAGCGCGGCCACCACGGCGGCCAGGTCGAACTCGGCCCCGATGAGGGGGGCGGCGCGGCCTTCGGCCAGCAGTTCCAGGAGCTCGCGGTCGTTGCGGGCCATGTCGGCCGGCTGGTGCATGGCGAAGTCCCGGAACTGGAAGCCGAGGATGTGGATGCCCTTGAGCAGGACCAGGTTCAGCGGAATGCGGGGGATGGAGCCGCCGGCGTAGCCCACGGTGACGAAGCGGCCGCCGTAGTGCAGCGTTCGCAGGGCCGGCTCGGCCAGGTCACCACCGACCGGGTCGATCACCACATCGGCCCCACTCGGCAGGGCCTCGCGCAGCGCTTGGCGCAGGTCGCCGGCCCGATGGTCGATCAGTCGGGAGGCGCCACAGGCTTTGGCCGCCTGGAGCTTCTCGGGGGACGAAGCGATCGCCGTCACCGTCGCTCCCAGGGCGGCGCCGAGCTGCACCGCCGCGCTGCCGACGCCGCCGCCGGCGCCGAGCACAATGAGCTCCTCGCCGGGCTGCAGGTCCGCCACCGAGCGCAGCACGTGGTACGCCGTCTTGTAGGCCACGCCGAAGGCCGCCGCCACGCGGTCGTCCACCGCATCGGGAATCGGCGTGAGCGCGCCGGCTCCGACGACTACCTCGTCGGCGAAGGCGCCGATGAAGCACGAGCCGAAGACACGCTGGCCAACCGACACCTTGTCCACGCCCTCGCCGACCTCGTGGACGACGCCGGCGAATTCGCTCCCGGTGACGAAGGGCAGGGGAGCGGACATCTGGTACGTGTTGGCGATCACCAGCAGGTCGGGGAAGTTGATGGCCCCGACCCGGACCCGGACCCTGACCTCGCCGGCGCCGAGCGCCGGCGGATCGATGTCCGTGACCGCGACGACCTCGGGGCCGCCGTAGCTGGAGCACAACGCGGCACGCACGGCGAGGTCCTTACGCCAGCACCGAATAGTCGGTCGACTCGGCCAGGTCGGCCGCCGACTGCATGAGGTCGAGCACCACCGCGCCGAACGCCTGTAACTTCTCGTCGTCCCCGGCCCGCTGGAAGCCCTGCTCCAGCACGACGGCGAGCTTCCACTTGGCCAGCACGCAGTAGTAGTCGATGTCGTCCACCTGGCGGCCCGACGTCGTGGCGTAGTGCGCCAGGACCTCGTCTCGCGAGGGCATGCCGGTCATGTCGACATAGCCGCCCGTTCCGTCCTCGTCGGTAGTCGTGTCGTCGGGCCACGATTGCACAACCCAACCCAGGTCGAGCTTGGGGTCGCCCACGGTCCCCATCTCCCAGTCGACGATGGCGGCCAGACGCGCTGGCGCGCCGTTCTCGAACATGACGTTGGCGAACTGGTAGTCGCCGTGCATCAGCCCGGGGATGTAGTCGATCGGGCGGTGGGCCCGCAGCCACGCGGCGGCCTCGTCGAAGCCGGGGAGCTCGCGGCCCTTAATGCGCTCTAGGAACGCGGTCCAGCGGTCGACTTGGCGTTCGTGGAAGCCATCGGGCCGTCCGAGGTCCGCCAGGCCCTTGGCCTTCCAGTCGACGTTGCCCAGCAGCGCGATCCCCTCGACCAGCTGGAGGGCGAGGCCGCGCCGCTCCTCGAGGTCGGTGTCGAAGGGGGCGGGCCACTGTCGCCGCGTCGACATGGGGGACCAGCCGTCGACGAAGCCCATGATGTAGAAGGTCCGGCCCAGCACCGACTGGTCGGTGCAGACGGCGATCGCCTCGGTGTGGGGCACGTTGGTCCCCGTCAGGGCCTCGATGATGCGCCATTCGCGCACGATGCCGTCGTCGCGGGACGCGGGCGCGCTCAGCGGGGGAATGCGCATGGCGCCGTGGAGGTCGCCGCGGCGCAGCTCGTAAATCTCGTTCTGGCTGCCGCCGGAGATGTAGCGGTGCTCGAGCGGCGCCCCGACGCCGAGCCCCTGCGTGTCGAGCCAGGCCGTCAGCTTGTCGACGTCGGCGATCGTCGGCTCGTCGCCGACGGCTTCGGACTCTTGGGTCACGCTCACAGATTCCCTACCTCCAGCTCCATGTACTGCCCGTACTTCGCCTTCGCCGCCTCTTGCCTCTTCGGCAGCCACTGGGTGGGCCAGATGTCGTCGCTCTCCTTGTAGTCGCGCAACACCTGGCGGGCCACCGTAACTTTGTGCACCTCGGTCGGGCCGTCGGCCAGTCCCATCACGGCGGCGCCGTGCACCATGCCCATGAAGGGCATCTCGTTGGTCGTGCCGAGCGCGCCGTGGATCTGCATGGCGCGCCAGGCGATGTCGTGCAGCACGGTGGGCATGACGACCTTGGCCGTGGCGATGTCCTTGCGCACCCGCTTGTAGTCGTTGTACTTGTCGATCTCCCACGCCGTGTACAGCACGAAGAGGCGGAACTGAATCAGTTGGGCGTAGGAGTCCGCGATGTAGCCCTGCACGAACTGCTTGTCGGCCAGCTTGCTGCCGGCGGTCTCCCGGCTCAGCGCCCGCTCGCACATCATGTCGATGGCCTTCTGGGCCATGCCGATGGTGCGCATGGCGTGGTGGATCCGCCCACCGCCGAGTCGGGTCTGGGCAATGACGAAGGCCTGGCCCTCGCCGCCGAGCAGCGCCTCCTCGGGGACGCGCACGTCCTCGTAGTGAATGAGTGCGTGCGAGCCCTCGTTGACGGACTCGCCGAAGAGGCCGACGTTGCGCACAATGTTGACGCCGGGCGTGTCGGTCGGGACCAGGAACATCGACATGCCCTTGTAGGGGCTCACGTCGGTGTTGGTCACTGCCATGACGATGAGGAAGGAGGCCGTCTTGGCGTTGGACGAGAAGTACTTCCATCCGTTGATGACCCACTCGTCGCCGTCCTTGATGGCTTGCGTCTTGAACATCGTCGGGTCGGCGCCGGCGTGCGGCTCGGTCATGGAGTAACTCGAGAAGCATTCGCCGTTGAGCAGGGGCATGAGGTAGCGCTCCTTCTGCTCCTCGGTGCCGTAGTGGGCGATGATTTCCGCGTTGCCGGTGTCGGGGGCCTGGCAACCGAACACGACCGACGCCCACTGCGACCGGCCCAGGATTTCGTTGAGCAGCGCCAGCTTCAGTTGGCCAAAGCCTTGCCCTCCCAACTCGGGCCCGAGGTGGGTGGCCCACAGGCCTTGGCGCCGCACCTCTTCTTTCAGCGGGTCGATCGCCTCTCGGCGCTTCCCTTCCAGCGGCACAAACTGCATGTGTGGGAACGCGAGGTCGAGCGGCTCGACCTCCTCGCGGACGAACTGGTCCACCCAGTCGAGCTTCTCCTGGTACTCAGGATCGGTTTCGAAGTCCCACGCCATGTGCAACCCTCCCTCGGTCGCGATTCAGAATATGATTCTGGCTATCAAGAACGCAATACCAAACTCTGCGGCCGACTCTCAGCCGGACGACGTCGCCGGCAGGATCGTCCGCCGGACCCTGGCCAAGCGGGAGGATCAGTACGCCACCGAGGTCCGGCGCCTGCTCAATGGCGCGCTCGAAGTCATTCGCCGCTGTGGCACCTCGTCGCGGCCCCGGGTCGCAGACATCGTCGCCGAGGCCGGCCTCTCCAACGACGCCTTCTATCGCCACTTCCGATCGAAGGATGCCCTGGTCACCGCCATTCTGGAGGACGGCGGTGACCGCCTGCAGAGCTACTTGGCGCACCAGATGGCCAAGGAATCGTCGCCCGATGGCCAGGTGCGCCGCTGGGTCCGGGGCGTCCTGGCTCAGGCCGACAAGGACATCGCGGCGACGACCCTGGCCGTGCTGTGGAACGCCAGTGCGCTGGGCGGGGGACCGGCGGCAGGTCGCCACTTCGCCAGCGCCCCCCTCTCGTCCTTACTGCTCGAGCCGTTCGCGGTCCTGGGGAGCGCGGCACCGGACCTCGATGCCGCGCTCGCGGCGCATGCCACCTTGGGCATGCTCTCGGACTGCCTGTGGCAGCAGTTGCAGCCGACGCGCCTGGAGGTCGAGCGCGTCACCTCGTTCTGCCTGCGCTCGGCGAAAGGCTGAGACCTCGTCTCAGGCGAATTCCTCGGGCACCCAGCTCGGCGCCCGCTTCTCCATGAAGGCAAGCATCCCCTCGCGCGGCTCGGTCGATTCGGCCAGAGCCCAGAACATGGTCTGGTAGTCGATGAGGCCGTAGCGCTCGTTGAGCATGCGCTTCACGTGCATGCGCGCCATCGGCGGCGTCTGCAGGATCTCACCGACGGCCTGCCGCGCCGCGTCCAGCAGCTCCTCATGGGGCACCAACCGCGAGATCACGCCCAGGCGCTGTGCCTCGACCGCGTCGAAGCGCCGGGCCGACAACAACAGATCGCGAGCCACGGCGAGGCCGACGTGCGCCGGGAGCACCGCGGCATAGGTGGCGTCGGGGATGCCACGCAGGAGCTCGGGCACACGGAAGCTGGCGCGATCGCTCGCCACGGCGATGTCGGCCAGCATGGCGATCAGCAGTCCGCCGGCCTGGCAGATGCCGTTGACGGCGGCCACCACAGGGGCGCGGCTGTCGCGGATGGTGAGGAACGGGAGGATGTCGTGTCCGATGTCGGGCGTGGGCTCGTCGCCCGGGTCCGAGCGGCCCCCGAGGTCGCCGCCGGGGGCAAACACGTCCCCGGTGCCCGTAATGATGAGGGCGGCCAGGTCCGGATCGTCGTTGACGATGTTGACGGCCCGCTTGATGCCGAAGTACATCGCCGGCGTGAAGGCGTTCCTGGCCTGGGGCCGGTCGATGACGCACCAGGCCACTGCACCGTCGCGCTCGAAGCGCAGCCCCGCCGCGCCGAGTTCCTGAGACACGAGCGTCCTCCTTCTTCGGTCCATCCGACCAGTGTCGGTCGCACGGACACTACCGGCGGCCGTCCGACCCGCCCCTAGCTGGGCGCCAGCCGTTCGATGAGCTCGTCGATGTAGGTCTCCATGGCCCGGCCGAAGTCGACCCGTGCCGGGTCGGTCGTCCACTGGTACTCGAGCCCCATGATGACGGCGATGACCTCCAGTGCCACGGCGTCGACGTCCACGTCAGGTCGCACGCGCCCTTGTGCCTTCTCGTCGTCGAGCAGCGCGCGCACGAACTCGCGTGCCAACTCGTAGCGCTCCACGAAGAAGTGGTGGAGCGGGTCGTCCTCATCGAAGCTCTCGGCTCCGAGGACGAGGTAGAGGCGCGTCAGGATGGACGTCTCCACGTTGTAGCGACCCAGGTCGCGCAAGCTCGAAAGCGTGAGAGCCAGTGGGAACTCGCGCTGGGGATCGATGGACTCCATCCGGTCGCGCTCGGCGACGACTTCCCGCAGCAGGCGCTCCTTCGTGCCGAAGTAGTACAAGAGCCCCGTCGCCGTCATGCCGACACGATCGGCGAGCGCGGCCACACCCGTGCCGCGGTAGCCCTTTGAGGCGAAGAGCTCGACTGCCGCGTCGATGATCTGCTGCCGGCGCAGGTCGCCCCTGGGCTGCCGGCTGTGCTCGTCGGCCCCGGCGTTCTCCCCGTAGGGCGCGCCGCGGGTTCGCTGGAAACGCCGACGGTCGTCCCGGTCATCGGCGTTGCTGGCCACGGGGTCATTGGACTCGGCGCTTCGCCGCGGCGTCAAAAGGCCGCCTTCACATCGGCCAGCGTGTCCCGGTGAAGATCGCGTCGCACCAGGTCGACAGGCTGAAACGCTCTTGCTGGCCCTGACGGCACGCTGCAGGCCACGGGGTCTAGAGTCGCCCGCCACATAGGGCTATTGGACCGGTCGGTACCCCCTTGCGGCCGGCCCGAAAATTTCTTATAGTCCTCAAAAATCACATTCTCGTCATATCAGAGTGCGAGTACGGGGGCAGTGAATTGACGGATGTCAAAACGTTGGTCGGCGCGCTGACACTTGAAGAGAAGGCCGCTCTCACTTCGGGAGAGGACCACACTCTCCACACGGTGGGGCAACACCTGGCGCGACCACCCAAGGAACTGAAGGCCTTCGGCAAGGTCGCACTCGACCCGGGCGAGAGCGCAGTGGTGGAGTTCGTGCTCGACGATCGTGCCTTCGCCTACTGGGATCCGGGTCAGGACGACTGGAACGAGGTCCAGGCTTTTGTCCCCGAAATGTTCAATTTCCTGTCGCCGCCGGCGCCGCGTCGTGAGCGTGGATGGCAGGTTGACGCCGGCTCGTACGAAATTCTGATCGGGCGTTCGTCGGACGACCTCGCGCGCCGCTGCACCATTTCGGTACCCGACGCGGCGAGCGGGAGTTAGGGAGCAAGCATGTCGCACAACATCCAATCCGTAGGGGGAACAGCAGGGAGGGAGCCTCGAGAGGGGCGCTCCCGAAAAGGAGGGGCCATGGGCACCCGAACATCCATCTGGGCCGCGGGAGCAGCCCTCGTCACAATGCTGGGGTCGACGCTGGTCTTCACCCCGGCGGCCGGGGCAGCGAGCCCGGCCGATCAGGGCGTGACGGCGAAGACAATCGCCGTCGGGCTGCCGTACGTGAACTTCCAGGCGTTGAAGAGCCTCGGCGTCACGATCAACGACGGCAACTTTCCTGACGCGTACCAGTCCGTCATTGCCGGCATCAACGCGAGGGGGGGGATCAACGGCCGCAAGCTCGTGCTGAGCTCGGTGGAGATGAATCCTTCGGTGCCCGCAGATGCGACTTCGTCATGCACCCAGCTCACCGAGGACGATCACGTCTTCATCTCCGTGTCGCCCGTGTTCCCGGCCTGCTACCAGCAGACCCACGACACATCGGTGATCGCAGGATCGTTGCCGGAACCGCTGTCGGGCAACGTTGCGCCCGACTTCACACTCATCCCTCCCTCGGCGAACTTCGATCCGATCCAGTTCGCTGCCTTCAAGAAGGCGGGCTATTTCAAGGGCAAGAAGGTGGCGCTCTTCTACGGCGCCGACTCGGACGCTCCTGAGGTGAAGGTGGATCAAACGGCGCTCAAGAAGTTGGGGATCCCGGTTGCGCTGACGGCATAGGACAGCGTGCAGGCGACCGACGCCGTGGCGTCGGACCAGGAAGTGCAGTCGATCTCCCAACGCTTCCAGAGTGCGGGTGTGAACCTCGTCATCGGCGTCGGTGGCTCGGGCTCGACGACCTGGCCCCGGGCGCAGCTGGACAACCAGAGCACCTACAAGCCCACCTACATCGCCACCAGCGAGTCATCGCTTCTCTCGTACGTGGAGTCCACCAAAGGCGCCAACCCGTATTTGAAGTACGCCCTGTCAGCGCTCGCCGCGCCGTCGAGCTACCAGCAGTGGAAGGACCCGGCGATCAAGAAGTGTGCCACCGACTTCCACAAGGCCTACCCGTCCGACCCGATGACGGCGCCGGTCAACCCGACCACGCCGGGAGCGGGCAACACCACAGACACCTCGTTCGAGTCGATCCTCGAGGCCTGCCAGTATTTGGGGCTCTTCGACGACATCGCGACCGCGGCGGGGAAGAACCTGACGACGGCGAGCTTCACCAAGGCGGGCTACGCGCTGAAGAACGCGGAAGTTCCTGGTATCGGCGTGGTCTCGTTCGGCCCCAACCAGCCCTACGCCACGGGCCCTGTGACCGTCTATAAGTACAGCCCCACGAGCGAGACGCTCGTCCCCGCGTCAAGCTAGGGCTCGTGACCCTGACCGGTACCGCTCCTGCGTGCAGGCGCACCCCGTGTGCCAGCGCGCGGGGGCGGGGCCGGAACAAGGCATCAGGGATTCGATGACCGAGCCGACCGCCGGGGGCCCGGCCAGTCCCGGCTCCTCCGATGACATGAGCGCGGCAGACCTGGCCCACCTGGTGGTCGATTCGGCTGCCGAGCGGCAGTTGGCGGCAGAGTCCATGCCGGAGTTCCTGTTCCCCGAAGACATGCTTCCGGGAGCGGGCGAGGACCAGATCTCCCTGCGAGAAGGGCTGCGGACTGCGGGCGCACGCGCCTTCATCGTCCTGGCCATCATTGTGACGCTGGACAACCTCCAGACCTCCGGGCTCGCCGTTCTCTCTCCCAACATCCAGTCGTCCTTCCACGTTTCGACCGGGGTCATCACCTTCGTGGCGGGGATCTCGGGAGGATTCCTCGTTTTGGGCATCCTCCCGATGGGCTGGCTCGCAGACCGCTACCGGCGCCCGCCCATCATCGGCTGGGCCACCATCGCGTTCGGGCTGATGGTGGCCGCGACGGGCTTCGCCACGAACATCTTCGTGTTCTTCCTGGCCCGCCTCGGTGCCGGCATCTCGCAGTCGAGTACGAACAGTGTCCACGGGTCGTTGCTGGCGGATACCTATCCAATCAACGTGCGCGGCCGGATCTACGCCGCCATGGGCATGGGTCAGGGCCTGGCACTTGCCGCCAGTCCCCTCCTGGTGGGTCTAATTGCGACACAGGTGGGAGGCCCCAACGGCTGGCGCTGGGCCTTCTACATCCTGGCCATTCCCACTCTGTTGGTGGCGATCTTCGCCTTTCGCATTCCCGAGCCGCCCCGCGGGCAGTACGAGAAGAAGGACGTCCTCGGGGACGTCCTCGGCGACACACCCCCTGCCGCGCCCTCGTTCGAGGCGGCCTTCGAGCGGGTCATGCGTATCCGCACGATCAAGACGGTCCTGATCGCGTTCTCGGCCATCGGCTTCGGGCTCTTCACGGGACCCGTGCTGGGCAACCTCTATCTCAAGCAGCGGTTCGGGCTCGATGCCTTCCAGCGCGGCATCATCGGCTCTGTCGGCACCATCGGGGTGCTCGTCACGCTGCCCCTCGTCGGTCGGTACTACGACCGTCTCTACCGGAAAGATCCGGCCCGGGCCCTCTCGCTCATCGGCAAGGTCGTGCTGCCCGTCGCGGTCCTTGTTCCCATTCAGTACTTCATGCCCAACGCGGTCCTGTGGGCCGTCTTCAGCGTGCCCAGTGCCGTCCTGCTCCTGACCGGATTCTCCATGATCGGCCCGGTACTCACCTCGGTGGCGCCCTACCGCTTGCGCGGCATGGTGGGCGCCGTGGGGGGGATCTACGTGTTCTTCATCGGCGCGACCGGAGGCGCCGTACTGGCGGCCCTCCTGGACAGCATTGTGGGCATCCGGACGACTGTTCTGATCATCATGATCCCCTCGACGATCTTTGGGGCGATCATGATCATCCGGAGCGCACACTTCATCCGGAACGACCTGTCCCTCGTCGTCGTGGAGCTGCAGGAGGAGCTCGAGGAGCACCGCCGCCAAGAGGCCGACCCCGAGTCGATCCCCGTCCTGCAGGTCAGCAACGTCGACTTCAGTTACGGCCATGTGCAGATCCTCTTCGGGGTCAACTTCGAGGTAAGGAAAGGAGAGGTGCTGGCGCTCCTGGGGACCAACGGCGCCGGGAAGTCGACGGCGCTCAATGTGGCGGCGGGCCTGGAAGTCCCCGGGCGCGGTGTCGTGCGCCTCAACGGCCGGGATATCACCTACACCACACCCGAACAGCGCTCCCGCCTCGGCATCCACCTCCTGCAGGGTGGAAAAGGCGTCTTCGGCCCGATGACGGTGGCGGAAAACCTCGAGATGGGTGGCTTCGTCTACCGCTCCGACAAGAACGAGCTGCGGCGACGGGTCGACCGGGTCTACGAGCTCTTTCCCGCCTTGCGGGACCGCCGTGGCGAGCGGGCCGACTCGCTCTCGGGCGGGCAGCAACAGATGTTGGCATTGGCCATCGCAATGCTGCACGACCCGGCCGTCTTGATGATCGACGAGCTCTCCCTCGGCCTGGCGCCGATCATCGTGCAGGAGCTGATCGAGGTGATCGACGGTCTGAAGATGGCCGGAGAGACCCTGATCATCGTCGAGCAGTCGCTGAACGTGGCGGCCGCCATTGCCGACAGGGCAGTCTTCTTGGAGAAGGGGCGCGTGCGCTTCGAGGGTCAGATCCGCGACCTGATGGAACGCGACGACCTGGCGCGGGCGGTGTTCCTCGGGGGCCAAGAGGCCGACTGATGCTCGCGGTGACCTGGCTGAACAGCCAAATCATTTTCGACGGCGTCGTGCAGGGACTCGGCATTGCCGTCATCGCCGTCGGCGTGGTCTTGGTCTACCGGGCCACCCGGATCATCAACTTCGCCGTCGGCAACATGGGCGTCGTCGGCGCCGCCGTCCTCTCGTTGCTGGTCGTGCAGTATCACGTGCCGTTCTGGGTGGGGCTCGTGGTCGCCCTGGTCCTGGGGCTGGCCTTCGGGGCCGTCGTCGACCTGGCCATCATCCGTCGGCTGCGCAAGTCGCCCCGCGTCGTGGTCCTTGTCGCCACCATCGGCGTGTCGCAGCTGGCCTTGGCGATCGCCATCAAAATCCCGACGCCGACCGCCATCACCACCCACTTCCCGAGCGCGATCAACGGCACCTGGACGGTGGCCGGCGTCACCGTTCGCGGCTCGGACCTGTCGATCCTGATCATTGTGCCGATCACGCTCATGGCATTGACGTGGTTCCTCGACCGCACGACGCTCGGCCGGACCGTCAAAGCCTGCTCCAGCAATCCACGGCTTGCTCGCTTGTCCGGCATCAGCCCGAAGATGGTCTCGACGTTGGTGTGGGCCCTGGCAGCCGCCCTGTCCACGCTTTCGGTCATCCTGATCGCCGGGCAGAGTGGCGCCGCCGGCGACCTGACGACACTCGGCCCACAGACCCTGTCGCTGGCTCTGGTGGCCGCCGTGATCGGGGGCATGACCTCCTTCAGCCGCACCATCGTCGCCAGTGTCGCCATCGGCGTGCTGCAGAGCATCGTGAACTTCAACTACATCGATCAGCCCGGACTGATCAATCTGTTGCTCTTGATCATTGTGGTCGTGGCAGTCCTCTTCAACCGAGAGCGCACCGACGAGAGCGAGGTGTTCGCCTTCACCCCCAGGGCGCGCCCGATCCCCGAACGGCTGCAAACCTCCCGATGGGCCCGCAACTTCAACAAGAGCGGGATCCTCCTGCTGGGTGCGATCGCCATCGTTCTCCCGCTGATCTTCACCGAACCCTCGACGCAGCAGACCTTCACCGAGATCTTGGCCTTTGCCATCTGCGCCACCTCGCTGACCGTCCTCACCGGTTGGTTGGGCCAGCTGTCGCTCGGCCAGATGGCCTTCGCAGGTCTCGGGGCGCTCTTTGCCGCCCGTCTGGTCGAAGGGGGTGTGCCTTTCTGGCTCGCCATTGTGGCCACCACCGCCGGCTCGGCCGTCCTCGCCATGGTCCTCGGGCTCAGCTCGTTGCGGGTCAAAGGCCTTTACCTCGCCGTCGTCACTTTCGTCTTTGCCCTGGCGGCGCAGCAGTACTTCTTCAGTCTCGGGATCCTGAGCGGGGGCTCATCGGACGGGTCCGACCTGCCATTCGTCCCGGGCAAGCTCTTCTCATTGTCCTTCCCGGGCCAGCGCACGTATTACTACGTGGTCCTCGTCATTCTGGCCGTGGTGCTCTTGATCGCCAACCGGTTCAGGGACAGTGGCATCGGGCGCTCCATCATGGCGGTGCGTGACAACGAGAATGCCGCCTCCGCCTACCGGGTGCGGCCGGTCTGGGAGAAGATCCGCGCCTTTGCCATTGCAGGAGCGTTGGCGGGCATGGGCGGCGCCCTGTTGAGTGGCGCGTACTCCAACGTCGCGTTCGGCGGACCAGGCAGCTTCTTCATCGTCGACATCTCCTTGAGCCTCGTCGCCATGGTGGTGATCGGTGGAATGGGCTCGGTCACGGCCGCGGTCATTGGTGCCATCTGGGTGATCGGGATTCCCGCGCTCGCCCCGAACAATCAGGTTCTCGGGTTGCTCACGTCGAGCATCGGGCTGCTGGCGGTCCTGCTCTACTTCCCGCGTGGGCTCATGCAGGTCGCCTACGACGCGCGTGATGCTGTGCTGAACTGGGCCGACCGTCGATTCGGCAAGGACATCGTCCCGCAGGCGCCGAAGACGCCCGCCAAGGCGGCCCTGCCGGAGCCGGAACACCGCGAGGCTGGCGTGCCGACACTGGCCGTCTCCGATCTCAGGGTGGCCTTCGGCGGGAACGTCGCGGTCGACGGCGCTACCGTCAGTGTGAGCGAACGCGAGATCGTCGGGCTCATCGGGAGCAACGGGGCCGGCAAGTCGACGCTGATGAACGCGATCGGCGGCTTCGTCCCGGCATCGGGATCAGTGCGACTTGGCGACGAGGAGATCGGTGGTCGAGCGCCCGCCTACCGGGCCGGCCTGGGTCTGGGTCGGACCTTCCAGTCGGCGACCCTGTTCCCCGAGTTGACGGTGACGCAGACACTGCTGGTGGCGCTGGAAGGGAAGGACGAGACAGGCATGCTTTCCACGGCGCTCGCCTTGCCGCGGGCGACGCGGCGGAGCCGGCGCGACCGCGCCGCTGTGGGCGACCTCGTCGATCTACTCGGTCTGGGGTCCTACCGGGATCACTACATCGCCGACCTCTCTACTGGAACCCGTCGAGTGGTCGAGTTGGCGGGACTGCTCGCCCTCGATGCGAAAGTGCTCTGCCTCGACGAGCCCACCGCGGGGCTGGCGCAACGCGAGACCGAGGCCTTCGGGCCGCTCATCGTGACCGTGCGGCGACAGCTTGACGCGTCGGTGCTCCTCATTGAGCACGACATGCCACTCATCATGGGCATCAGCGATCGGGTGTACTGCCTCGAGGCCGGAAAGGTCATTGCCGAGGGCCATCCGGCAGCGGTGCGCGACAACCCCCGGGTCATCGCCAGCTATCTCGGGACCGACGAGCGCGCCATCAACCGGAGTGGCGCCGAAGCGGAGACGGAGGGAGTCGCAACGACGGAAGCCACGGCGCTTCGGACCGAGCCCAACCCGGCGTGATCCCGGCTCCCGCTCCGGCGCTCCCGGGCGTCGAGCGCTGAGGGCAGAAGTAAGGTCCGGCTCAATACTCACGAACAGGGAGCGACGCATGGCAGTCGGCATCGTGACAGGAGCGGCCCGCGGCATGGGCGCGGCGTGTGCCGAGCGCATGGGCGACATGGTCGACGTCCTGGTGCTGGTCGATCGGGACGAGGTGCTGCTGGCCACCCAGGCCGACATGCTCGCGGCCGCTGGCCATCGCGCGCAGCTGGAGCCCTTCGTCCTTGACGTGAAGGATCCCGGCGGGATCACCCGTCTCGCCGCCAGGGTGGCTGAGCTCGGTCCGTTGCGGGCGATGGCGCACGCGGCCGGCCTGTCCCCGACCATGGCGGACTGGCGGGAGATCCTCACCGTCAACCTGATCGGGACGGCGCGCCTCGTCGAGGCCTGCCGTGTGTTGGCGGTGCCAGACACCGCCGTCGTCTGCTTCGCGTCGGTGGCGGCCTTGATCGCCCTCGACCAGGGAGACCTTCCTGCCGACGCCGTCCTCGACGACCCGCTGGCCGACGGCTTCGTCGAGAAGATCCGCGAGGCGGTCGGCCCCGAGATCGAGGACCCCGGCATGGCCTACACGTGGAGCAAGCGTGGCGTGCACCGGCTGGTACGGCGGGAGGCGGTGCGTTTCGGCCAGGTCGGTGCCCGCATCTGCTCGGTCACGCCCGGCATGATCGACACGCCGATGGGACGTCAGGAGGCGGAGGCCCGTGACACCAGTGCCATGCTCGTCGACATGTCACCCATCCATCGCGAAGGCCTCCCCGAGGAGGTGGCGGCCGGAGCCGTCTTCCTCCTCTCCGATGAGGCGAGCTTCATCAGCGGGATCGATCTCCCGGTCGACGGCGGCTTGGTGGCGGCCATCCGTGGGGGAGGAGGCGTGCTGTCATGAGCACAGTCGTGAACGTCAAGAACCTGCTCGATCCTGCACTGCGGCCGGTGCTCGACGCGTTCGAGCTCCCGACCGTTGACGCCGAGGGGGTCGCCGCCATGCGGTCGGCCTCCTTCGCCTCCCCGGACCTTTCCGACGCGGTCGTGCGGACCGAGCATCAGGTCCCGGGTGTTCCTCCCGTCCCGGTGCGGGTGCACCGGGCCAAGGACGCGGTGGGGCTTCTTCCGGCCATTGTCACGATTCACGGCGGCGGTTACGTGATCGGCTCCTACGACATGGACAGCCCGCTGCTCGACCATTGGTGTCCTGCCCTGGGTGTGGTCGGCGTTTCCGTCGAGTACCGCCTCGCACCCGAGACGCCCTACCCGGGGCCCATCGAGGACTGCTATGCGGCGCTGCGCTGGACCTACGACAACGCCAGCAGCCTCGGCATCGACAAGGACCGCATCGGTCTCTACGGGCTGAGTGCCGGCGGCGGTCTGGCTGCCGCGCTGGCGTTGCTGGCTCGTGACCGCGGTCCGGTCCCGCTGGCCTTCGTGCTGCTCGACTGCCCCATGCTCGACGACCGCCAGCAGACGCCCTCCATCACAGCCGACGGGCTCTACGTGTGGAGCTCAGGATCGAACGAATTCGGCTGGCGCTCCTATCTCGGCGAGCTCTACGGCTCCGACGACGTCCCGCCCTACGCCGCCGCGGCCCGGGAGGCCGATCTGACCGGACTGCCTCCCACGTGCGTCATCGTCGGGGCGATCGACGGCTTCCGTGATGAGGACGTCGCGTACGCCCAGCGGTTGAACCAGTCCGGGGTCGGGTGCGAGCTCCACGTGATCGCCGGGCTCCCGCACGGCTACCTGCTGGTGCCCGGCGCCGCGGCGGTACAGTCGGCCATGCACTGCATGGACGACTGGCTGACCCGTCAGCTGGCCGCATTGCGACCCGCCTGAGCCGGCGTCGGTCAGAGCGCGCCGGCCTTCCCGGAGCGGGCCCGGATCATGGCGTCCTGGACGAAGGAGGCCGCGAGTTGCCCGTCGCGGCGGAAGATGTCCCCCTGGCCGTAGCTGCGGCCGTGCCCGGCGAACGAGCTCCGCTGCTGCAGCAGGTGCCACTCGGCGGCGGGGCAGCGCTCGTGGTACGTGAGGGTGTGGCTGAGGACTCCGGTCGAGAGGGTCACGTGCGCCTGCGCCTGGCCGACGCCCGCATGGGGACGCATGGCCGTCCCGATCAGGAAGCCGTCGGTGGAGTAGGCGACGAGGGCCTGATCGGTTCCGGGGTCGTCGGGCGCGTCGACGAAGCGGACCCAGGCATCGAGCTCGGGCGGGCCGACCAGCTCGGGGTCGCTGAGGTCGACGTCGCCGACAATGAGGATCTCCCACGCCCCCTCGCCCCGTATCGTGCCCCCGGCCTCCTCGGGAGAGGTCATGGCACGCGGTGTGTCGGCGTGCCGGATCACGTCAGGCTCTTCAGCGCTCAGGAGGACGAGCGAGCGGGTGACCAGCGTGTCGCCCTGACTGATCGTCACCGTGCTGCTGGCGACGGAACGCCCGCTGTGCATGCGATCGACGGTGATGTCGAGCGGTGTCTCGGGCGATGCGCCGCGGGCGAAGACGGTGTGGATCGTCTTGACCGACTTTCCGTCCTGGCCGGCCAAACCCGCCATCACGGACTGCGCCAGTAGCTGCCCGCCGAACACGACGCCGCCGTGCGTGGAGCTCAGGCTGTCGGCCCGGTAGCGGTCGGTGCCGACCTCCTCGAGGGTCAGCGCGTCGACGAAGGCGGAAATGGTCAACATCGGGTCTCGATTCTCTTCTGGGGTCGACGAGCCCACACTCTGGCATCACGGGCCCGGCGGCGACCGGAAATCGGCATCCTACAGCCTTTTTTGACGGCGACGTCAAAGTCAGATACCCTCCCGAACAGAGGCTTCCCAGGCACGCGTCCCGCGACATTCCGTGTCGTTGCCGGCATCGCCCGCCGTCGTGACCTGGGTGATCCGGACGACGAGAGGATGACAACCGTGAGTGACGCAGTGAAGGTCAACCCCGAGGAGAGGATGCTGATCGACGGCAAGCTCGTCGACGCCGATTCGGGCAAAACCTTTGACAACGTGAACCCGGCAACCGAGGAGGTCATCGGCCAGGTCGCCGACGCCTCCACGGCCGAAATGCAGCGGGCCATCGACGGCTCACGGCGGGCCTTCGACGAGACCGACTGGTCGACCAACCACGCCTTCCGCAAGCGCTGCCTCGAGCAGCTCGACGCAGCGTTGCACGCGGAGCAGGAGGAGTTGCGCGAGCAGCTCATCCTCGAGGTCGGCTGCCCCCGCATGACGACGAACGGCCCGCAGCTCGATGCACCGATGGGTGAGGCGCTGTCGTGGCCGGCAAAGCTCATCGACGAGTACGACTGGGAGACGGTCCTGCCCGACGCCATCAACCTGCAGGGCTCGCTGGACTCGCGGCGGATCTGGCGGGAACCCGTCGGGGTCGTCGGCGCCATCGTCCCATGGAACTTCCCCTTCGAGGTGACCTCGCACAAACTGGGCCAGGCGCTGGCCACCGGCAACACGGTGGTGCTGAAGCCGGCCCCGGACACGCCGTGGAACGCCACCTTCCTCGGGCGCCTGATCGCCGAGCAGACCGACATCCCCCCGGGCGTGGTCAACATCGTCACGTCGTCCGACCACCTCATCGGCGAGGAGCTGACGTTGTCGCCCAAGGTCGACATGATCTCGTTCACGGGCTCGACCGCGGTGGGCCAGCGCATCATGGAGAAGGGCGCCGCCACCATGAAGCGCACCTTCTTGGAGCTGGGCGGGAAGTCGGCCACGATCGTCCTCGAGGACGCCGACCTCGGCTTCGCCACCCTCATGGGCATGGGCGCCTGCTTCCACGCCGGCCAGGGCTGTGCCATTCAGACCCGCATGCTCCTGCCTCGTTCCCGTTACGAAGAGGGAGTCGAGCTGCTCAAGGGCCTGTTCGCCGCAGTGCCCTACGGCGACCCCCAGCGGCCCGACGTGATCATGGGCCCGGTAATCTCGTCCAAGCAGCGCGAGCGCGTGTTGGGGCTCATCGAGAAGGGGAAGGCCGAGGGCGCCACGCTGGCCGTCGGCGGAGGTCGTCCCGCCGGCGACGAGTTCGCCAAGGGCTGGTGGGTCGAGCCGACGTTGTTCACCGACGTCGACAACTCCATGACCATCGCCCAGCAGGAGATCTTCGGCCCGGTCCTCGTCGTGATCCCGTTCGAGGACGAGGACGACGCTGTGCGCATCGCCAACGACTCCAAATACGGGCTGTCCGGCGGGGTCTTCTCGGGGTCGGTGGAGCGCTCGCTGGCCGTGGCCAAGCGCGTCCGCACCGGCGGGCTCAGCATCAACGGTGGCGCTCCCTACGGTCCGGACCTGCCCTTCGGCGGGTTCAAGCACAGCGGCATCGGCCGCCAGAACGGTGTGGCCGGGTTCGAGCAGTATCTCGAGGTCAAGTCGCTGGCGTGGCCGGCGGCCTAGCGAGGGAGGTCCTGACGTGACCGTCACCAGCGAGCCGGGGGTCTACTACGACCCCTACGACTTCGCCATCGACGCCGACCCGTACCCGGTGTGGAAGCGCCTGCGCGACGAGGCGCCGCTGTACTGGAACGAGAAGTACGAGTTCTTCGCGCTCAGCCGCTGGGACGACGTTGACGCGGCCATGCTCGACTGGAAGACGTACATCTCGGGCCGCGGCTCGGTCCTCGAGCTCATCAAGGCCAACATCGAGATCCCGCCCGGATCGATCCTCTTCGAGGACCCGCCGACCCACGATCTGCACCGCGGCCTCCTGTCCCGGGTGTTCACGCCCAAGAAGATGCAGGCCCTCGAGCCCCAGGTGCGCGCCTTCTGCGCCCAGGTGCTCGACCCGCTGGTGGGATCGGGTGGTTTCGACTTCATCGCGGACCTGGGCAAGTTCATGCCGATGCGGGTCATCGGCATGCTCCTCGGGATCCCTGAGACCGACCAGGAGGCGATCCGGGACCACCTGGACGAAAGTCTGCGCCTCGAAGAGGGGGTGGCACCCGACACCGAGTACGACGCACTCGGCCAGGCCGAGGTGTTCTCCGACTACATCACCTGGCGGGCCGAGCACCCCTCGGACGACCTGATGACCGAGCTCCTCAACGCGGAGTTCGAAGACGCCACCGGGACGACACGCACGCTGACCCACGGCGAGATCCTCACCTACGTCGGCTTGCTGGCCGGTGCCGGGAACGAGACGACCACGCGCCTGATCGGCTTTACCGGCGAGGTGTTGGGCCGCCATCCGGACCAGCGCGCCGAGCTGGTGGCGGACCGGTCACTCATCAACAACGCCATTGAGGAAATGCTGCGCTACGAAGCCCCCTCGCCCGTGCAGTCGCGCTCCGTGACCAGGGACGTCGAGCTCCACGGTCAGACGGTGCCCGAGGGCAGCGTCATGGTGCTGCTGAACGGTTCGGCCAACCGGGACGAGCGTCATTTCCCGGAGGGCGATCGTTTCGACATCCACCGCGCCGTCGGCCGCCACCAGTCGTTCGGCTACGGCATCCATCTCTGCCTCGGGGCCGCGTTGGCCCGGCTCGAGGGTCGCGTGGCGCTCGACGAGGTGCTCAATCGCTTCCCCGAGTGGGAGGTCGACTACGACAAGGCCGAGCGGGCCCATGCCTCGACCGTCCGGGGCTGGGAAACGCTGCCGGTGCGCACAGCGTGAGGCAGATCGCACACTTCCATCGGGAGAGGACCACACCATGAACCTCGAGGACATGATCCTGGTCAGCATCGACGACCACATGATCGAACCGCCCAACATGTACGAGAACCACGTGCCGAAGAAGTGGCTCGACGAGGCGCCCAAGGTCGTGCACGAGGACGGCATCGACCGTTGGATGTTCCAGGGCGAGAAGACCAGCACGTCCTTCGGCATGTCGGCCACGGTGGGCTGGCCCTCGGCGGAGTGGGGCTTCAACCCCGGCACCTACACGGAGCTTCGTCCCGGGTGCTTCGACGTCCACGAGCGGGTGCGAGACATGAACGCCAACGGCGTGCTCGGCTCCATGTGCTTCCCGACCATGGCCGGATGGAACGCGCGGACCTTCGCCGAAGCACAGGACAAGGAGATCGCCCTCGTCATGCTCCAGGCCTACAACGACTGGGCCATCGACGAGTGGTGCGGGGAGTACCCGGGACGTTTCATTCCGCTCGGCATCGTTCCCATGTGGGATGTGAACGCCGCGGTGGCCGAGGTCCGGCGCATCGCCCAGAAGGGCTGCCGGTCCATCAGCTTCCTCGAGACGCCGCATGTGCAGGGATTCCCCAGCTTCCTGTCGGGGTACTGGGATCCGATGCTCGCCGCGCTGAGCGAGGAGAACATGGTGCTCTCGCTCCACATCGGCGCCGGCTTCAACGTCATTCAGAAGCCCGTAGAGGCGCCGATCGACCACCTCATGGTGCTGGCCTGTCAGATCAGCGCCATCACCGCCCAGGACCTCTTGTTCGGGCCCACCCTACGGCGCTTCCCCGACCTCAAGGTCGCCCTCTCCGAGGGCGGGATCGGTTGGATCCCCTTCTACTTCGACCGGATCGACCGGCACTTCTCGAACCAGGAGTGGCTGCACGCCGACTTCGGCGGCAAGCTGCCGTCCGAGGTCTTCCGCGAGCACATCCTGGCCTGCTACATCACCGATCCCTCCGGGCTGCTGTTGCGCGACCGCATCGGTATTGAGGGCATCGCCTGGGAGTGCGACTACCCGCACACCGACACGACGTGGCCCAAGTCGCCCGAATTCGCCTGGAAGGAATTCCAGGACGCCGGGTGCGCCGACGACGAGATCCACAAGATCACGTGGGAAAACGCCTGCCGCTTCTACAGCTGGGACCCCTTCGCCCACACGTCGAAGGAGCAGGCGAGGGTGGGCGCCCTGCGCCAAGCCGGCAGCGACGTCGACGTCACCCGCATGTCGAAGGACGAGTGGCGAAAGCGCAACGAGGCCGCTGGCATCGGCATCGTGAGCGCCGTCTAGCCTCGCCCGCACCAGTCACCCCAATGCAAACCGACTCCATGCAGTCGCGCCCGAAAGGACCGAAGAGACCCACATGAGTGAGCGTGAAGGACGTCCATGCTCCTGAACCTGAGTGAAGACCAGCAGTTCTTTCGCCAGACCACAGACCGCTTCCTGACCGAGCAGGTGCCGCCCGACACCCTGCGGCAACTGCGTCACGACCCGATCGGGTACGACCCCGCCTACTGGCGCCGCGGCGCCGAGCTGGGGTGGACCTCGCTGCTGGTGAGCGAAGAGCACGGTGGGGGCACCATCAGCGATTCTGGCTTGGCCGATGCTGGCCTGGTCGCCTTCGAGTTCGGCCGTCACGCCGCGCCGGGGCCCTTGGCCGTGGTCAACGTGGTGGCGGCGACCCTGAGCGAGCACGACGCCGCGGCAGACGTGTTGGCCGCATTGCTTTCCGGTGAGGCCATCGCCACCTGGTGCGCCCCGACCTTCGGCCCGACGGGGTGGCAGCCGACTGTCGAGGCCCGCCGGGAGGGCGCCGACCTCGTCCTCAATGGCGAGGCCCGCATCGTCGAGTCAGCCGGGCAGGCGGGTCATCTGCTCGTCACCTGCAATGACGAAGGCGGCGTCACCCAGGTGCTCGTTCCGGCGGCGACACCGGGCGTCTCGACGGCCCCGATGGAGACGGTCGATCTCACCCGGCGCTTCGGCATCGTGACCTTCGGCGACGTTCGTGTCCCCGTGGCGGCGGCGGTGGGAGCCGTGGGCGAGGCCCGCGCCGACGTCGACCGTCAGTTCGACCTCCTAATGGTGCTGCTCAACGCGGAATCGGTCGGGGCCATGCAGGCGGCCTTCGACATGACCGTCGAATGGGCATTCGACCGCTATTCGTTCGGGCGGCCGCTGGCGTCCTATCAGGCCCTCAAGCACCGGTTCGCCGACATGTACATGTGGCTCGAGTCGAGCCATGCCAGCAGCGATGCCGCCTGTGCCGCCGTGACACTGGGTGACCCCGATGCCTCCGAGCTGGTCAGCGCGGCCAAGGCCTACATCGGCGAGTACGGCGCCGAGTTGGTGCAGGACTGCACGCAGATGCACGGGGGTATCGGCGTGACGTTCGAGCACGATCTGCATCTGTTCCTGCGGCGGGTGACGCTGAATCGTGCGCTCGCCGGCACGCCGGCGGACCACTACCAGCGGATCGCCGCCTTCGTTGACGCACGGGAAGGGGCGGCGGCGTGAGCGCCATGCGAGTGGAGACGTCGGAGGAGTTGGAGAGCCTCGAGGACTTCCGGCAGCGGGCACGGTCCTTCATCCGGGCCAATCTGCGGCAGGTCAGTCCCGAGGAGTTGCGCTGGGAGCGGAACAACAACGACGACGAGGCGGAGCTCGCCACCGTCGCCCGGGACCGTGAGATCCAGCGCATGCTCTTCGACGCCGATCTGGCCGGCATCTGCTTCCCACGCGCCTACGGCGGCCAGGGCCTGACGCACGAGCACCAGAAAGTCTTGAACGAGGAGTTCGCGGGCTACGAATACCCCCTGCGGGTGCAGATCCCCACGCTGTCGCCGTGTGCCGCCGTGATTCTCGAGTTCGGCACGGAAGAGCAGAAGCTCCGCCACCTTCCCGCCATCCTGAGGGGTGAGGAGCTCTGGATGCAGTTCCTCTCCGAGCCGAGCGGCGGTTCCGACGTGGCCGGGGCGCTGACCACGGCCGTCCGCGACGGTGAGCAGTGGATCCTCAACGGCTCCAAGGTGTGGACGTCGGGGGCATGGTGGTCGGATTGGGGGCTCTGCCTCGCCCGGACCAACTGGGACCAGCCGAAGCACCGCGGCCTGACGGTGTTCATGCTGCCGATCCACCAACCCAACGTCGAAGTGCACCGCATTGAGATGAACAACGGCTCGCGGGAGTTCTGCCAGGAATTCATGACTGACGTCATCGTGCCCGACACCGATCGCGTCGGGGCCGTGGACGAGGGCTGGACCGTGGGCACGCGCTGGATGTTCCACGAGCGCATGCTCTACAACTCGTCCTTCGTGACCGAGCCCGTCGGCCTGGCCCACGGCAGCCAGGACGCGAAGATCGTCTACGACATCGCCCGGGCGCACGGCCGCCTCGACGATGCCACGGCGCGCCAGAACATCGGCGAGGCGCGCATGCTCGAGATCGTGGTCAATCAGCTCGCCGAGCGCGTCGGCGAAGGCATCCGGTCTGGCCGCATGTCCGACCAGGCGGCCGGGCTCGTCCGGTTGTTCAAGGGCACCTCGGTCTCGCGCGTCGTCACGCTGGCTTTCAATACCGCCGGGCCTTCCGGCGCGGCCTGGGTGGAGGGTGACACGGCCGCAATGAGCGCCATCAACTTCCTGATGCGCCAGGCGGGCAGCATCGGAGGTGGCACGACCGAGATGGCGCGCAACGTGATCAGCGAGCGCGTGCTCGGCATGCCGCGGGAGCGCCGCCTGGACAAGGATGTCCCCTTCCGCGAGGTTCCCCGCGGCCGCCCGACCTCGACCTAGTCCACCCGCCGGGACATCGCGCCCGTCGCCTGATGCAGAGGAGTCCATCCGTGCCCACCGCCACCATCAACGGACTGTCGCTCGCCTACGAGGTGGTCGGTGACTCGGGCCAGCCCTGGGTGATCACCCCCGGCGGGCGCTTCACCAAGGAGTCACCCGGTGTGCGCCAGCTCGCCGAAGCGCTGGCCGAGCAGGGCAACAAGGTGCTGATCTGGGACCGTCCCAACTGCGGCGCGTCCGACGTGTGCTTCGAGGGCTCGTCGGAGTCCGCCATGCAGGCCGACGCGCTGGCGGGCCTCCTGACGCAGCTCGACATGACGCCGGCCATCATCGCCGGCGGCTCGGGCGGCGCCCGGGTCTCCCTCCTCACCGCTGCCCGCCATCCCGAGACTGCGGCCGGCCTGGCCATCTGGTGGATCAGCGGCGGCATCTACGGCCTCCTGTCCCTGGCGACGCACTACTGCGGCGGATCGGTGCAGGCGGCCTGGACCCACGGCATGGAAGCCGTGGCGGACCTTCCGGAATGGGCCGAGGTGCAGGAGCTGAACCCGTCCAACCGGGACCGCTTCCTGGCGCAGGATCAGGCCACGTTCATCGCGACGATGGAGCGCTGGATGCAGGCCTACTGCCCCCGCGACGACGAGCCCGTGCCCGGACTGCCCGAGGCGGACGCCAAGGCGCTCGACATCCCTGCGCTTGTGTTCCGGAGCGGCGTCAGCGACCCGCATCACACGAGGGCGACGTCGGAGGCCCTGGCCGGCATCCTGCCGGGCGCCCGCCTCGTCGAGCCCCCGTGGGGAGACCGCGAATGGATCGAGCGCGGCGAGGCACGGGAGGAAGGGCTGTTCGCCCGCTGGACCCTGCTGGCCCCGCAGCTCCTGGAGTGGAAGGCAGAAGTTCTGGGCTGACCGTGCTGTTCTGCGCGCTCTTTTCCGGCGGGCGGGGACCGTTCTCCTCCGATGCCCAGGGTCTCCTTTGACGCTATCGATCAGAGCCGGATCAGAGGGCTCGCACCATTCTCGAAAGAAGAATGGATGGACAGCCTCGACGCGCTTCTGTGGGAGTGGGTTGAGCTCAAACGGGACCTTGCCATTCGACTGCGAGAGGCTCGACGCAGGAGCCTCCCTCTCACGGGACCGACGTCGATGGAGGATGTCCTGAGCGTGTGCTCCGGCATGTGCGCGTTGACGTGGAGGGGCTTCTCGCGCACCGGGACCCGGTGTGGCTCGTCGTGGCAGCTGGCTTGGGGAGTCAGTCGCTGATGAGCGCGGCGGTGGAATTCTCGACCGACGCGGCTGTGCCAATGTCCCGCAGGCCCAGCGCGTTGACGAAGAGCCGCGTCAGCTGATCCACGCCCAAGTCGAAGTCGCAATCGACCAGGCCCTGCACGAACCACATCTCGGGGAAGCGGTAGGTCATGGCGCCCAGCCCGGCGGCGGCGATCACGGGGTCGAGGCTCTTGTCGGCGAGACCGTGTTGCTGCAGCCGGCGTATGGAGTCGGCGATCTGCGCCGAGGAGACGTGGTGCCGTTCGTTGCGGAAGGCGCGCAGGTTCTCGTCGAAGCGCGAGACCTGTTCAATCACACCCATGATGCGGGCTTCGTCCCGGTAGCTCTCGAAGTTCCGCCGGATGCCCTCGTGGATCCGCTCGTACGGTGATGCGGTGGAATGCGCGTCCAGAATCACGCTGTAGAGCGGCTCGCTCAGGCGTTGCTCCACCTCGGCCGCGACCTCCCGGAAGACCTCTTCCTTCGATTCGAAGTAGTGGTAGAAGGACCCGTGCGAGAGGCCGGCGCGCTCCGCAATGTCGGAGATCCGGGCGTCGAGGAACCCGTCTAGCTCGAAGACCTCCTTCGCCGCGGCCAGGAGGCGCGCCCGCGTCTCGACACCCTTCCGGGACCTGGGCCCGCTGGGCTTCTCGGTCGCGTCCGGCGTGGTCGTGGGTTCCGGCATCGACGTCACGCGTCCTTCCCTTGCAGCAACAAGACGCCCGACGGCGTCCCGCCGCCCGAGGTGACCACCGCGGTCTTGGCGTCCTTCACCTGGCGCTCGCCGGCGTCGTGGCGCAACTGGGTGACCGCCTCGTACAGAAATCCGAAGCCATGGCTCCGGCCCTCCGAGAGCTGCCCACCGTGCGGATTGACCGGGAGCTCCCCGTCCGGGGCGATGCGGCGACCCCCGTCGAGCCACTCGTAGGCCTCACCGAAGCCGCAGAACCCGAGGCCCTCGAGCCACGAGATGGCGTTGAAGGTGAAGCCGTCGTAGACGAGCGCCAGGTCCACCTCGGACGGCCGCATGTCGGTCCGCGTCCACAGGTGCGCCGCCTGGCCGATGACCTGCGGCTCGTGCGTCAGGGTGTCCTGGTCCCACGACACCCGCTCGAGGATCTGTGTGCCGACCGCCTCAATGCGCACTGCGGGGTGGGGGAGGTCGTCGGCGACCGAGGCCGCCGAGACGATGACGGCGATGGACCCGTCGCACGGCACGTCGCAGTCGTACAGCCCGAAGGGCGAGGTGATGGGCCGGGCCGAGAGATAGTCGTCCATGGTCATGGGGTCTCGGTAGATGGCGTTGGGGTTCAGCGCGGCGTTCCGCCGGCCGTTGACCGCGATCATCCCGAGCATCTCGCGGGGAGCCCCGTAGCGATGCATGTACTGCGTGGCGTTCATGGCGATCCAGTTGGCGGCCGACATGGCGCCGAAGGGAGCACGCCATTCGCGGAACGGGCCCGAGACCCGCTCGGTCCGCCGGCTGCCGCCACCGCTCGCGGCAGCGGCCTGCGCCGCCTGCGCGGTGAGCACGCCGAACGTGGACTCCCAGACGGTCCGGAAGCACAGGACGTGACGGCAGAGACCTGAGGCCACGGCCATGGCCGCTGCAATGACCGAGCCCCCCGGCCCCGGCAGATCGCCGCCGCCGTTGATCCACGTCGGATGGATCCGGAGCGCCTCTTCGATGGCGCTGACGCCGCCCTCGCTCATCCCGCCGCCGCTCATCCCGGGGTACGTCGACAGCCCGTCGATGTCCTCGATCGTGAGCCCGGCGTCGGCGATGGCCTCGAGACTGGCGTCCACGGCCAGTGCGAGCGGGTCGACCATCAGGCGACGGCCGAAGGCGGAGCGACCGATGCCGCTGAGGACGGCTCGATGCTCGAAGCGCTCGTCGCTCAAGGGGGCGCGGGGGAGCGGCCGCACCGGCTCGGGGACACGGTCGACGGGGTCCACCGACCCGGTCAGCTCGAACAGGGGCAGCCATACGTCCTCTTGTTGGAGGAACTGGACCGTGACCTCCTGGCCGATCTCGACTTCCGTCGGCTCGCACCCGATGATGTTGGTCGTGAGGTGGACCCGCGGGTCCTCGGCCAGTGCGACGTTGGCGATCACGTACGGCGGCTCGAAGTCGGGCAGCCAGCGGTGGGCGTTGACGGTGAAACCGACGATCGTGCCGCGGCCCGACACCGGCGCCGGCTTCGACGACCGGCTCCGGCAGTAGGGGCAGATGGGCACCGGCGGATGCACCAGCTCTCCGCAGTCGCTGCACTTCTGAATCCGCAGCGTGCCGTCGGCGCCGGAGGTCCAGAACCACTCGTTGGCCGGGGTCAGCTCAGGCAGTGGGCGCATCGCCGCTCCCGCCTGGGAAGCCGAGGCCAGTATTGACATCGACGTCGCAATCGAACACGCCTGCCATGTTACGTGCCGCCGGCCGGGGGCGCCTGAGCCGGCCGACCGCCAGCTGCCACGCCGATCGACCAGCGGCCTCCCCGGTCTCCTCGCCTGGTCCCGGAGCCAGCAACGTCGGTGCCCGGGGGTCGCCGTAAGATCGCCCACGATATGACTCCAGGCTCCACAAACTCCGCGACGACAGCCCCTGGCATGGCGCAGATCGGGCACTGGGTCCGGGGCCGGCTCACCGCCGGCGCATCGGGTCGGGTGGCGCCGGTTTACGACCCGGCCCGGGGTGTGCAGACGGCCGAGGTCGCCCTGGCCTCCCCGGCGGAGGTGGACACCGTCGTCGCGTCCGCGGTCGAAGCCTCCCGCGAGTGGGGCTCGTCCTCCCTGACCCGTCGGGCCAGCCTGCTCTTCCGGCTCCGCGAGCTGCTCGATGCGAGCCGGGACGAGCTCGCCGCCGCAGTCACCCGGGAGCACGGCAAGGTGCTCGAGGACGCGCGCGGCGAAGTGGCGCGCGGCATCGAGAACGTCGAGTTCGCCTGCGGCATCCCGAATCTCTTGAAGGGCTCGTCCAATTCCGAGATCTCGACCGGCATCGACATCCGCACGGTGCTCGAGCCGATGGGTGTCGTCGCTGGCATCACCCCGTTCAACTTCCCGATCATGGTGCCGCTGTGGATGATGGCCAACGCCATCGCATGTGGCAACTGTTTCGTGCTGAAACCTTCGGAGAAGGACCCTTCCGCGTCCCTGGTTCTGGCCGACATCGTGCAGCGGGCCGGCTTCCCTGACGGCGTGTTCAACGTCGTCCAGGGAGATCGCGAGGCGGTCGAGACGCTGCTCGCCCACCCCGACATCGCGGCGATCTCCTTCGTGGGGAGCACCCCCGTGGCGCGGCACATCTACGAAACGGGCACGCGCAACGGGAAGCGGGTGCAAGCCCTCGGAGGGGCCAAGAACCACATGGTCGTCTTGCCCGACGCCGACCTCAATGCTGCTGCTGACGCAGCGGTGTCCGCCGCCTACGGGTCGGCCGGCGAGCGCTGCATGGCGATCTCGGTGATCGTTGCCGTCGGCGCGGCGGCCGACCCGCTGATCGACGCCATCGCCAGCCGAATTCCCGATGTCGTCGTCGGGGCGGGTGACGACCAGGCATCCATGATGGGGCCGCTCATCACTGCGGAGCACCGCGACCGCGTGCGGTCCTACGTCGAGCGCGCCGCTGACGAGGGTGCCAAGGTGGTGGTCGACGGTTCGGGCACCGAGCGTGACAGCGGTTTCTTCGTCGGCTGCACCCTGCTCGACGACGTGAAGCCCGGCATGCGCGTCTATGACGACGAGATCTTCGGGCCAGTATTGAGCGTGGTGCGGGTGCCGAGTCTCACCGAGGCCCTGGCGCTGGTGAACGGCAACCCGTACGGCAACGGCACGGCCCTGTTCACGCGTGACGGCGGCTCGGCCCGCCGCTTCGAGCGGGAGGTCCAGGTCGGGATGGTCGGCATCAACGTCCCGATCCCCGTGCCGGTTGCCTCCCATTCCTTCGGCGGCTGGAAGGCCTCCATCTTCGGTGACTCCTCTATCTACGGTCCCGACGGCATTCGCTTCTACACCCGGCCCAAGGTCGTCACGTCCCGCTGGCCCGAACCGGGCCCGAGCACCATGGAGCTGCACTTTCCGACCAATCGCTGACGCTCGGACGGCCCCGGCCACGCGCCCCGTGAACCAGGCAATGGCGCTCTAACCGGGAAGGTCGCTCAGCGGATGCCAGATCGGGAAGCTGAGAGTTCTATGACATTGACGTCATAGTCAGAAATCTATATCCTCTCGAGTATGCCGAAAGTTTGCGATTTTCCCGTCTTCGACGCTGACAACCACTTCTACGAGACCAGGGACACGTTCACGAGGCACCTGCCCGATCGCTACAAGGGTGCCATCGACTACGTCGAGCTGCGGGGCCGGACCAAGATCATGATCCGGGGGACCGTCAGCGAGTACATCCCGAACCCCACCTTCGAGGTCGTGGCGCGTCCGGGCGCCCAGGAGGAGTACTTCAGAAACGGCAATCCCGAGGGCAAGTCCTACCGCGAGGTGATCGGGGAGCCCATGCGGAGCATCCCGGCCTTCCATCAACCGGGGCCCCGCCTCGAGGTGATGAACGAGCTCGGCGTCGACCGGTCGCTCATGTTCCCGACGCTGGCGAGCCTGCTCGAAGAGCGCCTGCGCGACGATCCCGAACTCACGCATGCGGCGATTCACTCGCTGAACGAATGGATGTACGAGGAGTGGCAGTTCAACTACGAGGACCGGATCTTCGCTACGCCGGTCATCACGCTCCCCATCGTCGAAAAGGCGATCGAGGAGCTCGAGTGGGCGGTGGAGCGGGGAGCCAAGACAGTGCTCATCCGCCCGGCGCCCGCCCCTGGCTTCCGCGGCTCGCGCTCGTTCGGCTATCCGGAGTTCGACCCGTTCTGGCAGGCCGTGGTCGATGCCGACATCCTCGTGTCGATGCACTCCTCCGACAGCGGGTACTCGCGGTACACCGGCGACTGGACCGGCCCGAGCGAGATGCTGCCGTTCAAGCTCGACTCGTTCACCTACATGACCGGTGGTCACCGACCTATTCAGGACAGCATGGCCGCCTTCGTCTGCCACGGCGTGTTCGCCCGTTTTCCCGATCTGCGGATCGCCTCCATTGAGGCCGGCGGCGAGTGGATCAGGGGCTTCGTCAATCACCTCGGCGACACCTACAAGAAGATGCCGAACGCCTTCGACGGCAACCCGGTCGAGCAGTTCAAGCACAACGTCTACGTCAGCCCCTTCCATGAGGACGACCTGGGGGAGATCATCGACGTCATCGGTGCGGACCACGTGCTGTTCGGCTCCGACTGGCCGCACCCCGAGGGCTTGGCCGATCCGTGCAGCTACGTCGACCACCTGCCGGATGGCTTGGCCGACGAGGACGTGCGCAACATCATGGGCGGCAACCTGGCCCGGATCATGCGCGTGGAGCAGGCCGCCGCCGCGGTGTGATCCGGCTGGGCCGGATCGGCTCAGCCGCAAGGTGCGCCCTGCCATTTCTAACAGTAGGGTCAGCCGCTGAACGACTCATCGCAACTGTCAAGGAGTTCTCTCATGGCTGACTACAAGTTCGTGACCTACGAAACGCTTGACTCGGGCAAGGTGGCGCGCATCATGCTCAATCGCCCCGAGGCGCGCAACGCCCAGAACCGCGGCCTCCTCGTCGACTTGAACGACGCCTTCCTCGAGGCAGAGGCGGACGACGAAATCCGCGTTGTCATCCTGGGCGGCATGGGCCCGATGTTCTCCTCCGGTCACGACATGGGATCCAAGGTGTCCATGGAGGAGGGGATGCCGGGACCGAACCAGCACTACACGCGGAAGATCAACGGTGCGACCCGCAAGGGTGCCGAGAGCCTCATGCTCCAGGAGTGGCACTACTACTTCGAGAACACACGGCGTTGGCGCAATCTGCGCAAGATCACCATCGGGCAGGCGCACGGCGACGTCTACGCCGCCGGCCTGATGCTCCTGTGGGCCTGTGACCTCATCGTCTGCGCCGAGGGCACCCGGTTCGCCGACGTCGTGGGGACCCGGCTGGGCATGTGCGGGACGGAGTACTTCGCCCACCCGTGGGAGTTCGGCCCTCGCAAGGCCAAGGAGCTGCTCCTGACGGGCGACTCCATCGACGCCGAGGAGGCGCACGGCCTCGGCATGGTCAGCAAGATCTTCCCCGCCGAGGACCTGACGGAGCGGACGGTGGAATTCGCCGAGCGGATCGCGGTGCTGCCGTCGGTGACCTCGTTGCTCGTCAAGGAAGCAGTGAACCAGACCGTGGACAACATGGGCTTCTACAACGCGTTGAACGCCTGCTTCACCCTGCACGAGCTCAACCACTCGCACTGGGCCCAGGTCAACGACGACGGCTACCCGGTCGCCAAGGAAGACAGCGGGCTTCCGAACTGGAAGGACGCACCGCCGATCGTCCCGTCGGTCAAGGACAAGGTTCGCGCCGACTCCTGACACGTGTGCCCCGGCCCGCCCTCGCGGTGACGGGTCGCCCCCACGAACACTCAGCGGAGGTCGTGACGTGACGGCAGGGGAAGCCAGTCCGACGCTGGCCCAGCGCGAGGACGGCGAGTCCGTCACGCGGCGCGCGCCCTTCTCGGACAACCCGCGCGTGGGTGCCCGCGGACAACGGACGAGGCAACGCATCCTCGATGCCGCACTGCAGCTCTTCGGTGACGAGGGCTTCCACCAGTGCAGCATCGCTCGCATCAGCGAGAAGGCCAACTGCTCGAGGGTCTCCTTCTACCAGTACTTCTCCAGCAAGGAAGACGTCTTCAGCAGCCTGGCCGGCCAGGTCTCCCGCCAGATAAGCGCGTCCACGGAGGCGATCGATCCGTTGACGCCGGACGCGGGAGGATGGGAGGGCCTCCGTGCCTGGGTCGCCCGTTACGGGGACATCCACGCGCGTTACGGGCCGATTTTCCGGGCCCTCCCGGCGGCCCTCGAAGAGGACGACGGGCTGCACGCGGGAGCAGCGCGGCTCCGCGATCAGAGCGTGGCCCGGATCCGCTCGAAGCTCTCGACCAGCGATCTGCCACCACGCCAGCTCGACCCGTTGCTGGCCTTGCTGATCTCTTGCCTCGCCAGGACGCTCGACGACGCCGCATCGTTGCGGTCAGTCGCCCCGGAGGACTACTCGAGGGAGCGGGTCGAGGTGGCCATCACCGACGTCATGCACCGGTCCCTCTTCGGGCGGAGTGCCGTCAATGCGCGGGTCAACACCTCGGCGCGACCGCCGCGCGTGGAGTTCGGCCCGGTCGTCCACGACATGTTGGAGAAGGAGCAGGAGGTCCAGGGCGGGACAGACCGACGCGCCGCCATGAAGGCACTCGTCGACAACGGTCGGGACGTGTTCGTCGAGCGGGGCTACCACGCCACACGCGTGGACGACCTGGCCGCCGCGGCCGGGGTGTCCCATGGCGTCTTCTACCGCTACTTCGAGAACAAGGATCAGCTGGCCATCGTCCTCACGGTGCAGGCCCTGCGCGCCGTCGCCGACACCTTCGTCGAGATTCCCGACGTGACGACATCCAACGGCTCGGACCTGCGCCGCTGGCTTCGTCGGTACAACACCGCGCAGTCCGGCGAGGCGGCCATGATCCGCGTCTGGGTCGATGCCGCCCAGGAGGACGCCCGCCTCCGATCCCTGTCAGCGTCCGCGCTGGACTGGGGCCGCCGCCGGATGGTGCGGAACCTCGCCGGGCGCGGGTTCGGCGACGTCGACATCGACGCCGTGGTGATGGTGGCGCTCCTCGGCGCGTTCGGGGCGCAGCACCGCGGCGCGGCCACCGTCGACGCCGCCGCCCAGGTCCTCGAACGTGGGCTACTCGGCCGTCCGGGGCTGGGCGAAGAACCCTGACCCGTCTGGGGTCGCGGCTGCTGCCCTCCTCCATGCATCATCGCAGGTCAACGGACATTTCGTCCGCCGTGCAGGGCGTCCCCGGCATCGTTAGTATCTGATTCGACGTCAATGTTAGAAACGCCCCGGCAGCCAGTCGGCCGGTGAGGAGGGGACCGCAGGAATGCTCCAATTCGTGATCGCCGGGCTGGTGCTGGGAGGGATCTACGCGATCTGCTCCGCCGGTCTGGTCATCACCTACACGTCGTCGGGCATTCTGAACTTCGCCTTCGGCGCCATCGCCTTCTTCATCGCCCGCTTCTATTACTTCCTCAACACGCAGCACACCTGGTCGATCCTGCCGGCCGCGATCCTCGCCATAGTGGTGGCGTCGCCGGCGCTCGGGGTGGTCCTCTACTTCGCGCTGTTCCGGCACCTGCGCCTGTCCTCGCCCATGATCAAGGTGGTGGCGACGATCGGGTTGCTGGTGGCCATCCCGGCGGCAGCCGTGCTCATCTTCGGCAACCAGGCCATTCAGTCGGCTCCGGGGTTGGCTCCCCAGCCGGTCGCCGTCTACCAGGTCTTCGGCGTCGCGGTCACGCTCGACCAGGTGATCGTCTACGCGTGCGTGCTGGCGACCGTGATCATTGGCGCGCTCGTCCTGCGCTACACCGACGTCGGGCTCAAGGTGCGGGCCATGGTCGACTCGCCGGCGATGACCGACCTGTCGGGCACGAACCCGACGTTGATTTCCGTCGGCGTCTGGGCAGTCAGCACCCTCTTCGCCGGGCTGGCCGGCGTGCTGGCCGCTCCCATCGTCGGGCTCGACCCCGATAAGTTCACGATCCTCATCGCTGCATCGTTTGCCGCCGTGGTGGCGGCACGGCTCCGCAACCTCACCGTCGCGGTGATCGTCGCCCTCCTCATGGGTATCGCCACGTCGCTCATTGAGGGGTACCTGCCTCCGTCGAGCGCGTGGACGACGGAGTTCATCGACGCCGTGCCGTTCATCGTCGTCGCGGTCGTCCTCATTTACGAGCTGCTCCGCCGGGGACGCGTGGGCGAGACCGACGCCTGGGGCGGGGCGCTCGACCGGGCGATCACCCCCCAGGGCGAGAGCCGTCTGGCCGGATCCACCAGCAGCGTCGTCGAGTCCGCCTCCCTCGGCTTCTTCGGCAAATACGCCGGGCCCATCCTCCTGATCGGAGCCGTGGGTGTCGTGCCGCTGATCGTGCAGGGCTATTGGGTCGGCGTCATGGCGGCCGGCTTCGCCTACGCCGTGATCCTCCTTTCCTGGACCATCGTCACCGGTGAGGGCGGCATGCTCTGGCTCTGCCAGATCACCTTCGCCGGCGTGGGGGCGCTGACCACGGCCCAGCTGGCCAACAACCACGGGTGGCCCGTTCTGCTCGCCGTGCTCGCCGGGGGCGTGGTGGCGCTGCTGATGGGCGTGGTCGTCGGCCTGTTGAGCATCCGCCTCGGCGATCTCTACGTCGCCCTGGTGACGCTGACCTTCGGGCTCCTGATGGAGAACCTCGTCTTCACCCTCCCCAGTTTCGTGAACCAGGGCCTGGGGCTCACCCTCAATCGGCCGGGCTTCGCCACCTCCGACCGCGCCTTTGCCTATCTGTGTCTGGCCGCCTTCGTGATCATTGCGCTCTTCATCGTCAACTTCCGACGATCGACCACCGGTCTGGCGCTCAACGCGGCGCGCTGGAGTGAGGCCGGAGCGAAGACGTCGGGTATCAGCGTCGTCCAGCAAAAGGTCATTGCGGGGGCGCTCGCAGCCGCCATCGCCGGGATCGGGGGAGGGCTGTTCGCCCTGTCCCAGACAACCTTCCAGCCCAGCGAGTTCGCCACGTTCGAAGGCGTCGTGTGGCTGGCCGTGCTGGTGACGTGGGGCGTCCGCTCGAATGCCGCCGCACTGCTCGGCGGGGTCTCGTTGGCACTGCTCCCGGCCGTGACCCAGAGCTACCTCCCGACGTGGACGTCGAACGTGACGCCGGTGCTCTTCGGGCTCGGCGCGGTGTCGGCGGCCAAGTTCCCCGACGGTGTGCTGGCCGAGCAGAGCCGCCGGCTGCGGCGCCTGGTGCTGCACGTGCGGGACCGGCCGGACGGCACGGACCTGCCCGACCTCACCCTCGCCGGTGCCGAAATGGGCCCGGTGGCGACGACCCGCGTGGCGGAGCACATCTCGTGATGCCCGCGCCGAGCGAGGCCGCCCCGTCGGTGGGGGCCGAGGGTGCCGCCCTCGCGGCCAACGAGATCACGGTCCGCTTCGGTGGGCTGACCGCGCTCGCCGCGGTGAGTCTCGAGGTCCAACCAGGCCAGATCGCCGGCCTGGTCGGACCGAACGGTGCCGGGAAATCCACGCTGCTGGCCGTGCTGTCCGGCCTGCTCCGCCCGAACAGCGGTCAGGTGTACCTGCACGGTGACGACGTGACCAACGCGTCGTGCCGGTCCCGCTCGAGAAGGGGCTTGGCCCGGACGTTCCAGCAGCCCGAGCTGTTCATGGGGCTGACCGTGCGCGAGCACCTGATGCTGGCCCACCGGGCCCGTGTCGCGCCGCAGCGGCTCTGGCGCGACATGCTCGATCCGCGTTCCCTGCTCCCGCCGGGGCGGGAAGAGAGCGAGCGGGTGGACGAGCTCCTCGAGCTGTTGCGGCTGACCAGGGTGGAGAAGGCACCCGTGGCCGCACTGCCCCTCGGCGTTTCGCGCCTGGTCGAGGTCGGGAGGGCTCTGGCCAGCGAACCGAACGTCCTCCTCCTGGACGAGCCGCTTTCGGGTCTCGACATCAAGGCGTCGGAGAATCTGCTGTCGGTCTTCCGTCAGATCGTCGATCAACCCGGCCATCAGGTCTCGCTCATCATGGTGGAGCACGACGTGGCCGCGGTCCTCTCGCTGTCCGACATTGTGTTCGTGCTCGACTTCGGTGAGCGCATCGCCGTCGGCAGCCCCGAGGTGATCCGCATCGACCCCGCGGTGCGGGCCGCCTACCTGGGGGACTCCGACCCGGACCCAGGTCCGCCCGCCGAGCCGGCGCCCGGCAGGGGAGACCCGGCGTGACCGAACCGCTCCTCAAGGTCGAGGACCTCGATGTGCGCTACGGATCCTCACGGGCACTGTTCGGGGTGTCGGTCAGCGTGGAGCCGGGCACCGTCCTCGCCGTGCTCGGTGCCAACGGCGCGGGCAAGAGCACCCTGGCGCGTGCGGTCTCCGGTCTGGTGCCCTCGACCAGTGGGCGGGTCTTCTTCGACGGACAGGAGATCACCGGACAGCCGGCGCACCGCATCCGGAAGCTCGGCCTGACCTACATCCCCGAGGGTCGCGGCATCTTTCCCGGCCTCTCCGTGGTGGACAACCTGCGCATGGCCGTCGCCCAGGAAAAGCGCCACGAGCGCGCCGCCGCGATCGACCGGGCCATCGAGCGGTTCCCGGTCCTCGGCCAGCGCAGAACGCAGCGCGCCGGCAGCCTCTCGGGAGGGGAGCAGCAGATGCTCGCCCTGGCCCGGGCGCTCGCCGTCTCGCCCAAGCTGGTGATCGCCGACGAGATGTCGCTCGGCCTGGCCCCGATCGTGACAGAGTCCGTCTTCCAGGGCCTGGAGGAGGCCCGCCGGTCGGGCATCACCATCGTGCTCACCGAGCAGTTCGTGCACCGGGCGCTCGCCATGTCCGACGCCTGCGTGATTCTCATGCGGGGCCAGGTGGGCTGGTACGGCCCCGCGTCCGAGGCCGGCCAGGAGGTCATCGACCGTTATCTCGGTGACGCCGAGCCCGCGACCCCCGCGGCGGCAGGCGGTTCGATAGGGTAACGAACGGTCATTACAACGCTGGGGCGCCGGCTCGGCTTCTGACCGCGAGGGATGGATCCTCTGGCAGGGGATCCGGGGAGGCGATTTCGACCGTGGAGACATCCATACACCGCGTGGGAGCGAAGCGGAGGCGACGGGCGACGGTCCCCGCGGGGCTGGCCATGCTGGCCGGCCTGCCGCTGTTGTTGGTCGGCACGACCGCCGTCACGGCGTCGGCTGCGCCGGCACCGATCACCATCGCCTACATCACCGACCTCACCGGCGAGGGCGGGTCCCAGAACGGGACCTCTCCGGCCGGCTTCACTGCGCGCATCGCGTTGCAGAACGCCCAAGGCGGCGTCAACGGGCACAAGCTGGTCCCGCTGGTGATCGACGACCAGACGAACCCCAGCGAGATCGCCACCGCCGTGCAGAGCGCCATCTCCAAGGGCGCTTTCGGCATCGTGTCCCAGAGCCCGTTGATGTTCCTGGCGGCAAAGTACCCGCAACAGGCCGGCATGCCGGTGACCGGCACGTACGACGACGGCCCGGAGTGGGGCGAGCAGCCCTACACCAACATGTTCGCCTCCGACGAGGGCAGCGTCGACCCGAAGTACCCCGTCAACACCCAGCTGGGCGATCTGTTCAAGAAGCTCGGCGGGACCGTGCTGGGCGCGTACGGCTACAGCATCTCGCCGTCGTCGAGCCGAGCGGCCATCGGCACGGCTGATTCGTTCAAGCACGTCGGCGGCAAGGTCGGCGTGCTCGACACCACCGTGCCCTTCGGTGGCGTGGACTTCACGGCCGAGGCGCTCGTGGCGAAGAAGAACGGCGTCAACGCCATCTCACCGGCCATGGACGCCGACTCCAACTACGCCCTGGCCACCGCGCTGCGGCAGGCCGGCGTGAAGATCAAGGCGGCGGTCTACGCCAGCGGGTACCAGCCGGACGTGATCAAGTCCCCGGCCTGGAACGTCCTGCAGGGCGGCTACTTCCTGACCCCCTTCCGCCCGTGGTCGCTGCCCAACGCCGGGACCCAGCAGATGCAGGCGGCCATGGAGAAGTACGCCCACTTCACCAAGACCGATTTTCCGAACCTGGGCCAGTACGAGTCGTGGGCCGGCGCCGACCTCATGATCAAGGGCCTGCAGCTGGCGGGGGCCAACCCGACCAGGGCGGCCGTGATCAAGGACCTGCGGGGGCTCAAGTCCTACAACGTCAACGGGCTGCTGCCCGACAACTTGAACTACACCAACAACTTCGGCCACGACCCGCCCAAGACCTGCGCCTGGGTCATGAAGGCGGGCCCGACAGGCTTCACGGCGCTCTCGTCCCAGCCGTCGTGCGGGACGGACCTCCCGGGGACGTCGACGGCGAGCTGACCCAGGGTGCGGGGGGACTCCCCGCACCCGCCGCCCGGCCAGGTTCAGCGGAGCTTCCACTCGGGGCGGGCGCGCGTCCCCTGGAAAGTCTCCTGGCCTTCGACGATGTTGTCGAACAACGTGCCGAGCGCGACGTAGGTCGAGACCTGTGAGAGGGCTTCACGCCGGGTGACCTCGTGGGTCATCCAGATCGCCCGCAATGTGCCCTGAATCGCCATGACGGGTGCCGACGCGATGGCCCGCGCCACCCACATGGCCCGCTCGAGGAGGTCAGCCGGCGGAACGACCTCCGAGACGAGGCCCATCTGGTGGGCCCGTTCGGCCGACATGCGCTCCCAGGCCCCGAGCAGCATCATCCGGAGGACCTCGCCCAGGGGCAACTTCTGCAACAGGTGGACCGACTCGAAGCCGGCCACCATCCCGTAGGTCACGTGGGGATCGAAGAACGTCGCATGGTCGGCGGCGATGATCACGTCCGACTCGCCCAACAGGTAGAGCGCCCCGCCACAGGCCATGCCGTTCACGGCGGCGACGACCGGCTTCCACAGATCGTTCATCTTCGGGTTGATCTTCGCTCCGGGGTCGTTGTACATGAACGGCGTCGAGACGGGCCCGACGAGGCCGTGCATTTTGTCCTGGTTCTCCTTGTTGGACAGATAGTCCTCGGCGATGGTCTCCTCACGGTCGATACCCGTGCAGAACGCCTTTTCGCCGGCGCCGGTCAGGATGACGGCGCGGACGTCGTCGTTGGTGCGAAGGGCGCGCCACGCTTGCTGCAATTCAGCTTGCATGCGCTGGTCGAATGCGTTGAGCACCTCTGGACGATTCAGCGTGACGGTGGCGACACCGTCGTCCTCCTCGTACAGCAGCGTCTCAAACTCCATGCAAAGCCCCCTTCGCCCCATCCACCCAGAGCACCTGGGCCAGCTCGCAGCCCCACACTAGCGACGGTGCTCCTCCCACCCCGATGGGGTCAGCCGGCCGGCGGGAGATCGTGGTGGACGGCGACGCGCTGGTCGTCGAAGCTCACCAGGTGCTGCAGTGGCGCCGACTCGGGCAGGGCGTCCTCGTAGCTCCACGCAACGTCCGGCAGGACCAAACCGTTGACGACGGCATTCCAGTACGTCGCCGTCCCCTTGTACGGGCAATAGGTGTGGAGCTGACTCCGCGTCAGCTCGACGCGCAGGAGGCCCGGGTCCACGTAGAGCCGCGGATCGATCGCGGTCTCGTAGACGACCATCGTCTCGGTCGTGTCGACGAGAACGGTGCCGTCGGCCTCGACCCGCAGCGGGCGGTGGGAGCGCAGGCAGTCGACCCGGTGGTACGGGTTCCGGGGGTGCCCGAAGAACTCCTCGTCCTCCTCGTACCAGGCGTCGACGGCATCGGACGGGACAGTCACGTAGCCGGGGGCGTCGGCCGCGTCATCCATCGGCAACCCGTCGACGTCGTCGGACGAGAACGCCAACGTCGGCGGTTGTCCCGGCCGGTGCAGCAGCAGGGCCCGCTCGGTGTCGATCAAGGTGCGCCCGTCCTTGATCGCCCTGACCCGCCGGCGGAACGGCTCCATGTACGACACGTTCTCCGGCACTGGTGCGGTGAACCGCCCGGCCGGCTTGGCGCTGAGCGGCCCGCGCCCCGTCGTGAGGCTCACAGCGCGGTGCGGGCGTCCATCGGGCCCTTGGCGCCTGCGGGGAGCGGTCGCACCATGGCGTCGACGGCGAACGAGGCGACCAGTGCGCCGTCGCGGTCGTACACCCGGTTCTCCGCGTGCGTGGTGCCGGCTCCCGCGAAGGTCGAGTGGTGGTGGTAGAGCAGCCAGTCGTCGGCCTTCACCGGGGCGTGCAGCGACAGGCTGATGCTGTTGATGGCCATGGAGAGCGTGAAGTGCGCCTGGTCCTGGCTGACCCCCTCGTGCGGGCGGAGCGCGGCAGCGATCGACATGTGGCCGGTGAACTGCGCCAGGAGGCCGGCGTGCAGCGGCTGGTCGTCGGGGAGGTCGCGGAAGCGGACCCAGGCGTCGATCGTCGGTGGCCCCGCCGGCGCATGGGGATCGTTCGTATAGGTGCCGTCGACCACTCTGATGTCGCGACCGGTCACGCCCATATCGTACGGTTCGCTCTCGTAGGGTCCCGCGACGTCGGGAGCGTCGGATGCGTGCCGAAGAACGTCGTGGGAGGGCACGTCGAGCAGCAAGGTGCCGGCGGCGCAGACGCGCGCTCCTTCGAACACCTGGACCGCCAGGCCGGAGAACGTGCGGCCGGAGCTGAGCTCCGCCAACTCCACGCGCAGGGGCTGGCGGGCATCGGCCGCCCGCAGGAAGATCATGCTGGCCGAGACGACGCGCCGGCCTGCGGCGTACCGTCCGGCGGCGACGATGGCCTGCCCGAGCATCTGACTCCCCTCGACGACCGGCCGTCGCTCGTCGCTCCGGGCGACCGTCACGAAGCTGCGGTTGCTGTCGTCGATGGGGCGCACATCCATGACGTCCACCAGATGCGCGGCATCGCCCCAGGTGGGGAACCGCTTGTGCGTCACGTCGCGCGGCGCGTCCCCGGCAGCCTCATCGGCGACCTCGACCCGCACCCGGTCCTGGTCGAAGGCAATGTGCCCGGCGAGCTCGGTCAGGGGTGCCGCGGGCCGCAGGCACTCCGACAGGCCTTCGATCGCGTCGATGTCGGCCTCGACGTCGGTCAGGGGAAAGTAGAGAACCGGCAGCTCACCCGGAGCCTCGCCGCACACGCACGAGCCGGACTCGACGACGAGCCGGTCACCCCACCACGCGCTCGCCCGGTAGGGGTACTGCGAAACCTTCATGCGGAGTGCAATGAGCGCTCAGCTCAGCTCATCCGGCGGCGCGGGGTGCCACCGTCACCGACGGGATGTGGGCACCGTCCTGGCGCAGCACGGAGTCCACAACGCCGATGAGGTTCTCAATGCCGACGAAGGAGCCGCTCATGTAGTTGCGGGAGAACCACACCGGCATGACCTCGGCCGCCAACTCCCGGTCCCACCCGTCGGCGAACCCCGGCACCGAGTCGCCGTCGCCGCCCAGGCACTCGCCCACGACGACCCGCGTGAAGCCGACCGCCGGGTGCTCGCCCCGCCAGGCCTCGACGAGCTTGTCGAGCGCCGCCTTGCTGACCGCGTAGGCGCCCAGGCCCGGCCACGGGGGCGTCACCGACGCGCTCACCGACGAGAGGTAGACCGCGTTGCCGGAGGACTCCGTGAGGTAGGGCACCGCGGCGGCCGTCACCAGCGAGGCGCCTATCACGTTGGTGTCGAAGACGTGCCGCCACGTGTCAGCGTCCATGTCGGCGAGCCGCACGAGGGGACCGACGCCGGGCGCGTAGACGAGGGCGTCAATGCCGCCCAGGCCCTCAGCAGCCGCCTTGACCGCAGACTGGCAGGACTCCGTGCTGGTCACGTCGCAGGTGATGGCCAACGTCCCCTCTCCCGCCTCCTTGGCGGCCCCCTCGAGTCGCTCCTGCCGGCGGGCCAACAGCGCCGTCTTGGCACCCCGCTGCGCCAGCCCGACACCGATGCATCGCCCCAGTCCGCTCGAGGCCCCTACGACAACCGTTCGCAACCTGTCTCCTCCAGTTGAGCTGACGGCGATGTTAGACAGTTTTGTCCTGGAGCGTCCCCTGAGCGCCGGCCGCGAGGCCGCCGACACGCAGCAGCCCCGCCGGAGCGGGGCTGCTGCGATGCCACCTGGTGGTCCGAGCGAGACGGCCCCACCCTGGGGGGTGAGGGGAGATGCGGGGCCGAATCGCTCGCACGAGCCTGACACTCGGGCGTTACAGGACCGTTGCGATCACCGCGCTGCCGCATTCGAAATGCGTAAAAAGACCGTAAGCGGCCCGGTCGACGCCACATGTTCGAAGCTGTACGTTCAGCGCAAAAGAGATCACGGAGTCCCCACATGCACACGCCCACCCATTTGCGGGTCGAGCATCTGGACGCGCCGCTCCTGGGCCTCGGCACCCGCCGCCCTCGCCTTTCCTGGCGGCTGCCGGCCGGTGCGAGACGGCAGGAGGCGTACGCCGTCGGGATCGACGGTCGCGCCCTGGACCGGGTCGAGTCCGACGCCAGCGTCCTCGTCCACTGGCCCGGCGAGACCCTGACCTCCCGGCAACGGGTCGTCTGGCGGGTCAAGGTCTGGACCGACGGCGTCGAGAGCGACTGGTCCGCGCCGACCTGGTTCGAGACGGGGCTCCTCGACCCCTCGGACTGGACCGCCCGCTTCATCGAACCCCGGGAGGCCGAGCGATCGGCCCACGTGCTGCGTCACTCGTTCCGTCTCGCCACGGCGCCCTCGCAGGCGAGGCTGTATGCGACGGCGCACGGCGTGTACGAGACCTACCTCAACGGCCGGCGCGTGGGGGACGTCGAGTTGGCTCCGGGCTACACCAGCTATCCAACCACCCTGCACGTCCAGGCCTACGACGTCGGCGCATTGCTCGAGGCGGGCGACAACACATGGGAGGTGGTGCTCTCGGACGGCTGGTGGCGCGGGCGCACCGGGTTCTTCCAAGGCACGGACGGCTTCGGCAGCTCGCTCGCCTTCCTGGGTCAGCTCCACGCAGGCGACGAGGTGGTCACCACGGGGGCCCAGTGGGAGTCGGCCACCGGGCCGCTCCTGCGGGCCGACCTCATGGCGGGGCAGATGGAGGACCACCGCAAGGGCACCGGCGCCTGGCAGGTCGTCTCCGTCCTCGACGACGACCTCGGAACGCTGGCCTCTTCCCCGGCGCCGCTCACCCGCCGCGTGGAGGAGCTCCGCCCGGTCGCCGTGACCCGGACCGGGCCTGATCGCCAGGTCGTCGACCTCGGGCAGAACATCAACGGCTGGCTGCGGCTGCACGACCTGGGTCCCGAAGGCACCGAGCTGTCCATTGTGCACGGCGAGTTCCTCGATCCGTCGGGCGACGTCACACAGGATCACCTGACGCCCGACTTCTTCGGCGACGACAAGCAGGTCGGCATGATCGACCGCGTCGTTGCGGCCGGGACGCCCGGCGAGGTGTTCGAACCGCGTCAGACCACTCACGGGTTCCAATTCGCGCGTATTGAGGGCCACCCCGGCCGTCTCACCCCGGACGACGTCACCGGCGTCGTGGTGCACACGGACCTGCGTCGGACGGGCTGGTTCCGCTGCAGCGACCAACGACTGAACAGGTTCCACGACATCACGGAATGGTCCTTCCGGGACAACGCCTGTGAGATCCCGACGGACTGCCCGCAACGCGAGCGCGCCGGCTGGACGGGGGACTGGCAGCTCTTCATCCCCACTGGCGCGTTCCTCTACGACGTGGCCGGTTTCTCCCTCAAATGGCTCCGTGACGTCGCGGCCGAGCAGCTCGACGACGGCCGGATCATCAACTACTCGCCGGATCCCCTCCGCCAGCACATCCGGGACACCGGCATGTGGCTGCAGATGCAGGGGTCGTCGGGGTGGGGCGATGCCATCGTCATGGTGCCGTGGGAGATGTGGCGGGCCTATGGCGACGGGGATGTCCTGGTCGAGTTGTGGCCCCACATGCTGTCGTGGATCGACTTCGCGGCGACGGCGGCCCGCATGCATCGTCACCACAGCCGCGAGGAGGCCCGTCCCGTGGCGGCGCCGCACGAGCAGTTCATCTGGGACGGCACCTATCACTGGGGCGAATGGATTGAGCCGGGTGCCGAGCCCCATGATCACGTGCGGCGCGACCAGGGGTCGGTCGGCACGGCGTTCCTCTTCCACTCCGCGACCCTGGCCGCCGGCATCGGGCGGATGCTCGGCCACGACGCAGAGGCGGCGCGTCTGGAGGATCTGGCCGCCAACGTCCTTGCGGCCTGGCGTCGCGAATTCATCGGGCCGGACGGTGCCCTCACGCCGGACACCCAGGCGAACCACGTGCGCGCCCTGGCCTTCGGCCTCGTTCCCGACGTGCTGCGTGCCCAGACGGCGGAACGGCTGGTGGGGTTGATCCGCGAGGCCGACACGCACCTCGGCACCGGGTTCCTGGCCACGCCGTATCTCTTGCCGACGCTGGCCGACAACGGGCACCTGTCCGTGGCCTACGAGGTCCTGCTGCAGGACACGCCGCCCTCCTGGCTGGCCATGATCGAGCGCGGCGCGACCACGGTCTGGGAGTCGTGGGAAGGTGTCGACGACGAGGGCCGCCCGCACGAATCGCTCAACCACTACAGCAAGGGCGCGGTCATCTCGTTCCTGCACAACTACGTCGCCGGCATCAGGCTGCTCGACGGCCACCCCGCGTACCGTCGGTTCCGGGTAGAGCCCCGACCGGGCGGTGGGTTGACGTGGGCCGAGGCGGTGCACGACTCGCCCTACGGCCGCATTGAGTCGGCCTGGTACTTGGACGCGGAGTCCCTGCGGCTGACGGTCACGGCGCCACCGGGCACCGTGGCCGAGGTCGCTCTGCCGGACGGATCCGTCCGTGACCAGGGGCCGAGCACCGTGACCTACGAGTGCGCCATCGGCTGATCAGCCCTGGTTCTCACTGTATGAGAGCGCTAACATCGCAGGCACGCACGCCGACGGCGTGAGGAAAGGGGGGCCGATGTCGAAGGCCGCGATCATCTCGGTGGACGGTCACGTCCGGGCGTCCCGGAGCGAGTACCGCAACTACGTCGAGCAGCGCTTCCTCGACGCGTTCGACGCCTGGGCCAGTGCGGAGGAAGAAGCCGGCGCGCCGGAGAGCGGCAACTTGAGCGCCGGGCTCGATCCGACCTCGCAGTGGGACTCGGACCTTCGGGTGAAGGACATGGAGAGCCAGGGCGTCGTGGCCGAGGTGCTGTTCCCGAACGGGCTCCCGTTCCAGGCGAGGCCGGCGGACGACGTGGGCTCGTTCTCCGACCCCGAGATCGACCGCCAGGCGCGCCTGGCCTACAACCGATGGCTGGCCGACTTCTGCGCGCAGACCCCCGGCCGCCGGGCCGGTCAGGCCCTCATTTCGTTCGACGACGTGGACCTGGCGGTCGCCGACATCCACTGGGCCAAGGAGCAGGGCCTCGGTGGCGTCATGATGCCCGCACTGCTGCCGGGCGGGACCTTCTTCTTCGACCCGGCCCTCGATCCGGTGTGGGCCGCGTGTGTCGACGTCGGCCTGCCCGTCAGCCAGCACGGGGGTACGGGCGCGCCGGCCTACGGGCCGCCCGGGTTCGCCGCCATCATGACCCTGGCGCTCGAGCACTCCTTCTACTCGGGCCGATCCCTGTGGCAGCTCATCCTGGGCGGCGTGTTCGAGCGCTTCCCCGAGTTGCGCGTCGCCTTCATTGAGACGGAGGCGGATTGGATCGCTCCGGTCATCCGCAAGCTGGACCGCCGGCTGGACTGGGGCGACGACTGGACCGGCTGGGCCCAGACGTTGCAGCGCATGCGTCAGTTCACGGGCTCCGCCCGCGAATACTGGGCGGCCAACTGCCTGGCCGGGATCTCCCCCTTCACCGAGGACCAGGTTCCGCTGGAAGAGCTGGCCCGGCCGAGCGCCGACTACGAGGCCTTCGCCATCGGCTGTGACAATGCGATGTTCGGCGTGGACTATCCGCACTTCGAGTCGGTCTTTCCGGAGACGAAGGTGCGGGTGGACGCGCTGGTGCAGCACCCGCGCATTGCAGCCGACGTGGCCCGCAAGATCCTCTCCGAGAACGCCGCCGGCCTCTATGGCTTCGACCTGGCCGGCCTGGCGTCCGATGTGGAACGAGTCGGATTCGAGGTCGACGGGACGCCTGAGCCCGACCGTCGCTGAGTCAGTCGAGGCCGTTACGCCGAGCCACCTAGCCCAGCCAGCGTGCTGACGGCTTGACCGTGCGCGCGAAGTCCTTGCGGTCCACGGCGATGAGGCCGAACGTCTTGGAGTAGCCGGCGTTCCATTCGAAGTTGTCGAGCAACGTCCAGTGGATGTAGCCGCGCACGTCGATCCCGTCCGCGCTGCATTGGACCAGGCCCTCCAGCGCGGCGCGGGTGTAGGCGATCCTCGCCTCGTCGTCGTCCGTCGCCATGCCGTTCTCGGTGACGAGCACCGGCACACCGGCGTGCTCCGCGGCCAGCCTGACCGTGTGGCCGAGTGCTTCGGGGTAGACCTCCCACCCGGTCTGCATGGTGGCCGACCCGTCGGGCGCAGGGAGCTGGCCGTCCGGCCCGATGCGGGTCCGGGAATAGGTCTGCACCCCGACGAAGTCGTCGTCGGCGGAGACGGCGAGCCAGTCGGTCTGGGCCACCCGCCGCGCCTCGCGCCACCGCTCCTCGCCGTTCTCCGCCGGTTGGAAGTCGACGAGGGCCAGGGTCCAGCCTGCCTTGACGGAGCCGGCGGCTGCCTTGACGGCCTGGACCGCCAGGCGATGGGCCCTGGCCATCTGTTCGACGTCGGCGGCCACGATCCCCATCCGGTAGAGCGACGGGTCGAAGCCCCCCACCCCGCCCTGCTCCGACTCGACCGCTTCAGGTCTCTGCGTGCGATCGCCGGCGCCCATGGCCAGCACGCCGGTGCTCCGCATCATCGCCATGAGGTTCGGTTCGTTCAGGGTGCAGACCCACGACAGGAGGTCGCCCACGTGCTCCGTCACGCGGGAGGCGTAGTCGGCGAAGCGCGCTGGCGCGTCCGACGCGCTCCAGCCGCCCCGACCCGCCATCCAGCGCGGGACGGTGAAGTGGTTGTACGTCACCACCGGTGTGACGCCCTGCTGCAGACAGCTCTCGATCATCCTTTTGTAGTGGTCGAGCGCGGCGAGCGAATAGAAACCCGGCTCGGGCTCGATGCGCGACCACTCGAGGGAGAAGCGGTAGGCGGTCAGCCCGAGCTCGGCCAACGTGGCGATGTCCTCGGGATAGCGGTGGTAGTGGTCGCAGGTGTCGCCCGACGGCTCGTTGAACGTCGAGTTCGGGGCCCACTCCATCGGCCACAGGTCGGCGTTGACGTTGCCACCCTCGACCTGGTGGCCGGCCGTCGCCGCGCCCCAGAGGAAGCCGTCTGGGAAAGCGGCCATTGCGAGTCCTCTCTGTGCGTCATGTCGTCGTCCGACCCGCGTGCCCGGCCGGTGCCTCACGCAGTGTCGCACGCCGGATTGCCGGTTTGCAAAGCTTTGCATTGCGGAAATTCGCAGCTCTCTCACCTGGGCAAGATCGCTCGGCACGGGCGCGGGAGACCGCGGATTGCGCACCAACGTCTAGCGTGCGGCCATGGCCGAACCGCGACGGCTGAGCTTCGACCCGATCGCCGAGGCGGAGCGCCAGTGGGGTGCGCACGGCTGGCCGGACCAGGCGGCGGGCATGGCGGTCGTGACCTCCATCATGCGGCTGCAGCAGATCTTCCTCGCTCGCGCCGACGCCGTCCTTCGTCCGCTCGGGCTCACGTTCGCCCGCTACGAGGTGCTCATGCTCCTGTCCTTCTCGCGTCAGGGCGCCCTGCCCCTGGGCAAGATCGGCGAGCGCCTGCAGGTCAATGCCGCCAGCGTGACCAACGCAGTCGACCGCCTGGAGGCGGACGGCCTCGTCAGCCGCCGGTCGAACCCCGACGACGGGAGGGGCACCCTCGCCGGCTTGACGGCGGCGGGACGGCGGCGCGCCACCGCGGCCACGGATGCCATGAACGAGCAGGTCTTCACAGATATCGGGGTGGAACCGTCGACAGTCTCCCGCCTCTTCGACCTGTTGGCGCATCTCCGGCGGGCCGCCGGCGACTTCCAGTAGGCGTGTGGAAAGTAGTTTGACGTTGAAGTAAACTGCAGGGGTGGCAGACCGGAAGACCTGGCAGGAGCAGTTCGAGCGTTCGCCGCGGCGGCCGGCCCGTTTCGAGACGATGTCGGGCGTGCCCCTAGAGCCCGTCTACGGCCCCGAGGGCGCGGAGCTGCCCGGCCAGTACCCCTATACGCGTGGGCCCTACGCCTCCATGTACCGGTCCCGCTTGTGGACGATGCGCCAGTTCGCCGGCTTCGGCACGGCCGCCGACACCAACGGGCGCTTCAAGGAGTTGCTGCGCGCCGGGGGCGACGGGCTGTCCACGGCCTTCGACATGCCGACGCTGCTCGGTCGCGACTCCGACGACCCCTGGGCCCGGGGAGAGGTCGGACGGGCCGGCGTCGCCATCGACACCCAGGACGACATGGAGACCCTCTTCGACGGCGTCGATCTGGGGAAGGTCTCGACGTCCATGACGATCAACTCCCCGGCCGCGCCGATCCTCGCCATGTACGTGGGCGTGGCCGACAAGACAGGCGTGGACCGGGCCGCCCTGTCGGGCACGCTCCAGAACGACATATTGAAGGAGTACCAGGCCCAGAAGGAGTACGTCTTCCCGCCGCGTCCGTCCGTCCGGCTCGTCACCGACGTCATGCGGTTCTGCTCGGCCGAAATGCCACGCTGGCATCCCGTGTCCGTCTCCGGCTATCACATCCGGGAGGCGGGTTCGACGGCCGCGCAGGAGCTCGCCTTCACCCTCGCGAACGGATTCGCCTACGTGGAGGCGGCGTTGGCGGCCGGCATGGCGGTCGACGACTTCGCACCGCGGCTCAGCTTCTTCTTCAACGCGCACAGCGACTTCTTCGAGGAGATCGCGAAGTACCGGGCCGCCCGCCGCATCTGGGCCCGTTGGATGCGTGACCACTACGGCGCCGCGGACGGGCGTTCGTGCCAGCTGCGTTTCCACACCCAGACAGCCGGCGTGTCGCTGACGGCGCAGCAACCCGAGGTCAATCTGGTCCGGGTGGCCATCGAGGCGTTGGCCGGCGTACTGGGCGGGACCCAGAGCCTGCACACCGATTCGTTCGACGAGGCGTTGGCGCTCCCGACCGAGCACGCAGCGCGCCTGGCCCTGCGGACGCAGCAGGTCATCGCCGAGGAGACGGGCGTCGTCCATGTGGCCGATCCGCTCGGTGGCTCCTGGTTCGTGGAGGAGCTCACCGACGAGCTGGAGCGCCAAGCCGAAGAGGTGTTCACGCACCTCGCCGAGGCCGGCTCGGGGTCGATGCTCGAGGGCGTCTTCGCCTGCATCGACGACGGCTGGTTCGTGGCCGAGATCGCCGACGCGGCCTACGCGTTCCAGTCGAAGATCGCCCAGGACGAGTGGATCATGGTCGGGGTCAACGGCTACGTGGAGGACGACGGCGTGGTGCCGTCCACGTTGTCGATCGGCGCCGATGTCGAGACGGAGCAGCTGGAGCGACTGGCCACCGTGAAGCAGGGGAGAGACGACGACGCGGTCCGTCGTGCCCTCGCCGCGCTCGCCAAAGACGCGTCGGACCCGACAGTGAACCTCATGCCCGCTCTCATAGAGGCGGCCCGCCACCGCGTGAGCGTCGGCGAATCGATGCGGACGCTCGAGACGGTCTTCGGTCTCTACACCGAGCGTCACGTCGCCTGATAAACCTGAAGCTCTCCCTCGGCGCGGCGGAGGCGCAGGGCGTGCCGTCGGTGCTGGGGAGTGTGACCGAATCGGTGTGGGGGCGCCTCGCCACCGGAGAGCCGGGGGCCGACTTCGCGCGGATCTACCCGTTCGTAGCCGGATGAAAGGCGGAAGGGTCCGCACGTCGCGTAGCCTCCACACGAGAGATCAATGGAGGTAGGGCCGATGCGAGTTGTGGTCGATTTCGATCTGTGTGAGAGCAACGCGCTCTGCATGGGCCTGGCCCCGCAGGTGTTCGAGGTCAGGGACGATGATCTCCTCTACGTCCTCGACGAGAATCCCCCCGAGGAGCTGCGCGAGCAGGTCCAGGCCGCAGTGCGCACCTGTCCGAAGAACGCCATCTCCATAGAGGACTGAGGCCGGTCCGCGGCCGGCGCCGTCCCTCCTACGAGGCGGTGCTGGTGCCCGGAATATCGGTACCGCAGAAGGGCTGGCTCGAGACGGCCACGAAGGACGTCTTCTCGGCCTTCATGTACCACCCGCACGACTTGGGCAGGTCCTTCCCGAAATCGTTCGTGAAGTTGATGTTCTCGGGGAGCAACCCGTTGCCGTTGTAGCTCTTGATGCTACGGAGCGCCTTGATGACGTCGGCGTGCGAGGCCGTCGGCCCGGCCATCTGCAGGCCCTTGATCATCAGGTCGGCCCCGAGCCATGACTCGTACTGGCTGAAGGACGGGAACTCGTTGCCGGAGAAGTGGGCGTACTTGTCCAGGGCCGCCTTCATCTGCTCGGTGCCGGCGTCCGGCAGGGAGAAGGGGCGGAACGTGGTGTCGAAGTAGCCACCCTGCACGGCCGACCAGGCGGGGGTGCCGATGACCTGGGAGTCGTACCCCGTCGGGAACACCATGACCTTGGGCTTGACGCCCTCCTGCTGCAGCGCCGTCGCCAACGCGTCATTCGAGTTGTCGTCCAGGCCGGCGTAGTACGCGTTGCAGCCCTTCTGCTTGGCCGCGAGGGCCGGGGTCGTCATGGCCACCGAGCCGAACGGGATGGACGTGTCGAGCACGCCCGACTTGCCGCCCGCGTGCTCGAACGACAGGTTCGTCCCGATGGCGGACCGGCTCGAGGACGGCGAGATGCCGTACCCGTACGAGCAGACGACCGTGCCGCCGTGCGCCTTCATGAAGGCGCCGATGCCCGTGTTCACCGGGTACTTGATGTTGAGGCTGCCCACATCGGAGGCGAACATGTTCGTGAACCCTGTCGTGCCCCACTCCGGCCCGTCGAAGAATCCACCGGTCACCGGAAGGCCTGCCTGTTGCGGGTACTTGTCGGCCAGGAAGAACAGGGGACTGACCGAAACGATGCCCGCCGGGTTCTTCGAGACGGCGTCCTGGACGGCCGTGGCGATCTCCGTGGGGCTGGTCTGGTCATCGAGGACCACGCCGTTGATTTTGTGACCGTCGATCCCGCCCTGCGCGTTCTGCAGGGCGATCCGGGCGTCGAAGCCGGCCGGCGCATTGCTGAATTCGGACGAACCTTCGCCCGTCAGCGACGTGATCATGACGAGGGTGATAGGTGAGCCCGACGCCGCCGCACCGGCCACCCCGCCGGCCAGGCTCGTGATGCCGGCCCCCGCAGTGAAGGCGAGCGCCGCCAGCCCCAACCTGCCCTTATGCCTGCCCGACGCTTTCCTCATTGCTGTTTTCCTCCCCAGGAAGTGCCACCCGATGCCAAATCGGGACCCTAGGCATACACGCCCTGAGCACCCCGTGTCGGTCAGCCCCCTGCGACCTGGACTAACGCGCGTGTCACTTTCTCGGGCTCGGTGATCATCAGGTCGTGGCCGGTGTCGATATCCCAGAGCCGGCCGTCCGCGCGGGCCCGGTCCAGGAGGGCCTTGTCGCGGGTGGCCAGCGTCGAGGTGCAGACGATGTGGTACTGCGGAATGGCCCACAACGCGTCCTCGTTGTTGAGGTCGAGCGGCTGCTCGAAGCACTGCCAAGGGTGCGCGGTGAGGCGCTCGGCCATCCAGGCCAGGTCGTCGGGGTCGGTGACGCCGTAGAGCAGGCCGGCATCCGGGGCCGGCAGGAGGACCAGCTCCATCCCGTCACGGACTTCGCCGAAGGGGCGCACCGCATTGATGACGGGACCGGCGACGTCGGCCAGCGACTGCCCGTTGACGGGATTGGCGGCATCGAGGAAGACGAGTCGTCCGACCCGCTCGGCTACCCGGTCGGCCGTGCCCGTGATCACCATGCCGCCGTAGCTGTGCCCGACCAGAATGACGTCGCGCAGGTCCTCGAACTCGAGCACCGCCGCAATGTCCTCAATGTGGCGGTGCAGGTCCACGTCGGCGTTCAGCAGGTGGGCCCGCTCGCCCAGGCCCGTCATGGTCGGTGCGTAGACGACGTGGCCCTGGGCCTGCAGGAGGCGGGCCACCCGCTGGTAGCACCAGCCGCCGTGGCCGCCGCCGTGCACCAGCACATAGGTCGCCATCTGCCTCTCCTCCCGCGCCGTCGTGCGGACGCCGCTGCCGGTCAAGGTAACACCACCATTCGTCCCACGAGCCTGCGCTCGAGACGAGGGTCCCAGGAGTCATGGTAGCGATAACATCCCTGGTGGCACAGGATGCCGGCCCATGCGCCGGATGCCTTTCAACGATGGCTGGACAGTTGGGACCAAGGCCAACTCGTTCATGGAGATGATCGTCGGATCGGGGTCGGAGCCGGCACTCGTGACCCTGCCCCATGACGCCATGATCGGCACCGAGCGATCGCCCGCCGGGCGCGCGGCGACGGCGTTCTTCCCGAGCGGGCGCTGGGAGTACAAGAAGTCGTTCGAGCTCTCGCCCGACGAGGAAGGGGGTGCTCTCTTCCTGGAGTTCGAGGGCGTCTATCGCGACGCGCGGGTACGGGTGAACGACACGTTGGTGGCCCACCGGCCCTTCGGCTATTCGTCCTTCACCGTCCAGGTCGACCATCTGTTGCGTTTCGGTGAGCCCAATGAGATCAAGGTCGAGGCACTGGCCCACGACGACAGCCGCTGGTATTCCGGTGCCGGCATCTACCGCAGCGTCTGGCTGCACCACGGGGGGACGGGTGCACCTGGTGCCGGGCGGCCTCCAGCTGGTCACGCAGGAGATCGATGACGAGGTGGCCGTCGTGGCCGTGAGCGCCGAGATGCGCAACCAGTCCAGCGTGACGTCACGCGGTTCGTCGATCACCACTGGGGGCTAACGCTGAGTTCCTGACCGGGCGGCGCGCCCAGGGGAGACCCGTCGTCATGGAGATATGTTGAGCACATGCCGATGCCGAAGCGGTCAAGTGTCGATGACTATTTCGCGCAGCTCGAGGACGTGCAGCGACCACACCTCGAGGCGCTCCGAGAGCTGAGTGTGGAAGTCGATCCCGAGGCACGAGAGGTACTCAAGTGGAACCTTCCGGTCTACGTCCGCGGTGAGAACACGAACCAATGGATGCTTCAGAGCTTCAAGCACCACTGCTCACTTCGATTCTCTCCGGAGTTCTTCGCCGGCCAGAAAGCTGTGGTCGACGCAGCCGGCCATCAGTTCGGCGAGGGGTTCATCAAATTGCCCTACAAGCGGGAGCTGCCGACCGAGCTCCTGAAGACGCTGATGCGGGCACGGGTGCGCGAGTTCGAAGCACAGCACCCGAGCTAGCTCGCGGCCGTCACGTGGCCGGTCTTCTGCGTCAGCCACGCTCTTTGCCAACGGCGAGCTGGCCGTCGGTCGTCGTGACGCAGAAGGAGGTCGACAGGCAGCTCACCCCCGGCAACGGATAGCCGACGAGGCCAGGGCCCGATGCGTCGCCACTGGCCTGGAAGGATCCGACCCCGCTCGCTGCACATGTGCCGAGCGTGGTGCAGACTGCGAACCCAGGGTTACCGGTCCCAATGGCGGCCTCGTTCCAGGTCCTGGTGCCTCCGGCTGGGTCCGTGGAGACAAGCGGAGCTCCGGCGACGACGGACGCAATGCAAAAGGCCGTGGTTGGGCACGAGATGCCGCTCACGCTGTATTGGCCACTGTGCTGGGCGAACGAAGGAGACGTCGTTCGACCTCCGTACCAGGTCGAAGCGACGAGAGGATCGGTCGACGTTTCGATCCAGCCGCCCACCGTGGCATCGCCGCTTCCGCCCGCCACGCAAAGCGTGGGCGAAGGACAAGAGATGGACTGCAACCCGACCGAACCGAGACCGATATAGCTCCATGCGGACGATCCGCCCAATGGAGACCTCGAGACCAGTACGCCCGAGCCGACCGCGACCGCGCAAAAGGACACGGTCGGGCAGGACACCTGTCCGAAGCCGTAGTCGGGTTGTGGGGGAGCCTCGAGCGACCAGTGCGCGCTCGTCGGATCCGCTGTGGCGTAGAGGCCGTCAACGGTCGACAAGACGCAGAGCGTCGGACCCGAACACGCAACGTAGGAGGCTGAGGCGTTCGAGGTCGCGGGCATGGTCGTGGTCGTTCCGACGACGCTGCCATGGGGAGTGAACGGCCCTGTGCTCACGGCGACGGACGGGACCTCTTGACCGGGGCTCGGCGGTTGGCTCTCGCCGGCGAAGACGCAGAGGTCCGCGCTCGGACAGGACACATCGGTCAGAGTGAGCCCGAGGTCGTTGACCATGGTCGACCAGGAGACCACCGGAGAGCCGGGAGGCCCGCCCGGGTTCGTGAGCCAACTCGGTTGAGGTGGCCCGCCTGCCGGGAAGATCCCGGCTCCGGCCATCGCCAATGAGAGCGCAAAGTCAGATGGCTCCCATGTCGCCGATCGATCAAGGGCGGTAAACGTCCGAGTTCCTCCGTTGTACTCGAATGCCCCGACGTTCCCACCCACGACGAAGAAGTATCGAGTTCTCGGTACGTCAGCAAGTAAGAGCAGGTACGTCCGGCCTGTTTTGAGTGGCGCTTGCACGCCCTGACCGAGCGGAGGGCGCGCGGCGCGGGATCGCCAAACGACGACTTGCTGCCCCACGTGTCCGCGGACGACGTGGCTCACCTTCAATGTCACGAGCGAGGCCGGTTGGGACACCGGTGCCGATCGATCGACACCCACTGACTCGACCTTCGCCACAACCATGACTTGGGTGTTCGTCAGCAGTTGTTGTACCGACTGATAGTTCGTCGAGTCGACGACGACGCCGTGCCGCGCCACGTGGCTCGCCGAATGGGCCGCTGCCCCGGATGTCCACGTCGCAGCGAGCAGGAAGCCCGCAAGGACACCCAAAATCTGCCTCCGGTGGGTCATCGCTGCCTCTTCCAACCAGGATGAGACGGAGCATACCGACGGCCCGGCAGCGGCGACTTGCTCGAACAGCGAGGCGGGATCAGGGCGTGGGCTTGCGATGCCCGGACCTTCAGACGGGCGGGCTCATGGCGCTACGCCAGCCGTTTGGCTCGCTCCAAGCCGCTTGAGCTGTAGACGTCGTCGGGAAAGACGGCATCCCAGGCATCGCGGACCCCACGGAAGTCAGGGCTCGGCCCATAGGCGGCGCGTGCAGCGGCGACCACCTCGGCCCGACGTGCCGCCACAACAGCACCCGAGTCGTACTCCAATTGGTTGTCGATCTGGGCGATCGCCTCGGCGAAGCGGGCCTTGTGCCCTATCAAGCGAGCTGAGTTGGCGGGAGGCGTCATGACGTATTCCTTGTCTGGCGTGAGCGGGAGGGACAATTCCTGCGTATCCCCGAAGGGATTGGCCGAAGTTCCGTGGGCGGCGGGGGGCTTAGGTATGGGGACCTGCTGCTCGGTCCTGTTGGAGTTCGATCGTGTTCCCAGCTGGGTCGTTGATCCAAATCTGAACCGTGCCCGCCCCTTGCACGGCTCGCTCATAGGGGATCTTGCGGTCGTCGAGTTCTGCGATGGCCTTGTCGAGATCGTCGACTGCCACGCAGTAGTGGTTCCCGGTCGAGTCGATGCGCGTTCCCTGCGGCGGCGCACCGACGACGTGCAGTTCTTGATCGGAAACGTCGAACCAGTGGCCAGGGATGCCAGGAATATCCGGGCGTTCCTTTGAGTCCAGCCCGAACAGCCCGTCGTAGAACGCGACCATCTCGGTCAGCGGGGTGTCGTTGCAGTTCACCGACACGTGGTGAAACCTTGTGACCTTCACTGTTCGCCTCCGGTGGTAGATGCCTTCAAGCTTGTCCGCCGCCCAGGAACGGTATCGCACACGTCCTTTGGTGCGTACGCCGGCCCGAGGTCGCCGCCTGCCCCCGAGTGGGCTCTGTCACAGGATCCCGAGAACTGACGCACACTCCACCGGCTCGGCGGCGAAACCGTAGGGTTCCCGGGGGAATCGATCAGCGGAGTGCCCTGCATCTGAGCAGTGCGAGCCAAAAGAGGTTCAAGCCGATCGTTGTCACAGACGATGTTTCAACATGGATCTCGTCAAGGCGGACTCGGGCACAGAAATCGCAAGCCAGGTCTCGAGCAGGTTGTGGCGGCCGACGGTGCTCACGAGCTGCGTTCTGGCTGCATGTCTCGCGTTGATCGCTCTCTTGGCGCTGTTCTAAGACGAGCCATCGGCCATCTCCCATCGGATCGCCGTCGTCACGCAGTTCGGGACCCTGTCCGCCGCAACGTGTCTGCTGACTCTGCCGCTCGGAAGGACACTGCCGGATACGGTTTCGCTCCATGCAACAGGCCCTGGCCGACCTGGTCGGTCCCGATTTACGCGTGCTCTTCTGTGGGATCAATCCTGGGACGCTCTCGGGAGAGCTCGGGCTGCATTTCGCCCGCCCGGGAAACCGGTTTTGGAAGTTGCTCTCGGCCGGTGGGTTCACCGAATGGGTTCTCGCGCCTCCCGACCAGCACATCCTGCCTGAGCTCGGGGTTGGCATCACGAACCTCGTGGGGCGAGTGACGGCCGCCGCCAGCGCGCTGAGCGCCTCCGAGCTGCGTGTTGGCGCGGCGGAGCTCAGGGACAAGGTGGAGAAGCTGCGGCCCGGCTGCGTCGCGGTGCTGGGGCTGGGGGCCTATCGGACGGCTTTTCGCAGACCCCGAGCCACAATCGGCCGTCAGCCCGAGTCTCTCGGCGATGCCATTCTCTGGCTCCTCCCCAACCCGAGCGGCCTGCAGGCGCGCTATCAGATGCCTGAGATGGAAGAGATGTACCGATCGCTCTTCGTCGCAACAGAACCGACCTGATCATGGTCGCTCGCGTCTTCAGGGAGGCGGTGCGGTGCTGGCGCGCACGACGAGCTCTGCCGGGACGGTGACGTGCGGTTCCACAGGGTCGCCGTCGGCGAGGGAGAGCAGCAGCTCGACGCTGCGGCGGCCGACCTCGCCGAAGTCTTGGCGGATGGTGGTCAGCGGCGGCAGGAAATACCCCGATTCAGGCGTGTCGTCGAATCCGACCACGCTGACGTCCTCGGGAACCCTGCGACCGGCATCGTGCAGCCCGCGGATCACTCCGAGGGCCGTCTGGTCGTTGGCGGCGAAGACGGCGGTGACGTCAGTTTCACGAGCCAGCCGCGTCCCCGCGTCGTAACCGCGGCGGGCGCTCCAGTCGCCGGCCACGGGTCGACCCCGCGGCGCGGGGTGCGCCCGGAGGGCCTCGGACCAGCCCCGCATGCGAGCGGTGGCATCGACCCAGGTCTGCGGACCGGTCACATGGTGCACCGTGCGGTGCCCGAGGTCGAGCAGGTGCCGGGTCGCCATGCGTGCGCCCTCGATCTGGTCGATGGTGACGGTCGGTGCGCCGATGGAAGGTTCACTGCCAACCACCACGAGTGGCATGTCGCCATTGAGTTCGGTCACGGCCTGAATGACGCGCCGAACCGGGGCGACAATGATGACCCCCTGGACGTGGGAGGCCTGCAGCCGATGGAGTGTGGACGCCAGATCGTTGCCGCTCTTGTTGAGCGTCACGAAGCTCACCACATGGCCCGCCTGGCGCGCCGCGGCCTCAATGCCGAACAGCATGTGCGAGGGGCCGAATTGCTCAGTATCGACCGCCATGACTCCCAACGTGCGCGAACGTCCGCCGGCGAGGACGCGTGCGGCAGTGTTCGGCTGATAGCCCAGCGCGGTGACCGCCCCTTCCACCCGGGCCCGGGTCTCGTCGGTCACGCCGGCGAACCCGTTCAACACGCGGGAGACCGTCATGACGGAGACGCCGGCCTGCTTGGCGACATCAGCCATGACGGCGCGGCGTGTTGGCGCGTCAGCCGTCATGCCATCGTCTCCATCCCGATCAGGGGGTCGGGGTGAAAGCCTGCGATGACCGGGTCGCGGTACGTCATCGGAGTGCTCCCGCCACCGCGTCGGCGTACGCGCCCCGGATGGCTGCCCGGTCGACGGTCTCGTCCGGCTCCACGGTGTCGCCCCGGCCCAGTCCCCAGGCCTCCGCCACCTTGGCGAAGTCGTATCCGTGGTGCAGCGCAGCGGCCTGCACCGCCGCTCCGGCGGCGACGAGCTCGTCGTCAGCCGGGACCCGTATGGCGCGCCCGGTCAGGTCGGCGACGACGCGCTGGTAGGCCCGACTGTGGGCGGCACCGCCGACGAGGAACACCGTTCCCCGCGCCGTCTCGGACCCGAGGGCGTCGGCCCCCGCCAGCAGGTTGCAGACCACGCCTTCGACGGCGGCCCGCGCCAGTTGGCCCGGGGTTACGTCGGTGCGCAATCCGCTGAGCAGGCCCGTCGCGTCCGGCCGGTTCGGGGTCCGCTCGCCGTCGAGGTGCGGCACCAGGACGAGCCCGCCCGCTCCGGCCGGGGCCTCGAGTGCGAGTGCATCGAACTGCGCGTGGTCGACGCCGAGCAACCGCGCCACCGCGTCGGTGACCTTGGTCGCGTTCAGGGTGCAGACCAGCGGCAGATAGCGTCCGGTCGCATCGGCGAAGCCGGCCACCGTGCCGGTCGGGTCGGCCGTCGCCTCGTCCGAGACCGTGAACGCGGTCCCACTGGTCCCGAGGCTCAGGGCCAGGTCGCCCGTGCGGAGGCCGAGGCCCAGGGCCGCCGCCATGTTGTCGCCCGTTCCGGCGGCAACCGGGATCCCCGCACCACGCCACTCGCCCGCCATGGCGTCCGGTGCGAGCACCTCGGGCAGTGCCGCGTTCCAGTCGACGCCGTCGCTCACGAGGCGCAGGAGATCCTCCCGGTAGCGCTCCTCGCGCGGCGACCAGTACCCGGTGCCCGAGGCATCCCCCCTGTCCGTGGTGTGCCGGCCCGTGAGCCTGAAGGTAAGCCAGTCGTGGGGGAGCAGCACGGCCGCTGTCCGCCGGAAGGCCTCGGGCTCGCACCGCCGCAGCCAGTGCAGCTTGGTGATCGTGAAGCTCGGGACGGGGACGCTTCCGCAGGCGTCCGCCCAGCCGGCCTGACCACCGGGAAGCGCGGCGAGGAGCGAGGCGGTGTCCGGTGCAGACTCCGTGTCGTTCCAGAGCTTGGCCGGACGCAGCACGGCCCCGTCGTCGCCGAGGACGACGAGCCCGTGCTGTTGCGCGGCGACGGAAATGGCGGCCGGCGTCTGCTGGGCCGGAAGGATGGCCTGCGCGCACGCCGCATGCAACGCGGCCTCCCATTCCGAAGGATGTTGCTCGCTCCGGGGCGGGGAAGTGGGAGAGTGCGCAGCGCGGCCGGATGCCACGACGGCGCCGGTGTCGGCGTCGCGCACCTGCACCTTGCAGGCAGAGGTGGACGAGTCCACCCCGACGACCAGGGGCACTAGCGGGCGCCGAGCAGCAGCTCGGTGACGAGTTGGTCGAGACGCTCATGGCCGTAGCCCTGCCCGGCGAGCACATCCTCGTCCTCGCTCGCGGCGAGCAGCGCGTCGAGGCCGCCGGCCGGGGTCGTCGGCTCGGCCAGTTCCGCCACCTTGGCGATGCGCAGGGCCTCTTGGATCTCGGGATCCTCGTGGAAACGGCGCGCCTTGTCGGCCAGGATCAGGTACGTGCGCATGCAGCCGCGGGCGAAGTCCCAGACGCCGTCGGCGTCTTCGGTCCGGTACGGGTGCGCATCGAAGTGCCGCATGCCGTCCCACTGGGCGTCCTCCAGGAGTTTGACGACGTAGAAGGCATCACGGATCCCCTCGGAGCCGAACCGGAAGTCCTGGTCGAACTTGCCGATCCGCTGGGCGTTGAGGTCGATGTGGAAGAGCTTGTCCTGCCACAGCGCCTGGGCGACCGCTTGGGAGAAGGAGAGCCCGCTCATGGTCTCGTGGGCGAACTCGGGGTTCAGCCCCACCATCTCGGGGTGCTCGAGCTTCCCGATGAAGGCAAGCGCATGACCGACGGTCGGCAGGAGGATGTCACCACGCGGCTCGTTCGGCTTGGGCTCGAGGGCGATGCGCAGACCCAGATCCCGGTTGCTGATGTGCTCGCAGATGAGATCGATCGCTTCCTTGTAGCGGTCCAACGCCAAGCGGACGTCCTTGGCGGCCTCGGCTTCCATCCCCTCGCGCCCGCCCCACAGCACGAACACCTCGGCGCCGAGCTCGCCCCCGAGCTCGACCGCTTCGCATGCCTTCTTGACCGACAGGCGACGCACGCGGGGATCGTTGGCCGTGAACGCACCTTCCTTGAAGACCGGCCGCCAGAACAGGTTCGTGGTCACCATGGGGACGTGCATGCCGGTGGCGTCGAGGGCACGGCGAAAGCGCTTGAGGATCTCGTCGCGCTCGTTGTCCGTCGACCCGTACGGAATGAGGTCGTTGTCGTGGAAGCTGACGCCGTACGCGCCGAGGTCGGCCAGCCGGTGGACCGAGTCGACGGGGTCGAGCGGCGCGCGCACCTCGGTGCCGAACGGATCGCGGCCGGGGTTCCCCACCGTCCACAGCCCGAAAGTGAAGTGATCGTCTGCTTTGGGGGTGAAGGGATCGGTCATGGTCCTCCTGTCGTCGTCGCGCCGGTGCGCTCGTCCTGAACCAATGGCGCCGCGTTGTCCCAGGCAGGGACCGATGATAGCGTTATCAGAGGAAAAAGTCCGTGGAGGTGGGAAAGAGACCCATGCGTCGTCGCGCTGCCAAATGCTCCCCACCTGAGGTCCTCCCGCACGGCGAGGTCCGACGGTGATTCGCTGGGGTGTCATCGGGCCCGGCATCATCGCGACCGGGTTCGCCGAGGCGATGCAGTGGGCGGAGGGGGGCACCATCACGGCCGTGGCCTCCCGGTCGGCCGAAAGAGCGGACGCCTTCGGTGACCGCTTCGACATCCCGACCCGGTACGGCGACTACGAAGCCCTCGCTGCCGACCCGGACGTCGACGTGGTCTACGTGGCCACGCCGCACTCGCGTCACGAGGCCGACACCATCGAACTCCGGGCGGGCAAGCACGTCCTGTGCGAGAAGCCGTTCGCGCTCAACGCGCGCCAGGCCGCACGCATGGCGGAGGAAGCGCGCAGCCGGGGGCTGTTCCTCATGGAGGCCATCTGGAGCCGGTTCCTTCCCGCCTACCGTTCGCTGGTCGAGGTCATCGGCGAGGGCCGCATCGGCGAGCCCCTCCTGGTGGAGGGCGACTTCGGGTTCCGCCGACCGGTGGACCCCCAGCACCGGCACTTCGCCCCCGAGCTCGGCGGCGGCGCGTTGCTCGACCTCGGGATCTACCCCGTTCAGCTGTGCACCCTCGTGCTCGGGCCCATCGAGCGCGTCGTGGCCGACGGGGTGGTGGGCGAGACCGGCGTCGACGAGGTGGTCACCGCCCTGTTGCACCATCGGGGGGAGCGGCTGGGCGTGGTCAAGGCGGCGTTGCGGGTCGGCATGACCTGCACGGCCCGGATCGCGGGAACCGACGGCGTCATCGACCTCCCCGCCATGATGCACTGTCCGAACTCCCTCACCGTGTCGAGCGCGGCCGGCGTCGAGCACATTGACGCCTCGTACGAGGGAAACGGGCTCCGTTTCGAGATCGACGAGGTGCACCGGTGCCTCCAGGACGGGCGCACCGAGAGCGGGGTCGTTTCCCTGGACGAGTCGATCGCCCTGGCGACCACGCTCGATGCCATTCGGGCCGAGCTCGGTGTGATCTATCCCGGCGAGTGAAGGCCCGTCACCGCAACCGGTAGAGCACCTCGCCTGCATCGGGCACCACCAGGGTGTCGGGGTCGGCCGCCCAGCCCTCGGCGTCGACGGCGTCCGGAGTGAGGAACCCGAGGTTGGCCCGCCGGACGACCTCTTCGGGAATGCCTGTGGCCAGTGTCACCCTGACGCGCTGACGTTCCGTCACCCCGTCGTAGGTCCCGGCGCCGTACAGGTGGGTGGCATGCGCCAGCTCGCCCCACGGGACAGCGCGGTAGCGGTCCCAGTGGGCCAAGAAGTAATCGCGGCAGTGGTAGCCGATCTCCTCGAGCCGCGGATGCATGGCGGCGATCTCGGTGATGTGCGGCGCGTACAGGACGACCTCGCCGCCGTCGGCGACGATCGGCTCCACCTTGTAGAAACCTTTCGCTCCCGTCCACAGGTCGGGGTAGCGCGAAGGGATCAGCGACAACACGCGCCGGACCGGGCGATCGAGATACTCGACGTGGGTCTCCGCGGCGACGTCGGCGGCCTCGGCCCAGGCGCGCGTGGGCTCCCCGAAGGACAGTGACTCCAGCCCGCCGGTCCCGTGGTCGACGACCACGCACAGCGCGTGCCGCTCACCCGGGACGAGACCGGCCGCCGCATCCACCAGCGCCCGGACCGGTGTGATGCCGCGCGTCCCGATAATCGTGCTGCTCGTGATGAGCGCCCCGAGCCAGTGCGTGACATCGATCATCTCCTGACCCGAGAGGCCGGGGAAGAGGTACTTGTTGCCGCCCGAGAAGCCGATCACCTCGTGGGGGAGCACGGGTCCCACCAGCAGCGTCACGTCGCTCTCGACGACCAGCCGGTTGAGGCGCACGTCGATGCCGTCATGCAGGAGGCCGCCCGACAGCTCCGTGACCAGCGCCGCCGCCAGGCGCCCCACGTGCACGTACGTGTCGTCGTCCCACCAGGCGTGGTTGCGCACCGGGATTGACGTGGGCCCGACGAGCGCACGGATGGCGTCGTCGGACATCGGGGCATGGGTTCCCAACGCGACCACGGCGTGGCAGGTGCTCGTCCGCCCACCGACCCCTTCCTCAATGGCCCGCAGGAGAAGGGGCAACGGGCAGATCCGGGTTCCGTCGGGGATCACGACGCAGAGCGAGCGACCGGCGAGCTCCAGATCGGCCACCCGTGCCCGCACGAACGAGTGCACTTCGGCCGGGTCGAGGACGTGCCCGGGTCTCCCGAGGGTCACTGTCATCGGTCTGCGTCCAGGAGCGAGCGTCCCCCGGTCGTCAGGCGGTCCAGCACGGCGGCCACCTCCTTGGCGAACACACTGGCACCGAAGGCGACCCGGCTGAGGGCCTGGAGGCCGTCGGGGCGGGCGGCGGCACTCCGGAGGCGGTCGGCGAGCGGATCCTCCAGGACGGGAAGGCCCGCTCCCGGCACCTCGACCCCGCCTGCCGCTGCCAGCCAGATGGCTGCCACGAGGGCGAATCTCGAGGTCCCGAGCGATCCCGCCTCGCGGGCGGCGACCACAGGGAGCAGGCGCTGGGGCAACTTGCTCGATCCGTCGGCCCCGACCTGCGCACAGGTGTGGCCGAGCGCGGGGTTGGCGAAGCGCCGGAGCGCGTCGTCAGCGAACGCCGCCGGCGCCAAGGCGGCAGGAAGCTGAGCCACCTCGAGCGTGTCCTCCACGACGTGCCGCACGAACCCGGCGATGACGGGATCCGTCACCGCGCTGGCGATGGTGGCGTGGCCCGCCAGCAGCCCCGCGTACGCCACGGCGGAATGCGGGCCGTTGAGGAGCCAGAGTTTGCGGCGCTCGAAGGGGACAACGTCGTCGACCAGCTCCACGCCGGCCTCGGCGAGGGGATCCAACCCCTCCACCGACTGCATGATCCACGAGCGGTGTCGCTCGGCACCGACGGCCGCCTCGTCCGTCAGGCCCAGCTCGTCGGCGATCTCCTCCAGGACTGCTTCCGTCGGCGCGGGGACCATGCGGTCGACGACGGAGCTCGGGAAGCGCACAGCGCGGGCGATCCATGCGGCCAACGCGCCGTCGATACCCTCGGCCTCGTCGAGGACGCGCGTCCGCAGAACGCCCCCGTTTTCGAGCAGGTTGTCGAGCGGCGCGAAGACGGGGGGCGCCAGCCCGGCGCGCCGTCTTCGGTCCAGCGCCAGGGCGATCAACGCCGGCACTGACGAGGGCAGAGCTCCGGGCGCCGTCACCCCGTCCGCATGGCCGCTGTAGCCGTTCTCCGTGATGGTCAACGTCACGAGCTTTGTGGCCGGGGCGGTGAGTGCGGCAAGTGCGGCCGACGGCCCGCTCTCCATGGAGGCCAGCGCGCCGACCACCCGGAGTGTCAGCGGGACTCCGGGCTCACGCACGGCGACCGTGAAGAGCCCGTCCTGGGGCTCGAGCTGGTCCTGTGCCCGTCGGCTCCTGAGTGAGACGCCCCTAATGAGCGCGGGCGTGCCCCGCCGCAGCAGCTCGTCGCTGTAGACCGCGAGGTGGGCCCGGGCGAACGCGCCGAATCCGAGGTGGGCGATGACCGGTGCGCCGCTGCGGTCGTAGTCCGGCAGAAGGCGTGCATGCGCGTGTGCCACCGTGCGCGCGTTCAGCCGTAGCCGTCGTTCGTCCGTCATGGTCCCCCTCGGTGCGCACAGGACGCAGAGTAGGGTCGGACGTCGTGGGGCGCGAGCAGCGAGCGACCATCCTCGACGTTGCGGTGCGCGCCGGCGTGCACGCGGCCACCGTGTCGCGCACCATCAACGTTCCGGAGAAAGTCGCACCGGAGACCCGTCTCCGGGTCGAGACGGCGATACGGGACCTCGGCTTCGTCCCCAATCGTGCCGCGCGCGGCCTCATCACCGGGCGCACCGGCAACGTCGCCGTCATCGTTCCCGACATCACCAACCCACACTTCGGATCGCTGGTGCGCTCCGTGGAGCGGTCGGCCCGACAGAGCGATCTCCAGGTCCTTCTGGTCGACACCGGTGAGCATCCGGACGAGGAGGTGCGCGCCGCCGAGTCCCTGTCGCGGGAGGTCGACGGGTTCATCGTCGTCTCGCCCCGCCGTCTCCATCGCACCCTCGGCGCCCTGGGGTCCACCCCGGCGGTGTTCGTCAACCGTCCGGTCCCGGAGCACGCGTCCATCCTCCTCCGGACGGCGCCCGCCGTGACCGACGCTCTCGTGCACCTGTCGGGCCTCGGCCACACGCGCCTGGCCTACGTGGGCGGGCCGAGCGGATCGTGGGCCGCAGGGGAGCGCCGAAATGCGGTGCGGCATTCCGGCCGCACGAGCGGGATCGATGTGCTCGAGCTCTCGGTGCGCGAGCCCACCTTCGACGCGATGGCGGCCATCGTGCCCGACGTCGTCGCCAGCGGCGTGACGGCCGTGCTCACCTTCAACGATCAGATGGCGCTCGGGATGGTCGCCGGGCTGCGCACCCTCGGCGTGTCCGTGCCCGAGGACATCAGCGTCGTGGGATTCGACGACATCCCAATGGCCGCCATGGTGGCACCGCCGCTCACGACCATCAGCTTGCCGAGCGCAGAGGTCGGGGTGGTCGCCGTGTCCATGCTCGGGAAAGGCCCTGCGCAGAGGGAGCTCTTCGGCGAGCTGGTCGTCAGGCATTCGACCGCACGCGTCAGGTAGCGCCGAGCCAACGTCGTCGCAGGTCGTGTGCGGCCATCTTCGGCCGCCGGTCCCGGGTGAACACGCCCTTCTTGTTGCCGTCGACGCGCATGAAGGACGGCCCCGTCGCGAAGTCGGCGAAGTTCCAGACGTGCTCGCCCACGACAGCCTCCGTACGGTCGAAGACGCGGTGATACGTCTCGAGCAGCGCCACCTGGTATTCCTCGCTCCACATGCCGGCGTCCGTGGCGTGCAGGCCGGACACGGTGTCGGCTCCGTACTCCGTCACGATGATCGGCTTGCCGTGGGTCGTGGCCCAGGCCTGGAGCTCGGCCTCCAGCCCGCGCTCGGCTGCGTCGAGGTCGCCCGGTTCCACGTACCAGCCGTAGTAGCGGTTGATCATGACGACGTCCGCCAAGGGAGTCACGGTGCACGTGTGGGGAAGCGCGAACATCATGTTGACGAAACCGACGGGCCGGCTCGGGTCTGCTTCCCGGGCCGCGGCGAACAAGGGCTCGAAGTAGGCACGCCCCGCGTCGGTATGGGATTCGGGCTCGTTGGCCAGACTCCACAGGACGACGCAGGGATGGTTCTTGTCCCGCGCGATCAGCTCCTCAATGGCGCGGCGGTGGACGAGTTGCGTGGCGGTGCTGATCGTTTCGTCGGAATAGGTCGTCCTCGGGCCGCCGAGGAACATCCCGCCCCCGACGCCGAGGTTGAGCCCGACCGCCGCCGTCTCGTCGATGACGACGATGCCCTGGCGGTCGGCCTGTTCGAGCACCTCCTCGGCGTAGGGGTAGTGGGAGGTGCGAAACGAGTTGGCCCCGATCCATGCCAGCAGCGAGAAGTCGTGCAGCATGGCAGCGTCGTCGTGACCGCGGCCGTGGACGTTGAGATCCTCGTGCTTGCCGAAGCCCCGGAAGTAGAAGGGCTCGCCATTGATCAGGAACTGCGTGCCCTCCACCCGCACGGTGCGGATCCCGACGGGAAGCGGGTAGCGGTCGACAACGCCGTCCCCGTCGACCAGGAGGACGTGCAGGTCGTAGAGGTATCCGCGCCCGGGGGCCCAGAGCTCGGGGTGGTCAACCCGCAGCGCGCCGTCGGGGCCCTCGGCCGCGGCGACCTCCCCGCCCTCGGCATCCCGGAGCCGCACACGTACTGTCATGCCCTCCGCGTCGGCGACGGCCACGGCGTACCGGACGATGCCGACACCCTCGTCGATGTCCGTCGTCACCGTCACGTCGGCAATGTGCGCACGGGGCGTCGTGGAGAGCCAGACGCTGCGGTGCAGACCGGCATAGTTGAAGAAGTCGTGGTACTGACGCTGGCGCCGGGTCCCGTCCGGCAACACCTCCACGATGCCGGGCGGGATGGACTCCCACGTGAGTTCGTTGTTGACGACGACGGTGAGCCGGCACTGCTCGCCCGGGACGACCAGGTCGGTCACGTCGGCCTCGAACGGCGTGTAGCCACCCTCGTGCTCCACGACGTAGGCGTCGCCGATCCAGACCGTGGCGCGGTGGGTCGCCGCCTCGAAGCGGAGGACCACCCGTTGCCCCGCCCAGCCGTGGGGAACGAAGACCTCACGCTGGTACCAGACGTCGCCGACGTGATCGTGCACCTGTGGGTCCACCAGGACGTCGTTGAAGCTGCTCGGAACCGGCATGCCCCGGGCGTCGCCGAGGGGCCCGCGCCACCAGCCCTCGGCGCGACCCACCCCGCCGCGGTCGGTGGCAAATCTCCAAATCCCGTCGAGCCGTTTGGTCTCGCGTGTCCCGGTGTCCTGCGGTCGAAGCATCGTTGTCCCCGTTCCGTTCGGTCAGGCGTCCGCCGGCTGGTCCGCCAGCAACCCGACCGCGACGTCCGCCACCGCGTCGGGCGCACGATCGTCAGTGTCGATGGTCGCCGTCGCCACCCGGCGGTAGAGGTCGGACCGCTCATCAGCCATCACGGCGAGGGTCTCGGCGGGCCTGTCGCCCAACAGCGGGCGGTGATCACCTGCATGCACGCGACCCGCCAAGGTCGTGGGTCTGGTTCGCAGCCAGACGACGAAGTTGCCGGCGAGTGCGGCGCGTACCGCAGGATCGAGCACGACTCCTCCGGGCGCTGCCAGTACGGACGGGACGTCGCCGGCGAGGACGCGCAGCACCGCCTCCGACTCGAGCTTCCGGTAGGCGGCCTCGCCGCCCGCCTCCCAGAGCTCGCGAACGGTCTTGCCCGTTTCTTGGGCGATGTCGATGTCGACGTCGACGAACACCCGACCCGTGCGCGCCGCCAGCAGCGCGCCGACGGTCGATTTCCCGGACCCCATCAAGCCCACCAGCACGACCTGCTTCACGCTTCGACCCGGAAGGCCCGGCAGGCGAGGTTGAGGGCCAGGTCCGCCGCAGTCTCGAGGGCCTCCTCTTCGTCCATCCGGTGCTCGGCCACCAGGTCGGCCAGGTAGCCGGCGTTGAGCCGCCGGGCCACGTCGTGGCGGGCGGGGATGCTCAACAGCGAACGAGCGTCGTCGTTGAAGCCGACGGTGTTGGCGAATCCGGCCGTCTCGACGACCGACCTGTAGAAGCGCCGCATGCCTTCGGGGCTGTCGAAGAACCACCAGGGAGGCCCGAGGCGCAGGGCCGGGTAGTGCCCGGCCAGGGGAGCCAGCTCCCTGCTGTAGGTGGTGTCGTCGAGGGTGTAGACGATCACGGTCAGCCGGGGCTCGTTCCCGAAGCGGTCGAGGAGTGGCTTGAGGCCACCCACGTAGTCCACTGCCTGCGGGATGTCCGCCCCTTCGTCGGGTCCGAAGCGGGCGGCCACCGTCGGATTGTGGTCGCGCCACGCGCCGGCGTGGATCTGCAACGCCAGGCCGTCGTCGAGACTCATGGCGGCCATTTCGACGATCATCTGGCCGCGGAACAGCTCGGCGTCGCGCCGATGTCCCGTCCCGGCCACAATCCGGCCGAAGAGATCTGCTGCTTCCCGATTGGAGAGGTCCGCAGTGGCCGGTGAGGGATGCCCATGGTCCGACGCCGTCGCTCCCGCCGCCACGAACGCGGCGCGCCGGCGACGCAGGGCGTCGAGATAGCCCGCCCAACTGTGCGTGTCCGCTCCGGTGAGTTCGCCCAACGCCGCCAGATGGGCCTGAAAGCCGGGCCGGTCGGGGTCGACGACGTCGTCCGGGCGGAATGTCGGCACCACGCGGCCGGCCCAACCGGATTGGCGGAGGCGCGCGTGCGACTCCAGAGTGTCGAGTGCACCGTCGGTCGTGGCGAGGAACGCGATGTTGAACCGCTCGAAGAGCGCGCGGGGCCGGCAGTCCTGTTGCAGCAGACGTGCCGAGATCTCGTCGTACACGACGTCGGCATTCTTGCCACTGAGCGGCTCCGTCACGCCGAGGACCTCTTGCAGGGTGTGATCGAGCCAGAGCTTTGACGGCGTGCCGCGGAAGAGGTCGTAGCGCGTGGCGAGTTCACGCCAAATCTGCCGCCCGTCTGTGACCACGGGTCCCCCGTCGCGCGGCGGCACCCCGAGCGCCTCGAGCGGCACGCCCTGGCTGTAGAGCATCCGGAGGAGATAGTGGTCCTTCGTGACGAGCTCGGTCGCCGGGCTCGTGAACGCCGTGTCGCCGGCCAGGACCGCCGGGTCGCAGTGGCCGTGGGGGCTCACGATGGGAAGCGCCTTCGTGCTCTCGTACAGGGAGCGGGCGATCCGGCGGACGCCGGGGTCAGCGGGGAGCAGGCGGTCCTGGTGGAGCATCGATGCAAAGCTTTGCATGACCGGAAACCCCGTGCCAGACGTCGCCGGAGTACGGAGGCGGCCGCTCGGCGTCCCGATTTGTGCCGCCCGGCCGTCCTTCATGTAATATTGACGTCGAAGTTGAAAACGAACACCGCCCGCCTCGTGGACGCGACGGCGCAGCGGTCCCGTCCTCACGGAGGTGGTCATGCCCAAGCCCATTGTCGACTTTCCCGTCTTCGACGCCGACAACCACATGTACGAGACGACGGACGCCTTCACCAAGTTCCTGCCGCCCGAGTACTCGGGCCTCGTCAAGTACGTGGAGGTGAACGGCCGCACCAAGATCGCGGTGCGCAACGTCATCTCCGAGTACATCCCGAACCCCACCTTCAACGTGGTCGGTCGCCCCGGCGCGTCCGAGGAACTCTTCAAGCACGGCAACCCCGAGGGGAAGACCCGTCGCGAGCTGATGGGGGACCCCATCCGCTCGCCCGAGGCGTTCTTCTCACCCGGGCCCCGTCTCGCGCTCATGGACGAGCTCGGGCTCGACCGTGCTCTGATGTGGCCGACGCTGGCGAGCTTGCTGGAAGAGCGCCTGGCCGACGACCCCATTGCCACGCATGTCGTCGTGCACGCGCTGAACCGCTGGATGCACGAGCACTGGACGTTCAACTACGAAGGCCGCATCTTCGCGTCCCCGGTCATCACGCTGCCCATCGTGGACAAGGCGATCGAGGAGCTCGAGTGGGTCGCAGATCGCGGAGCCAAGCTCATCCTCATCAGGCCGGCACCGGTTCCCGGCTACCGCGGCTACCGCTCGTTCGCGCTGCCTGAATTCGACCCCTTCTGGCAGCGGGTGACCGAGCTCGACATCACGGTCGGCATGCACGCCTCCGACGACGGCCTCACCCGCTACTACAACCAGTGGGAGGGCAACTTCGGAGGTGAGCACCTCCCGTTCGCGGGTGGCAAGTCGGCCTTCATGGACATCGCGCACACCCAGGGCCGAGGCATCTTCGACACAGTGGCGTCGCTGATCGGACACGGCTTGCTGACCCGGTTCCCGTCTTTGCGCATCCTCCCCGTGGAGAACGGCTCGGCCTGGGTGCGCCCGCTGATCGACGCCATGGGCCGCTCCTACGCGCACGAGCCCGGGATCTACGAGGAGGATCCCCTCATGGTGCTCAAGCGCAACGTCTGGATCCACCCGTTCCACGAGGAGGACCCACGCGGCCTCATCGACCTGGTGGGTGTGGACCGCGTCGTCTTCGGGTCGGACTACCCGCACATTGAGGGAATGTCCGAGCCGCTCTCGTATGTCGACGAGCTCGAGGGCTTGACGCACGACGAGATGGCCAAGGTCATGGGCGGCAACCTCGCCGAAGTCATGAAGATGCCCTTCGCCGCCTGAACGCGACGACTCCGCATGGGCAGGGCGCCACGCCGTAGGGGCCGCTGTGGTCAACTTTTAATCAACGGACGCTCCGGATCGCATGCGCGTGCCGCACAGTCCATTCCCAGTTTGGAATCTGTCACGCTTGTCCGCGTCGGATGCAGTAAAGGGCGAGACAAGCGGGGCGGGAAGAGTTGCCGATCGCGCAGGGCCGGAGGTTCTCCAGGCTGACCAAGGGCATCTCGCTCACGCTCGGGACGGTGTTGGCAGGAGTGGCAGCGTACGCGGCGACGAACTGGGTCGTCGGGTTGGCGAGCAACTCCGCGGGCGCCGCGCAATCGGCCACCCTCGGCAAGCTGACCATCACCGCCGTGTCCAGTCCGGCCCCCGGCGACCTGCTCGACCCCGGTGACAGTGGCGACGTCGTGGTGAGCATCGCCAACGCCAATCCGTACCCGGTCACCATCACGGCGGTGCAGCTCCCGACGAGCACCACCTACGCCACCGGCTACACGTCGAGTGCGTTGACGACGACGCACCCCGGCTGCCTGGCCACGACCCCGAGCGACGTGACGTGGAACTTCTCGACGACGACGGGTGGCAGCAGTCACACCCTGACCACACCGCTGACCGTGGCGGCCAGCGGCAAGGCGAACAACCCGCTCGTCGTGACGCTGAGTGACGACGCGTTCATGAGCTCGTCTGCACCGCTCGCGTGCGCCAACACGTTCTTCTCCATGCCGGCATTGACGGGCATCACCGCCACCGGCGGTGGCACGGGGACGGCCACGACGAGCCCCGCCACCGACGGCTGGACGAGCTGACCGCTCGCGCGCGCCATCCTCGCCGCGGCGCTCCGGCGACGGAGGGGATGACCACCGCCGCCGGAGACGCCGGGCGGTCAGCCGGTGGCGGCCAGGTTCTTGGGCGGGACTGAGGTCGGACCGGTGTACTTGTGGATCGGACCGGCGCCGGGACTCGTCTGTTCCACCGGAGTGACGGCGACGCCGCCGATCCACGTGCCCGTCGGTGTCACGGCGGGAGGGGCCGAGCTCTCCAACTTGATGACCTCTTCGCCCTCGAACCCGAAGTGCACCGAGCTGGAGTACGAGAGGGGCACGAACCCTGGGGTCACGAAGCTCTTCCCATCCTTGTTGATGGCATCGAGGAGGCTCTGGCGGGTGAGGTTCTTCCCCGCTTTCTGCAATGCCTGGACGAACGTGTAGGCCAGTGCGATGCCGTACTGGGTGTTCCCGTCCAGCCCCGACTTCGCGTAGAGCGAGGGTGCGTACTGCTGCAGGATCTTCTTCTCCGTCTGCACCCACGAGTTGGATGTGTCGGACTCGGGAGCGAAGTAGGCATCGGTGATCACCCCGTTGAGCAGCCCACCGGCTGCGGCTGCCTGCGCTGCCGTCCCGCCGCCCTTCTGGGTGAACGAGGCCAGCAGCGGACCGACCGTCGGTGTGTCGGCACCGACGTTGTCCACCACGTACTGCGGGGCGTAGCCGATGACCGCGGCGGGGAGCATCGCCAGCGCGGTGGCTGCCGGGATGGTGGCCAGTACGACCACCTGCGCGCCCGCCGCCTTCAGCGCCGCCATCTGGTTGGACAGGGGCCCTGCCAGCGTCGCCGCGTCGTAGGTCTGGCGCGAGACGACGGCGGAGGAGGGGATCTCCATGTCGAGGCCCTTTACGACGTCCTGTCCGAACTCGTCGTCCTGGGACAGGTAGCCGATCTTCTTGCCGGCGAAGTTCGCCTTGATGTAAGCCCCGAGGATCTTGCCGTCCACGGTGTACGGAGGCTGCCAGCCGAGGCTGTAGGGGAACTTCGAGTTACTCCAGCAGTTGCAGCCCGACTCGATGAAGAGCTGCGGCACCTTCTGTGCATTCAAGAAGCCCTGCACGGCCGACTGGGTCGGCGTTCCGAGCGACCCGACGTCGGCGAAGATGTTGTCCTGCAGCACCAGCTTGCGGGTCAGCGTGGCGGTGTTGGCCGGGTTGTAGCCGTCGTCGAGGTACGTGTAGTGGATCTTGCGGCCGTCGACGCCACCGTGCGCGTTGACCCAGCTGAACAGCGCATTCATGGCGGGCGCGATCTCGTCGTAGCCCGGCGCGGCCGGGCCGGTCAGCGGGACCGTCGCACCGATGGTGATGGACGTCGACGTCACGCCAGGTGTGCTCTCTGCGCTTGCGGTCGCGGGCAGCAGCGTGACCCCCAGCATCAGCCCGAGGCAACCGGCAACAAGGGCGCGGGCCCACAGGCCCCACCCCTTACGCTTCCACGCTCGTCTTGGCATCGTTCCTCCCCTTCCTTTCTGTTGCATTGCTTTGGTCCTCTTTCGAGACCTCACTGGGTACGTCGGGCACGCCACCCAGCCTCGGTCGATGGCCCCAGAGCCAGCGCAGGCCGCCCTGGATCCCGTTGGGCGCTGCCAGCATCGCCACAATCAGCACCACGCCGAAGATGATCGTGGCGAGGTAGGCACTGGCCCCGCTGCCCAGGTTGAAGTCGTTGGAGAGCGAGGTCGACCACTCGGGCAGGTACACCAGAAGGATCCCGCCCCACACCATGCCGATCAACGTCCCAGTGCCGCCGAGCACCATTGCCGCCAGCAGCTGGATCGAGAGGGTGAGCGGGAACTCCCCGGTGTTCACCACGCCGGTCGAGAGGGCGAGCAGGGCACCCCCGAGGCCGGCGCACCCGGCGCTGATGGTGAAAGCCGTGACCTTCGTGCGGACAATGTGGATCCCCGCGAGCGATGCCGCGATCTCGTCGTCGCGCACCGCCCGGAAGGCCCGGCCGTAGCGGCTCCACAACAGGTTGGCCACCAGGACCATCACGATCAGCGCCCCGAGGATCTGGATCTGGGCCAGCCATTGCTCGGCGGTCAGCGAGCCCGGTGCCGTTGGGACGGTCGTCGTCAGACCCTGGTCACCCCCGAACGTGTTCGGCCACTTGTCGGCGATGGACGGGACGGCCAACGCGAAGAGAAGCGTCATGCCCGCCAGGTACGGGCCTTTCAGCCGGGTGGCCGGCAGGCCGATCACCAGCCCTGCCACCGCAGCCACGCCCGTCGCGGCGGCCAGCTCAAGGATGAAGTTCCCCTGGGTGTGGTTCATGAGCAGGGCCATGGTGTAGGCGCCGACCGCCATGAACGCGCCGTGGCCGAGGGAGATCTGACCGTTGCTGCCCGTCAGCAGGCTCAGGCCAATCAGCACGACCACATAGGAGGCGATCTCACCGACCTGATAGTCGTTGTACGAGTTCAGTCGCAGCGTGACCTCGTAGAGCACGACGCCGGCGACGAGCGCGGCAGGGAGGTGACGCAGCAGCGGCTGACGGGGCAGGCGCAGTGAGTGGACGCGGTCGACGGTGGTCACGTCAGACCCTCCTCGCGGCGGGCCGGGCGAAGATGCCCTCGGGCCGGGCCATCAGGGCGACCATGAGGAGGGCCAGCGCGCCGAGCGGTTCCAGGCCCGAACCGAGGTACCCCCCGACGTAGGAGATGCACAGCCCCGAGATGAGCCCGCCGACCAGCGCGCCCACGGGGCTCTCGAGACCGCCGATGACGGCGGCCGTGAAGCCGTACACGAGGATCAGGTCCATGTAGTACGGCCCGAACGCGCTCGTCGGCGCCACCAGAAGGCCCGCCAAGGAGCCGGCGATGCCGGCCAGGCCCCATCCGAGTGTCAGCAGGATGCCCACGCGCACCCCGAGGAGCCGCGCGATCTCCCGGTGGAACGCCGATGCCCGCATGCGGAGGCCCAGCGCCGTGTAGCGGAACAGGACCAGCGTCCCGGCCATGAGCGCGAGGACGGCGATGAGAATGAAGAGGTCGAAGTGGGAGAAGGCGATGGTGGTGCTGCCCACCGTCAGGCCGCGCTGGGAGAAGGCGGCCGGGAAGCCGCGGCTCGCGTTGCCGTAGATCGCTCCCGCCAGCCCCTCGAAGACGACCAGCAGCCCGATGGTCACGATGACCGGGTTCAACTCGGACTTGCCATGGAGCGGGCGGATCAGGACGCGTTCGGTCACCGCCCCGAGGGCGAACCCGATGATGAGCACCAGCACGAAGGCCCACCAGTACCCGATGCCGCGTGACAGCAGGCTGAACGCGATGAACGTGGTGAGCATGCCCGCCGCCCCCTGGGCGAAGTTGATGATCCGCGTCGCCCGGTAGATCAGGACCAGGGCCAGCGCCAGCGTGGCGTAGACCATGCCGTTGGCGATGCCGTCGAGTGTGTAGTCGAGGAACAGGCTCATGGCACTAGAACCCCAGATAGTGGTGACGCAGTGCGTCGTCGGCGGCCACTGTGGCGGCGTCGTCGGAGACGACCACCTGGCCGAGGTTGAGGATGACGGCGTGGTGCGACACCGACAGCGCGCTGCGGGCATTCTGCTCGACGAGCACCACGGTGATGTCCTTGCTCTCGGTCTGTTCCCGCAGCAGCGCCATCAACTGCGCGGTTACCAGCGGGGCCAGCCCGAGGCTCGGCTCGTCGAGCAGGAGCAGGCGGGGCCGGGAGATGAGGGCACGGCCGAGCACGAGCATCTGGCGCTCGCCCCCCGAGAGCGTTGACGCATTCCGACGCCGGAACGGCTGCAGGCGGGGGAAGAGTTCCAGGATCTCTGCGATGGCGCTCTGGCGTTCGTTCTTGTGCAGGCACCAGAGGGTGGCAAGCCGGAGATTCTCCTCGACCGTGAGCTCCTCGATCACCCCCCGCCCTTCAGGCACGTGGGCCACCCCCAGCCTCGCGATGGACTCGACATGGCGGCCCAACAGCGGGTCGCCGTCGAAGCGCACCGAGCCGTCGAGAGGCTTGACCAGTCCCGAGATGGTCCGCAGGAGGGTGGTCTTCCCGGCGCCGTTGGCCCCCAGGACGGCCGTCACCGCACCGGCCTCCGCCTCAAAGGAGACCGAGCGCAGCGCCCGCACCGCCCCGTAGGACACGCTGAGGTCGCGGACCTCAAGCATCGTCGGTTTCCTGGCGCCCGGGCGGTGCGCCCTCATGGACGGGGTCGCCGAGATAGGCGGTCGCCACGTCGGGGTTGGACCGGATGACCGCAGGCGTTCCTTCCGCGATGACCTGGCCGAAGTTGAGGACGACGAGACGGTCACACACCGACATCACCAGGTCCATGTGATGCTCCACGAGGAGCACGGACATGCGATCGGTCAGGCCGCGGACCATCGATCCCAACGCGTCCATTTCGCTCTCCGAAAGACCGCTCGCCGGCTCGTCGAGGAGCAGGAGCTGCGGTTCCGCCATGAGAGCGCGAGCCAGGGCGGTGCGCTTCTGTATGGCGTACGGGAGCGCGGCGGGCATCCGGCGCGCGTAGTCGGCCGCGCCGAGCTCGTCGAGGATCGCCATTGCCCGCGCTGTGACGGTGCGCTCCTCCCCGCTGGAGCGCCAGATGCCCAGGAACGCGGACCCCAGGTCGGCGTGCAGCGTCGGTTCCGCGCCGAGCATCACGTTCTCGTGCACGGTCAGCCCGTGACAGAGGCCGACGCCCTGCAGGGTGCGGGCGATGCCGAGCTTTGCCAGGTCATGAGGATGGTGGCGGCGGAGGACGGCGCCGCGGTAGGCGACCGTCCCCGAGCTCGGGTGCACGAATCCGCTGATCACGTTGAAGAGGGTCGTTTTGCCGGCGCCGTTCGGCCCGATGACCCCGATCACCTCGCCGCGACTGACTGACAGAGAGACGTCGTCGAGCGCCAGCAGGCCGCCGAATCCGACGGTGACCCCGTCGACGACGAGCAGCGGTGCCGCGTCCCCGGGCGCGTCCTCCTGCTCGGAGGGGGTTGGCGGGGACTCGGTGACCGCGGCCACCGGGCTGCTATTCGGTGTGGGGGTCGGTGCGTGCGCCCTTCAGGCGCGTCCAGTGATCCATCATCCAACCAGGCCCCCCGGCATTGCTTTGGACGTTACAGCGTTCGACACCGGAGGGCCATGAAAATGCAACGGAAGGACGGTGCGCCGCGGTTTCGCAACATGTGAATCAGTTCACGTGCAGACGTGGCCGTCACACGTAGTCACTGCGGCGCAACCAGACGAGCGTGGCCCAGCCCCAGATCGGCGGCAGGTACGCCGTGCAGAAGCGCTCGATCAAGACGGCCGCCACGGCCTGATCCTGCGGAATACCGGCGGCGCTGAGCCCGGCGATGAGGCCCACTTCAATGACCCCGGCGCCACCTGGGATCGGGACGGCGCCGCCGATCATGGCGGCCAGGGTCAGCACCACAATGAGGGTGGCGAAGCTGGCGTGCGCACCGACCGAGTGGAGGGAGGCCCCGAGGCAGAGCGCAATGAGGACCTGGCTGCCCAGGGACCCGCCCAGCACGTAGGCGATCTTGCGCGGCTCCACTGCGATTCCCTTGACGTCCTTCCAGATCGTCACGAGGTGCGGCCGGGCCTTCTCGTTCGCCAGACGGCGCACCCGGGGGACGAGGGTCACCACGGCCACGAGGACGGCGACGACCAGAATGACGATGAGGATGATCCACACGATGCCCTGGTGGCTCCCGCTCTCTCCAGAGGTCGGCTTGTGGAAGTCGTCCCACGCAAAGGGAAGGCACAGCAAGAACAGCGCACCCTTGACCACCCAGCTCGCAGTGCCGGCGATCGCCCCCGAGCTGATGGCCGCCGGCGCGTCCAGCCCCTGGCGCTGGAAGAAGCGCACCCGGACGCCGAAGACGGCAGCGTCGCCGCCCACGAACGACGTGAACATGTTGGAGGTCTCCAGGGCGACGCACCGCCCGAAAGGCAGCGGAGCCGACACCGCGCCGGTCAGGGCCCAGGCGCCAGTGACCACGGGGAGTTGCCCCAGCACGAAGGCCGCCGCCACCCAGCCCCATGCAGCACCGCGGATGACGCTCAGCGAGGCCGCCGCATCGGTCAGGACGCCGATGATCAGCCACAGGCCGACGAGGCTGCCGATGACCATCAACAGATTGGGCCAGCTGATCCGCTTCGCCTCCACCAGTTTCGGCACCTCGACCCCGGCGGCAGCAGCGAGCGACTCGCGCAGCGTTTTGAGAAAGCCTTTCTGCGACCGGGCCACCCGCTCGGTCTCGGGGTCGAGCGTGGAGCGCTGCAGCTGGGTCAGCACTGCCTGCAGCGTCTCCGTGTCGAGCACCCGGGAGGTCGAGACGACGGCGCGGTCGATGCCCACCACCGCGGCAACGGTGGCGACGGCGGCGGCCAGGTCGCGGTCGGTCCGCATCGCCGGCGCCGACGAAGAGGCGCGCCGGAAGTCACGCAGCAGTGGGCCCTGCGGCGTGATGAGAACGGTCTCCGGACTGAGCGCGCCGTGCGAGATCCCGGCCTTGCGCAGCGCCAGCACGGAGCGGAGGAAACCGTCGACGTCGTCGTCGCCGACCTCTTCCCGCTCCAATTCGGAGAGCCGGCGTCCTTCGGGGAGGCGCGTGACGAGGGCGGCATCGTGGGCCGGACCGCACCGCCCGGCCGCCACGATCTCGGGGACACGCGTCCCGGCGTGGGCCGCCAGGAAGGTCAGGTAGGCCTCGTGCTCCACCTGCTGCAGCCGGTTGAGGACGAGCGTGGGACCGGAGTCGCGGTAGATGCAGAACCGCCATACCTTGCGCAGCCACTGCGCGTCGGCGGCGTCCCGCCCGTACACCGCAAGCTCAATCGGGTCGCCTTCGGTATCCGTGCCGGCGAACGACGCCACGCCCCATTCCTGGCGCGCCGTGGATCTGAGCCCGTGTACCTCGACCTGCAGGTCGCGCACGGCGTCGGTCACCTCCGAGGCCGACGGGAGACCGTTCGGCGCGCCCATGGCGAGGTGGCAGGCGGCCGCGGTGCCCCACCCCACAATGACAGCGGCAATGACGCCGAGCGGCAGCCCGTAGCCACCAGCGACCGCGCAGAGTCCCGCCAGCGCGATCGCCCCGATCACAATGCGGTGCATGGGGCGGCTCAGGAACGGCAGGCCCGCGAGCGCGACGGCAGTGGCGATGGCGAGCTGGAGGATGGGGAAGCGCGGATCGAAACCTGAGAAGTCCGCAATGGGCGGGCGGCCGGCAGCGGGACCCAACAACGCATCGAGCACCAGGCAGACGAGCAGCGCAGCCAACCCGGCGGCGCCCATCTGCCGCAGCGCCTTCAACCGCGGCACGAGCAGGCCGGCCAGGATCAGCACCAGAATGACGCCGATCGACCCGACGAACCAGATGGCCGTGATCAACCACTGAATGCCCGTCGGTGGGGGAGTAAGGAGCTCGGTCAGATGGATCTCGACCGACGTGTTGGCCTGCACCAGCGGCACGCAGATCACGAGCAGCACGGCAGCGATGCCGACGCGCACGGCGTCCGAGGCTCGCCGCCGGGTTGTGCCGCCTCCGTGCGGCCCCAGGGCGAGCGAGCGGACCCGCTGGCTCCACGAGGTATGGCCGACGTCACTCGGAACCGGCATCAGGTCGCTTGCCGTGTCGGTGGCGGCGGGCGCAGCGCTCCCCATGACGTTCATGTCGGAAGGACTGGCCGCGGCCTTGCGGCCCGACGCCGGACGAGGGGGTGCATCGCTGCCATATTGTCCGGTCCGGCCTCCCCAGCCAGGGACGGAGGTTAAAAGACCCTAAATGCGATTGACTTAGTCGGGTTTAGCATCTAGCCTCTCCCGGATGGTTCCCCCGGCCCCCCGTCTCGCGACTCCGCCGGGACTGCTGACTCCTCCCGCCACGCCGACACCCTGGTTGCGCCGCCCCCGCGTCAACCCCCAGGAGGTGGCCACCCGGCTCGCCCCTCACGTGCAGTGGCCGGGAGCCCCCGACACCCGGCGCCGTGCCTGGCGCCTCATGGCCCGGACCCCCGACTTCGACGCCTGGCTGATCGCCTGGCCGAGCGGTGGGAAAGTGGAGCTCCATGACCACGGCAATTCGACGGGAGCGGTCAGCGTGATCGGCGGCGCCCTCGTCGAAGCCGTCCCGTGGCGCGATGACACCGGTCGGCTCTCCCTGGTGCGCCGTGAGCTGCAGGCGGGAGCGACCCTCGGCTTCGGCGCCGGCCACGTGCACGATGTGACCAACGAGTCAGACCAGCATGCGCTCAGCCTGCACGTCTACAGCCCGGCTCTGACCTCCATGACGTTCTACGACATAGCGGGGGGTCAACTCGTCGTGCGCGAGGTGGCGTGGTCGGACGACGGCAGCGGCGAATTCGAAGTCGCGCTCGAGGCGCAGACAGGGAGTACGAGAGGCGGCGTGGCGGCAGCCGCCTGGTGACCGCCCGCAGCATCGACGATCTCCTCGCCGAAGCCCGCGGCCGCATCCAGCGGGTCGGTCCCGAGCAACTCGACCGGCTCCGGGCCCAGGGCGCCCTCATCGTTGACATCCGGCCCGCCGCCCAGCGTGCCGCCGAGGGCGAGCTCGGCTTCGGGCTCATCGTGGAGCGCAATGTCCTCGAGTGGCGCTTCGACCTGACGGGGAGCCACGCGCTGCCGGAGGTGACCGGGTACGACCAGCCCGTCGTGGTGGTCTGCTCCGAGGGGTACGCCTCCAGCTTTGCCGCGGACTCGCTCCGCCAGCTGGGCTTCTCCGGAGCTGCCGATCTGACCGGCGGCTACCAAGCCTGGCGCCGCTGGCGCGCCGGCTGACCCGGCCGTTCAGGAATGGGTGAAGCGGGCCGCCGCCTCGCCGTCGAGACGGCCCGGTGGCAGCAGGCGGCCACAGGCCACGAGCGCAAGCGCCTGCGCCGGTCCCGTCACGAGTGCACCGGAGCCAGACGAAGAGGACCACTCCAGATCGTCCGCCCGCAGCTCCACGTCGCTGAGGTCGATCCCGAACAGGTTTGGCGCGCCCTGCACTGCAACGAGCCCCAGCACAGCGCTGATGTGGGCGTCGGGCACGCGCCGATCAAGCGGCACGGCTTCCACGATGTCGAGCCCGTGGATGACGCAGTGGACGAGCGCGCCCTCCTCGCCGCCATCCGGCGGCTGCCACTCGTGCAGCACAGCGGAACGGAGGTCGCCCAGCAGTACGGGAGCTGGGAGCGCACCGTCGCGCTCCGCCACCATGTTGGAGAGACGCGTGAAGTCACCGCCGCAGGCTTCCAGCTCGGCCATGAATGCTGGGCCGTCGTAGCGCGCCGGCATCGTCATGTGCGCCACGACCTCGCGGGTACGCCAGCCCTCGCACAGCGAAGGCTCGTCCCACACCCCGGGGCCGGCCGACTCCAGCAGATCGGCCAATGCGCCGTACTCGTCGGCAATGTCGTGCGCCGTCATCACGAGGCCAGACCGGCAAGATACGCGGCGAAGCGGTCAAGTGAGGAAAGGAACCCGGCCTGGGCCTCGGGCGCCTGGAAGGCCTCGGGCACAGAGGTCTGATGGATCCTGACCTCGGTGCGCTCCGGCCCCAGCGAGATGAACTCGGAGCGCACCCGCATGCCGGAGTGGGACTCCGTCCACACCAGCAGCTCGGGCGGGCGCACCTCGTCGAAGACGGCACTGGTCGGGTACTCGCTCCCGTCGGCGTCGTTGACCATCACGGTCTCGAACATGCCGCCCGGCCGGGCATCGAGCGTGATGCGGTCCCGCGGCGCGCTGACGCCCGCCGGGCCCCAGAAGTGCGTGAGATGATCGGCATCGGTCATGCACGCGAAGACGAGCTCGCGCGGCGCGTCGAACGTCCGACTGAAGTGCAGGTCGCCGTGTTCAGTCACGAGCGCGCCCCGTTCGCTTCTTGGCCGGCTGCAGGTCGATCAACAGCGCGTCGAGCTTGTCGAAGCGTTCGTCCCACAGCCGCCGGTTCGTGGTGATCCAGTCCAGCGCGCCGTCGAGCGCGCCGGCTTCGAGGTGGCAGGGGCGGAACTGGGCCTCGCGCCGCCGCGAGATCAGGCCGCTGCGCTCCAACACCCTGAGGTGCTTCGAGACCCCCGGCAGCGACATGGCGAAGGGGGCGGCCAGCTCGGTCACCGTGGCGTCGCCCCGGGCCAGCCGGCTCACGATGGCACGCCGGGTGGGGTCCGCCAGCGCGGCGAAGGCCGCATCGAGCGTGTCAGCAGTCTGTGTGGTCACGGGGGTATTTAACCTCGGAGTTAGTTAGCTGTCAAGTTAACTACCGAGTGAGTTCTGGTACCGTTGCTCCTGGCGGGGACCACCTTTCCGCCATCCCGAGAGGAAGGGACGGGAAGGCGCACGTGCTCTTGCAGGTCATCAACGGGACCACCCGGGAGGGTCGGTTCAGTGAGCGGGTGGCGGCCTGGGTCATGAGCCGCCTGGAGCAGCACGAGGCCTTCGAGCTCGAGCTGGTCGACCTGCGGGACCACCCACTGCCCTTCTTCGATGGCGACGCGCCGGCGAGGACCGGGCGTGAGTATGCGGACGAGGCGGTCACCCGCTTCAGCCGGGTCATCGACCGGGCTGACGGCTACGTGATCCTCACCGGCGAGTACAACCACGGGTACCCCGCCGTGCTGAAGAACGCCCTCGATTCCACCTTCGTCGAGTGGCGACGCAAGCCCGTCGCCTACGTCGGGTGGGGGAACACCGGCGGGGCGCGGGCGATCGAGCAGCTGCGGGCGGTGGCGGTCGAGTTCGAAATGGCACCGCTGCGCCACGCCGTGCACGTGCTGCCCGATGTGTTCGTCGCCCTGCGCCAGGCGTCGGACCCTGCGGACCTCGCACCCTTCGCACCGCTCGACTCCAGGCTCGACATGCTGGCCGAGGACCTGGCGTGGTGGATGCGCGCCCTCGCGTCGGCGCGGGCCGCCAGCGGGTAGACCACACCCATGGACACTCCCGTCGGCGCGTTACGCGCCTCAGTCGATCGCTTGCACGAGCTCGCCAGTGGGTTGGATGACGCACAACTCGAGTCGTCGTCCTATTGCGACGAGTGGTCGATCGCCCAGGTCCTGTCCCATCTCGGTTCGGGTGCGGTCATTGCGCTCCGGGGCCTCGAGGACGTCCGGGCGGGCACCACCACGCCGGAGGGATTCAACCAGGCGGTCTGGGACGAGTGGAACGCCAAGACGCCCCGGGCCCAGGCCGACGACGCTCTGGTGGCCGACGAGGCGCTGGTCGCGGCGCTGGAAACGGTGGACGACGCAGAGCGGGCGACGTTGACCTTCCCGATGGGACCGCTCAGCCTGGGCTTCGACCAGCTCGTCGGCCTGCGGCTCAACGAGCACGCCTTCCACACCTGGGACATCGCCGTCACTCTCGACGAGGACCAAGGCCTGCCGGAGGACGCGGCGGCGGTGGTGGTCGACAACCTCTCGCTCATCGCGCGTTTCAGTGGGCGCCCGGACGGGCTGGAACGAACGATTGTCGTCCGCACCACCGACCCCGGCCGCGACATTGCGCTGCGCTTCTCCGCTGACGGCGTGGAGCTGGGTGCCTGCGAGCCCGGACAGCCGCCCGATCTCGAGCTGCCCGCCGAGGCTTTCAGCAGGCTGGTCTACGGCCGGTTCGACCCGGAACACACGCCCGCCATCACGGGTGACGCCGCACTGGTCGAGGCGCTGCGCGTCGTCTTCCCCGGCCCGTAGGCCGTCACCTCAGGCCACCGTCGCATCGGCGCGTCGTTGCCGTGGGAGCACGGCAGGGCAAGCCAAAGGCTGAGGGAGTTGCCGCGCCGGCGGAGGTTGGGGAGGATGGAGCGTGCCCATCGCTCACCTGACAACCGACTCCGGCCCGGACGAAGTGGCCGCCGTGATCGGGAGCGACGGCGCCGTCGTCGTCGACGCGGTGGCGCCCGAGGCGCTCCTGCTGCGCATTGAGTCCGAGTTGCGCCCCTTCCTCGACGCCACGCCGACCGGGCCCGACGAGTTCAGCGGCGAGCGCACGCGGCGCACCGGCTCGCTGATCGCCCGCTCGCCCGGCTGCCGGGAGCTCGTCATGCACCCGCTGGCGCTCGGTACCGCCCGCACGTTCCTGGGTCATGCCACCAACGTGCAGCTGCACCTGACCCAGGCCATCGCCATCGGCCCGGGGGCGTCGCCGCAACCGATCCACCGCGACCAGTGGGCCTTCGACTTCTTCCCCTTCCCTGCCGGCTACGAGGTCCAGTGCAACACCATCTGGGCGCTGACCGACTTCACCGAGGAGAACGGCGCCACCCGCGTGGTGGTGGGCAGCAACATGAAAGAAGACAGGCTGGCCTTCGGCCCCGACGACACCGAACCCGCCACCATGTGCCGCGGCTCGGTCTTGTTCTACTCGGGGAGCGTGTACCACGGCGGTGGGGCCAACCACTCCGACGCCACCCGTGTCGGGCTCAACATCACCTACAACGTGGCCTGGCTGCGCCAGGAGGAGAACCAGTACCTCTCCGTGCCGCGTGAGGTGGCCGAGACGCTCCCGACCGATCTGCTGCGGTTGATGGGGTACGACCGAGGGGCGTACGCGCTGGGCTACATCGACGACCTCCGCGACCCCATTGAGGCGGTGCGCCCGGGTATCGGATCGTCGGGGTTCGGCGCCAACACGTAGCGCGTCCCACGTTGCACGCCCCCATTGCACTCCCCGTGCGATCAGTCGGCTCACAGGTGGTTCCCACTACCGTGGGTTACGTGCCCGTAGAGATCCGCCAGGCCGCGGTCGACGACCACGACGAGTTGTACACGGCCTTCACGCGCATCGTCGGCGCGGGCGAGGGGTTCCCGCAGAAGGCACCCGTGACCCGGGAGGACTTCGACGAGTACTGGATACGGCATTCGGCCGCTGTCTCCGTTGCCTGCTTCGGCGGTTACCTGGTCGGCGCGTCGTACATAAAGCCCAACTTCGTGGGCCGGGCCGCTCACGTCGCCAACGCCGGTTACTTCGTGTCGGCGCCGTACCGGGGCACGGGCGTGGGCCGGTCGTTGGTGGAGCACTCGCTGCGCGAGGCGCGCCGCCTCGGCTTCGACGCCATGATGTTCAACCTCGTCTTCGAATCCAACCCGGCCCGCGCCATGTACCGCCAACTCGGGTTCGAAGAGGTGGGACGGATTCCCAAAGCCGTCGAAGGTGAGGATGCGGTGATCTACTGGCGCAGCCTGGAGGACATCGAGCTGGAGGACGCTGCACAGTGAGCAACACCGACGTCACGGCGGAGCAGCACGGCGAGCACGTCGGCGTCGTCTCCCTGCACCGGCCGCCCAATAACTACTTCGACACCCGGCTCATCGAGGGCGTTGCCGCGGCCTACGAGGCGCTGGACGGCTCAGGCTGGTGCCGGGCGATCGTGCTGGCCTCCGAGGGGAGGCACTTCTGCGCCGGCCTGGACTTCGCCGGAAACGCCGGCCAGGACATCGTGGCGCTGTACCGGGCCGCACTGCGCCTCTTCGCCGCGCCGTTGCCCGTGGTGGCCGCCGTGCAGGGCGCCGCCATCGGGGGTGGCTGCGGGCTCGCCCTCTCAGCCGACTTTCGGGTGGCCACGGCACAAAGCCGATTCAGCGCGAACTTTGCGCGTCTGGCCTTCCACCACGGCTTCGCTCTGACGGTGACGCTGCCGGCCGCAGTAGGTCGTCAGGCCGCGGCGGACCTCCTGCTCACCGGGCGACGTGTCGGCGGCGAGCAGGCGCTGGCGCTCGGGCTGTGTGATCGCCTGGCCGACGAGGACGACCTGCTGGTGCAGGCCATCGCCTACGCGGACGAGCTGGCTGCGGCGGGGCCGCTGGCCGTCCGCTCTATCCGGGCCACGCTGCGCCAAGGCCTGGTCGAGGAGGCCCGGCTGGCCATGGAGCGCGAATGTGCCGAGCAGACCAGGTTGCGAGACACCGCCGACTTCGCCGAGGGTGTGCGCGCCGCGGCAGAGCGGCGCGACCCGACCTTCCGCGGGGAGTGAACGTGCGCCCGACGGCCGCCCACGAGCTCAACACGTCCTTCAGCTGGACGGAGCACAGCGGCCCGTTCCGCGCCATCACGACCGCGCAGGCCCGCCAGTACGACGAGAGCGGATTCTTCGTGCTGGAGGACGCGCTCGGGCGCGCCGAGGTGGACGCGCTGATCAGGGCCATCGATCCCTTCGAGCAGCGCCAGGCCGACACGCTTCGCGAACTGGACGGCGGGCGCTTCTTCATCGCCCGCGCCGACGAGATCACCTTCACCACCCACCTGGTGCTGCAGTCGCCGCCGCTGAAGGAGTTCACGCGCTCGCCGCTGCTCACCGACCTGTGCGCGGACCTCCTGGGGCCCGACGTTCGGCTCTACTGGGACCAGGCGGTCTACAAGAAGCCGGGCACCGAGTCTCCATTTCCCTGGCACCAGGACAACGGGTACGCGTTCGTGGAGCCGCAGCAGTACCTGACCTGCTGGGTCGCGCTCACCGACGCCACCGAAGAGAACGGGTGCCCATGGGTGGTGCCGGGGTTACACAGGGGCGGCACCCTGGCCCACGAGTACTCCGACATCGGCTTCGTGTGCCTCCGAGACCCGACGGACGCGGTCGCCGTGCCGGTGCGGGCCGGCAGCATTGTGGTGTTCTCGTCGTTGACGCCGCACTCGACCGGCCCGAACCGGACCAACCAAGTGCGCAAGGCCTACATCGTGCAATATGCGCCGGCACGGGCCGCGGTGGTGCGGCTCGAACCGGGCGGTTCGGCACGGCGCTTTCCGGCGATCGACGAGGGTCGACAGTACGAGGTGTTGCGCGGCGGCCTGCCGATCACGCACTAGGCGGCCGCGACCCCGACGGCGGCTTCCCGCCCCTGCCGGCCGCACCGCCAGGCCCGCCCATGCCCATCTGGGTCGGCCGGCCGATCATGACCGTCGTCGCCGTCACGGAGCCGTCGCTGTTCTTGGTGCCGGTCACCCCGATGAAGTCGCCGACTTTGAGCGCTGACGCGCTCGATGCCGTGCCCCCACTCGGCCCTCCATTGGTCTTGAACGTGGTGCTCGAAGAGGAGACCACCGTGACCGAGCGCTTGGCGTTCGTCTCCACCGTGATGTCGTCCCCGCTCAGCGCGGTGATCTTGCCCGAGACCGTGGGCCGGGCCATGCCTCCCGGCGGACGCCCGTGCGCGGCCGCGCCCGAGTTGCCCGATGTCGTGGTGGCCGCGCCTGCGCTGGCACCGGTGGCGACCCCGAGGCCGAGGACGGCGGCCAGGACTCCTCCCGCGGCCAGCGCCTGGCGGGGCCGGGACCATCGCCATCGCGAGTCCCTCCGCGGCCTGGGAAGTTCGGTCCCGCCCGGTCCGGCGGGTTCCTGCGCTGTCGTGCCCGTCATGTCGTCTGCGCTCCTGGTCTGCGTGCAACCCGGCACTCTGCCGTGGCAGCAGCGTGCGCGACCCGAGTGTGGCTGCACTGCGGGGCCGCTGAGGGCGAGGTTGGAATCCGGGAGGGGCGGCCGGCGCTGTCGGAAGTAGGGTGCAGACTTCGGGGTGATCGAGACAGCACCAAGGGGTGTCCCATGCCACACACAGCGCCCGTACAAGACTGGGCGACCGACTTCGACGTGTTGGACCCGCGCTACGTCAGCGACCCGTTCAGCATTTGGGACGACCTGCGCCAGAGTTGCCCCATCGCGCACACCGACCGTCGCAAGAGCAGTTGGTTGCCCACCCGCTACGACGACGTCACTGCCATCGCCCACGACATCGCGCACTTCAGCTCGATCAAGGTCGCGGTGATCCCCGGCGACGAAGACGAGGATCCCAACGCCAACTTCGACGGGCCCAACCTCGAGTACGGCTTGCCGCCGATTTCAGCCGATCCGCCTCTGCACACCTGGACGCGGAGGCTGTTGCTGCCTTGGTTCTCGCACACGCGGGTGGACAGCTACGTGCCGCTGACCCAGGAGCTCTGTCGCGGGCTCCTCGACCAGTTCGCCGGTGCGGGCCACGCCGACGCCGCCGCCGACTACGCGCAGCAGATCCCGGTACGGGTCATTGCCCGGATCCTCGGCGTGTCCACGGAGCTGTCAGATACCTTCACCGGCTGGGTGCGCGACGTGCTCGAGTTCGCCGACGATCCCGAGCGACGCCAGCGCGGGGCCGAAGGGCTCCTCAATTACTTCCTGGGACAGCTCGAGGAGAGCCGCCGGAACCCGGGCGACGACCTGCTGAGCGAGCTGCTCGCCACTGAGGTCGACGGGAAGCCGGTCGATGACGGGATCGTGCTCGGAATGGCCGCGCTCGTGCTCATCGCCGGAGTCGACACGACATGGAGCGCCATCGGCTCCTCGCTCTGGCACCTGGCCGCGCACCCCGACGACCGGAAGCGCCTGGCCGCCGAGCCCGAGCTCATGGCGACCGCCGTCGAGGAGCTCCTGCGGGCCTACGCGCCGGTGACGATGGCCCGTGAGGTGACCGAGGACATTGAGTACAAGGGCTGCCCCATGAAAGCGGGCGACAAGGTCCTGATGAATTTCCCGGCGGCCAACCGCGACCCCGAGGCATTCGAGCAGCCGGACGAGGTGCAACTCGACCGAGCGCACAACCGGCACGTGGCCTTCGGCTCGGGAATCCACCGCTGTGCCGGGTCGAACCTCGCCCGCATGGAGCTGCAGGTTGCGCTGGAGGAGTGGATGGCCCGCATCCCCGAATTCTCACTGGCCGAGGGCCAGGAGATCACCTGGGCGGGCGGACAGGTGCGCGGGCCTCGTATCCTGCCGGTGGTATTCCCATGAAGATCCGCGTCGACCCCGAGAAGTGCCAGGGCCATGCCCGCTGCTACGGCCTCGCGCCCGAGATCTTCGACGTCGACGACTACGGGCAGGCCTCGGTCCTCCTGGACGAGATCCCGCCCGAGCTCCAGGAGAAGGCCCGGCTCGCCGTGGCCAACTGCCCCGAGTACGCCATAGAGATCATCAGCGAGTAGACCCGCCCGAGCCGGCGTGCCGTGTGGCACGCCCAGCCCGGAGCGGTTCGCTTCGATCAAACGGGGGCGAGGACCAGCGCCTGCTCCTCGCCGGTGACGATGTCGGCCGCGTCAGGCCGATCCCGCCGGATGAGGGCGAAGGCGCTCACACCGGCCACCGCCAGCACGATGGCGCTGAAGGTGAAGGCCGTCGTGTAACCGTGGATGGAGCCGGCCGTGAGTGAGGCCACCGACTTCCCGTGGGCGGCGACGTAGGACAGCGTGGCGCTGGTGGCGATCGTGTTGATGAGCGCCGCCCCCATGGTGCCGCCGGTCTGCTGCGTCGCGTTGACGAGTGCGCTGGCCACGCCGGCGTCCTGCGGGCTCACGCCGATCAGGGCCGTGCTGCTCATGGCGACGAACGACAGGCCCATGCCGAGGCTCACGATCACCTCGGCCGGGAGCACGGTGGTCAGGTAGGAGGAGCTCACGCTCAGCGTGGCGAAGAGGAACAATCCGGCCATGCCGAGCAGGAGTCCGCCGGTCATGACGATCCGTGGCCCGAAGCGGGGCAGCAGGCGGCTAGCCAGCGTGGCGCCGGTGATGATGCCGATCGAGAACGGCACGAAGGCGAACCCCGACTTGAGGGCCGAGTAATGCAGCGTCCCCTGGAAGTAGTACGTCAGTGACAGGAAGGTCCCGAGGAGCGCCGTTCCCACCAACAGCGAGGCCAGGAAGGACCCGCCACGGTTGCGATCGAGCACGACCCGGAGGGGGAGCAGCGGGTGCCGCACGCGCTGCTCAATGAGGACGAAGGCCACCAGAAGCACCGCGGCCGCGGCGAACAGGCTGACGGTGATGGATGAGCCCCAACCGTCGGTGCCGGCCTTCGTGAAGCCGTAGACCAGGGCGAGCAGGCCACTCGTCACGGTCACCGCACCGGGGATGTCGTACCCGTGGTTGGACGAGGCCCGGCTCTCGGTGATGTAGCGGAAGGCCGCCACGGCCGCCACGATGGCGATCGGCACGTTGATCAGGAGGGTCCAGCGCCACGAGGCGAACTCGGTCAGGAACCCACCCAGGATGAGGCCGATGGCGGCGCCACCGCCGGCGATGCCGCCGTAGACGGCAAAGGCACGGGCCCGCTCCTTCGGCTCGGTGAAGGCCACGGTGAGCAGCGACAGGGCGGCAGGCGCCATGATCGCGGCGAACGCGCCTTGCAGGGCCCGGGCGCTGAAGAGCATGGCCGAGTTCTGGGCCAGGCCGCCCAGCGCTGAGGCGCCGGCGAACCCGACCAGGCTGATCACGAACATCCGCTTGCGCCCGAAGTAGTCGGCGATCCGGCCGCCGAGCAGGAGCAGGCCGGCGAAGGACAGGGTGTAGGCGGTCAGCATCCACTGGCGGTTGGCCGTCGAGATGTGCAGGGCGCGCTGGGCCGACGGCAGGGCGATGATCACGACCGAGGCGTCGAGCACCACCATGAGCTGGGCCACGGCGATGATGGCCAGGGCCCGGAAGCGCTTGGGGTCGAGGTCCGGCCCGGATTCAGATCCGGTGGCCTGGTCCGACAGGTCGAGGGCTGAGGTCATGGTGGTCTCCGTGTCCAACGAGGTCCGTTCCGTGCATCCCCCCTGCCGTCCTGACCTGGAATGGTCTAGTTTTCTCGGCTGAGATGGCTTACAATCGGAATCGGAGTTCTGGTTCCACTTAGACTATACGGAACCTAAGTTCCGTTTGTCAACCGGGGGAGGAGGGATTTCTGTGGACCGAACTGAAAAGTTAGAAGCGGGGTGTGACGGGCCTGCCGCAGGCGCACGCCCGTTACGGGCCGACGCCCAGCGCAACCGGACCCGGATTCTCGAAGCCGCAGAGAACGTCTTCGCCGTCGAGGGGATCGAAGTCCCGGTCGACCTGATCGCCGAGAAGGCCGGGGTCGGCGTGGGCACGCTCTACCGCCACTTCCCGACCAAGGAGAAGCTTTGCGAGGCCGTCCTGCTGGATCGGCTGTCCGCTCTGACGGTCGACGCGCAGGCGTTGGCGGACGCCGACGACCCGAAGGCCGCATTCTTCGAGTTCTTGGAGCACGTGGTCGAGGAGGGCGCGGCCAAGCGCGACCTCATGGTGGCCGTCATGGGTGCCGGGCTGGAGTTCGAAGAGGCATCTGTCGAGGTGAAGGACGGCTTGCGCGACGCCATCGGCGTGTTGTTGGAGAGAGCGCAGGCTGTTGGCGCCGTACGGCCGGACGTGACGCCGACAGCAGTGCTCTCGCTCGTCGGAGCAACGTGCCAGGCGACTGCACACGCAGGAGCCGCGCCGGCCTGCGATCTGCTCACCATCGTGTGCGATGGTCTGCGCGTACAGGGTGGCCCAGCCGCCTCACCCGCAACGGGACGGTTCTCGAAGTCCTAACTCGATTCGCGGACCGCGGCACACACCCAGCGGTCGGAGACGGGTCAGGATTGGCCGGTCACGGTATGTCCTGAAAGATGATCAGGTCGACCGATGCGTCAACCTTCCCGAATCGACGCGGGGTCGATGCCCACTCCGCCCGCCGCGCTGCTGGCGTACACCGCGAGGGCGAACCTCAACACGTTGACAGCCTCTTCGCCGCTCCACAGGAGCGGACCCTGACCGGTGCGGAGCCAGCGTAACCAGTGCCGTCCCGAGTCACGAAAACTGCTGGCCCAGTCGTCGTCGAGCGCGTGGAATGCTCGCATTTCGCCGTCGACGTAGGTCTCGAGGCTCGGTTGTTGAATTCCCCGGCCGGTGCAGCGGTTCACACGTGAGTAGCCCCGACTCCCCGTGACCTCCCAGCGTTCATCGTTGGTGTAGTAGTCAGATCGGAGATACATCTCGGGGGCCAAAGTGATGTCCCACACGCCGCGGATTCCGTTTTCGTGCTCCCATGTGATGGTGGTCGGCGCGTCGATCTCAATGGTGGGCATGACTTCGGTGCAGCCCACCCATGCCCGAACTTCCCTGAGTGGGCCGAAGAGCCACAGGGCAGTAGCGAGCTTGTGCCAGCCGTCGTCGAAAACCAGGATGCCCCGGCCGCGGCGCATCTGGGCGAACTGCCACTCGAAGCTCGACATGGGCACGTCCCAGCCACCGCTGCCGCTGCCCACCATTTTCATGTGATAGCCGCTCACCGTCCCGATTTCGCCAGATTCAATCGTCTGTTTCAACCTCCGCAACGGCTCGTAGAAGATGTAGTTCTCCATGACTCGCAGGACGCGGTCGTTCGCTCGGGCCGCCTCCAGCATCTGCCGGGCTTCGTCCAGGTCACTGCACATGGGCTTCTGCAGGTTCAGGTGCCACCCGTAGCCGAGCATCTCGCAGACCCCATCGGTGTGGAGCGGGATCGGCAACAGGACCTCGGCGGCATCGACTGCCAACCCACTCGACGCGAGGTCGGCTGCTGTGGCGAACGTCTGTGCCTGGGGCCATTCATCTTGTCGTTGCGCACGACGCTGCGGATCAGGGTCGACGAGGGCGACGACCTCGACATCCGGATTGTCCGCGTAGGCGCGGATGTTCAGGTCGAAGATACGACCGAGGCCGATAACGGCAGCTCGTACCGGCCGGTCGTACGGAACGAACGTCATGAGTGGTTGCCTTCTCTCGTCGCGCGGGTTCGGCGGGCGGTGCGATCATCCGTTCTAGCGCACACGCTGGCGCTTCTGGAAACCCCCCTTCGGAGTGGTGTCCGCACCGCGATTTGGCGATCACGCTGTTGCGCCCTACCCCCAAGGTACGCGTCTGAACATCAAATCGGCACCCGGCGGACGGGACCATATGGGCGTCCGCCGAACGGCCGCAAGGCGGCGTTCTCTGAGCCACCCCGGGCTAGATGGCACCCAAAGAGCCGAGTGCCAGCACTTCGACGATGGACTCCTCGTCTTCGGAGAGACCAACGAACTCGATGCCAGCCCGGACGAACCCGTTCGAGCTGGTCTTGGTACTTCGGATCTCACCCTCGAGCACGATCTTGATCGAAGCGCCGACCGTCGGAAGGTCCACCGAGATTCGGCGGCCAACCAGATCAGACGGCCAAACGTGCTGAAACTCGATTCCCAGACCGAGCTCCGACATGTCGATCACGTGGCACTCTCGCCAACGGTCGGGCGATTCGCCCTCAATGGAGCAGACGCCCCTCCAGCTGCCAGATTGGCGTGGTACTCGGCGGCGGTCCTCCATGGTGCCCTCTTCCCCCGGCGTTTCAAAGCGCCCTTACGTCGCCCCCGCCACTGGGGACTGTGAGGTGAAACGGCAGGCTTCCTCGATGTCTGAAGGGAGGGGAGCTGCAAGAGACGAACCGCCCAGTCAAAAGTGATGGATCGCCTATTCGATCGCGCTGCGCTGGCTCTTCAGCTCCAGTTGCCGAGGCGGCCCCCTGCTGCTTGGATGGATGCGGCCGTAGGAGATGGCATGGGCGCTGGTCCCGGTGGTTCGAAGAGCAAGGTGGAGCTCCAGACAGGCTTCGTCGGCACGGAGCCGGAAGCGCGGTCGGAGGTGCTCCCCAAGACCAGTTCGTCCGAGTTCCAGCCGGCCCTCGCTGCGCACGAGTACCCGTTGATCGTCTGGGAATCGGCGACCACGTCAATCGTCCTCGCCAACCAGCGAGCCGCGGATCTGATTGGTCTGCCCTTGGAGGAGCTCGTCGGTCGTCAGATCTACGATTTTTTCTTACCACGGGATGCCGTCGAAAGCGTCGTCAGGGGCATCGAGTCGGGGACACTCGTGAGGCTTCAGGCAAGACGTGTCGTTGTCCGAGAGGGACAAGAGCAGATCTTGGTATGGGTGTGGGTTCGTGCAATCGAGATTGACGAAAGGCGCGGAGGTGTGGCTCTGGTCGTTCCCTCTGGGGAGGTCGGCGGCTTGAGCCGTGATCCCGCCGCGCCCTGGCGTGACCTGTGTCCGATTGCGGTCGGGATGGCTGATGAGGACTGGCGCATCGCCGCAATCAGTTCAGACATCAGTGCGGTGCTCGGTCTCGCCGCAGAGGCCTGCATCGGAATCTCATTGTTGGACCTCATCTATCCAGACGACGTTGCTCTTGTGGCTCAGTCCGCCGGTGCGTCCGAAAATGCAGCTTTGTCACTGAGCAATCTTCGTTTCAGATCTGGAGATGATGGCTGGGTGGAAGTGAGCTTGTTGTCGGCCCGACTCCGCAACGGACAGCACGGCATCGCCTTCGCTCTCATCGGCGCATCGAAGGCTCTTGCGAGCTCGACCCCCGACCGGGTCGCTGAGCTTGAATGGCGCCTCCGCCGCATCGGTTCCGAAGTTCGTGCGGCCGGTGTCCTCGACATGGTTGACGGACTTCCGGCTGTGAGCGAGCACCCGCAACTGGGAGAGTTGACCACCCGCCAATGGGAGATTCTCAGCCTGCTTCTCCAAGGAGAGCGTGTGTCCTCAATTGCGGGGGCGCTGTTCGTAAGTCAAAGCACCGTGCGCAATCATCTCGCTACTATTTTTCGAAAGTTCGGAGTCCATTCTCAAGGCGAACTGCTCCAACTTCTTCGCCCAAGAGCAAGTACCACTCGGCAGTGAGCTGGGCTCCATCGAGCCCGAGACGCATCTGGAAGCTCGTCAGCAAGCCGTCTCGAACCTGCCCGTGTTGCTCAAAAGATTGAGGAGTGCCTCTGCGGTGGTGCTCATGACGCTGTCTGCGACGATGATTCCTGCGTTACAAGAAGGTGAGTATCCCTCCAGGGGGACGTAACGGATTCCAGGCCACGATTCCGCCGCGGTCTTCGGCAAGAGGGCGATGGCCAGACCGCTGGCGACCAGCTCCAACATGGTCGGAATATCGGCAACGCTGAAAGCGACTCGGTAATCCACACCGACATCCGCAAAAAACCGGCTGATGGCATCGTGGTTCGCGATGTCCCGTGGATCGGCAGCAAAGACGTCGCCCCGCAGTTGACTGACCGCCACCTTTTTCCGGCGCGCCAAACGATGGTCGACTGCGCACGCGATGCCCACGGGCACCGAACGCTGCGAGACGACGCGGATACCGGGAGCCGGTCCTTGCGCGGGCAGGGCCACAAACGCGACGTCAACCTCGCCGGAGAGCACGTCCTTCGTCAGGCCGAGCGAAAGCCCTCGCTTGAGTGTCACCTTCACGTCTGGGAACAAGGCGTGATAGGCGGCGAGTACCTGGCAGACATCTCCCCACACCGACCCGACCGTGAGGCTCCCCCGCACGCCGCGAAGTGTCTGGTCGACGGCGTCCCGCGCTGAGTCCGCAGCCGCCAGGACGCGACGGGCCTCGGGGAGCAGTGCACGACCCGTTTCGCTGAGCTCGACCCGCCGAGTTGAGCGGATGAAGAGTGCTGCGCCCAATTCATGCTCGAGGGACCGAATCGACGTGGACAGGGCTGACTGCGCGATGTGACAACGGAGCGCCGCCCGGGTGAAGTGCCGTTCTTCTGCCACCGCGATGAACTGCTCGAGCTGCTGCAGACTCATTGATCGTGTCACACGATAAATATATCTGAATGTTCTATTGCAGGAGATGGATATCTCTTCCGAGAGCAAACGTAGAGGCGAGAAAGGCGGGCGGATGGAACACGAGCAGCGAAGGCTCAGCCCACGCCAGGTCACTGATTGGCGCGGCAAGTACATGATCGAGAGCGACCCCGAGGGACGTTGGCGTAGCTGCCGGGTGATCGACACCTCATCGGCCGGCGCCGGACTTGAGCTTGCCGATGCCACCGCACGAGAGATCGAGGGGCGTCGCATCATCCTGGCCGTTCAGCTCAAGGTCGAGGTGAGACACAGTCGAGAAGCCCCGAACGAGAAGCTGCGGGTGGGGGCGCAATTCGTGGAACTCACCCAGGCAGAGCAGCAGTACTTCGAATCGCTCGTAGAACTGGACGGGAGTTGGTAGTGCGTTGAAGCCGTCAATGGTCATCGGCTCGTTCGAGGGTTGATCGGGCTGTGCAGCGACAGCCCGCCGTCGCACTCGAGCACCTGACCGGTGACCCACTCCATGGCGTGCAGGGCGATGATCGACTGGGCGATGTCTCCCGCCTCGCCCAGTCGGCCGAGTGCCGTGCGCCCCGCGACGCCGGCTAACCACGGTGAGTCGTCCACCGTGGCCGAAGGCCCGAGCATCGGCGTCCGCGTCACGCCGGGCGCCACTGCGTTGACCCTGATCCCGAGCTCGCCCCACTCGGCAGCGGCCACTTGCACCAGCATTGAGAGTGCGGCCTTGGACGCGCCGTAGAGCCCCATGCTGCGGTCGACCAGGCGCGCACTGACGCTCGAGACGGCGACGAAAGAGCCGGGCGTCCCCTGATCCTGCGTGGCACCGACCCAGGCCCGCATGCAGAGCCAGGGGCCGCGCGCGTTGACTCGCATGACGCGGTCGAAGGCGTCCGGCTCGGCCTCGGTCAGCAGGCCGGCGTGGCCGACGCCGGCAGTCACGGTGACGAAGGTCGGGACACCCCAGCGCATTCGGGTCACGCCGACGGCATCGTCGATGGCGTCCGGCTCGGTCACGTCGCAGGCGACGTCGTGGGAGCCGGCGATGTCCCACGTCACCGTGGGGGTGCCTTGGGACCTGTAGGCCTCGGCCAGCGCGGCGCCGATGCCCGATCCGCCGCCGATCACCAGTGCGAGTGGCCCAGCCTCGTCGCTCATGGGGCTCCCTTCACCTTGCTCGGGCCAGACCGTACCCGGCCCGCGGTGCCAAACTCTGTGTCTCGGTATCCCTTGCTCGGAGGCTCAGCGGTGAAGTGCACGACTCTGCGATGACGACCCGCAACGTGGAGACGACGAAGGGTGACGGACGGGCCGGAGCGGAGGGCCGCGTCCAGCACTGGGGGGTGGCCATCATCGGGGCGGGCGCGGGAGGCCTCGGACTGGCGATCCGGCTCGCCAAGTCCCGCCGGCGGGACTTCGTGCTCTTCGAGGCCTCGGATGGCGTGGGCGGCACATGGCGCAGCAACACCTACCCGGGAGCGGCTTGCGACGTGCCGTCACACCTCTACTCCTACTCCTTCGCCTTAAAGCCCGACTGGTCCAAGACGTACGCCGACCAGCCCGAGATCCTCCGCTACTTCGAGGACTGTGCCGACCGCTTCGGCATCTCGGGCCACGTGCGGCCGCACACCCGCATCACGTCGGCGCACTGGCACGAAAGGACCAGGCGCTGGCACCTGACCGACGCGGAAGGGCGCCGCTACGAGGCCGATGTGCTCGTCAGCGCCGTCGGGACGTTCGCCACACCGTCGCTGCCCGACATCCCCGGGCTCGACTCGTTCGCGGGGCCCTGCTTCCATTCGGCGCGTTGGGAGCACGAGCACGACCTGTCAGGCCGCCGGGTGGCCGTCGTCGGGACGGGGGCCAGCGCGGCGCAGATCATCCCCGAACTGGCCAAGGGTGCGCAGTCGGTCCACGTGTTCCAGCGCACACCGCAGTGGATCCTGCCCCGATCGGACAAGCCGTTCACCGAGGAACAGAAGCGACGGTTCGCCCGCAACCGCATCGCCATGCGGCGTCACCGCAAGGAGATCTACTGGGCCTATGAGAACACGATCGCGTTCCGCCGGGGAGAGGAGGGGGCCGAGCAGATCAAGGCGATTGCGCGCAGCCACCTCGACTACCGGATAGAAGACGACGAATTGCGAGCCAAGCTGACTCCGGACCAACCCTTCGGTTGCAAACGCACGCTTGTCTGCAGCGACTTCTACAAGGCGCTTCTGCGCGACAACGTGGAACTGGTGACCGAGCGCATCGATCGTGTCACTCCGGGCTCCATCGTCACCGACGACGGGAACGAGCGCCCGGTCGACGCCATCGTGCTCGCCACGGGATTCAAGGCGACCGAGTACCTGGAGGGGATCGACGTGGTCGGCGTGGATGGTCGCCGTCTGCACGACGACTGGTCAGAGGTGGCGCACGCGTACCTGGGCCTGACTGTGGCCGGGTACCCCAACTTCTTCATGCTTTACGGGCCGAACACGAACCAGGGCGGCAACTCCATCATCTTGATGCTCGAAGCGCAGGCTGGGTACGTGCTGCGCGCGCTGCGGGCCATGCGCCGGCACCGGGCACGCGCCGTCGAGGTGCGCCGGGACGTGATGGACGGCTACAACCAGGAGCTGGCCGAGGCGTTGGCGGACACCGTGTGGAACGAAGGGTGTCAGAGCTACTTCAAGAACGCCCACGGCAAGATCGCCACTCAGCTGCCCCAGACCACCAGGTGGTACGCCCAACGGACGAAGCGCTTCCGGATGAGGGAGTATGTCCGATCATGAAAGCAGCGGTGTACTACGAGACCGGAGCACCCGAAGTCTTCCGCTACGAGGACGTGCCCGACCCCACCGTCGGCCCGGGCGACGTCCTGATCGACGTCGAGGCGGTCAGCATCGAGGGCGGCGATACCCTCAACCGGCTGGGAGGGGACCTGGCCCGGGTGCCCCACGTGGTCGGGTATCAGTGTGCCGGCACGGTGGCAGAAGTCGGCGCCGGCGTCCGCGGCTTCGCGGTGGGGGACCGCGCCGTCACGGTCGGGCTGGACGGATCGCACGCGGAACGCCGGGCCACACCGGAGGGATTCGCCTGGAAGATCCCCGATACGGTCTCCACCGATGACGCGGCCTGCGTGCCGGTGCCCTTTGGCACCGCCGACGACTGCCTCTTCGAGTTCGGCCACCTGCAGGCGGGCGAGACGGCCTTGATCCATGCCGGGGCGGGTGGGGTCGGCATCGCCGCGATTCAGATGGCGAAGCGGGCCGGTGCGCGGGTCTTCGCCACCGCGTCGAGCGACGACCGCTTGGAACGACTGAAGGAACTCGGCCTGGATGAAGGAATCAACTACGTCACGCATGACTTCGTCGCCGAGTCCCGTCGTCTGACCGACGGCCGAGGTGTGGACGTGGTGGTGGACTCGGTGGGAGGCGTGACACTGCAGGGGAGCATCAACGTCCTGGCCTACCGAGGCCGGTGCGTGACGGTGGGGGACGCCGGACGGGCGGCGGCGGAGCAGCTCGACATCTCGACGATGCGGGGCAACAATCAAACGCTGTCGGGCTATTTCCTTGGAGCGGAGTTGCTGCTGTCGCCGCGGCCGCACGCCATGATCGCCGCCCACCTCGATGCCATCGGGCGCGGTGAGCTGAAGGTGGTCATCGACCGGACGTTCCCGCTGTCTGACGCCGCCGGCGCCCACGCGTATATCGAGAGTCGGCGGGCCTTCGGCCGGGTGCTGCTCGTCCCCTGACTGTATGGCTGACGGCCGCTGAGGCGACGCGACCTACAACGCGGTGACAGTCGCTGCTCGTCCCGTCTCGCTGTCTGCAGTCACCGACCTGAGCTCGTCGAGTGACTCTCCTATGAGTTGGGGCAGGTCGAGATGGACAGGATCGGCGACCCAGCGCTCGAACGCGATCTTGAAGACAGCGACGGCCACTTCGGCGGCGAGGCTGGCGGCGTGGTCTGCGACGCCGCGCCGGCGCAGCGTGTCCGCCAGCGCCACCGAGAGCGACGCGAGCTTGATGAGCTCGCGCTCTTGGAGCTCCGCATTCGCCGCAATGATCTCGTAGCGCTGGCGAGCAAAGGCTCGACGTTCCTGAATGAGGGCACCGCCGGCCTCGACTCCGGCGATCGCCGCGTCCACGGGCGGCAGGTCCGATGGGGCGTCGGCCACCGCGGCGACGAGCAGCTCTTGCAGCATCGCCGCGCCGGCGAAGAGCACCTCGCGTTTGTCGGCGAAGTGCCGGAAGAACGTGCGCTCGGTGAGCCCGGCTCGCTTGGCGATCTCTGCCACGGTGGTCTCGTCGAATCCCCGCTCGACGTAGAGCTCCATGGCGGCCTTCTCGAGCCTGCCGCGTGCGTCTGGCTCCCACCGGCCCATGTTCTCCATGGTACTTGATGACAGCGACTGACATAGCTGATACAGTGATGTCAGCGAATGACATCGCCGACTCCTTCGCACGGACGACCGGGCCGGGAGCACTGACTATCTGGAGGTTTGTGCCATGCGTCTCTTCGTTACCGGCGGGTCCGGCTTCATCGGCTCCGCCGTCGTACCAGAACTGCTGGGGGCCGGCCACGAGGTCGTGGGCCTCGCCCGCTCCGATGTCTCCGCCGCCGCCCTGGCCAACGCCGGCGCCGAGGTGCTGCGGGGGGACCTCGAGGACCTCGACAGCTTGCGCCGCGGAGCCAAGGCCTCCGATGGCGTCGTGCATCTGGGCTACGTCCATGACTTCTCCGACATGACGATCGGTGCCGCGGTCGATCTGCGGGCCGTCGAAGCGATCGGGGACACGCTGGCGGGCTCCGACAAGCCGTTCGTCATCACGACGGGGACGCTCTTGCTCGCGCTGGGCAGTGTCGAGATCGCACCGGGAGGCTTCGGGACCGAGGAGGACGTGTCACGCGCAGCCATGCCTCGGGTGGCGTCGGAGAACACCGCCATCGCGTTGGCCGAGAGAGGGGTTCGGTCCTCGGCCATTCGTCTCTCACCTTCTGTGCACGGGGTGGGCGACCATGGCTTCGTCCCGATTCTGATCGGCATCGCGCGGGAGAAAGGTGTGTCGGTCTTCGTCGGCGATGGCGCCAACCGGTGGCCCGGCGTGCACCGCCTCGATGCGGCCCGGCTGTTCAGGCTGGCCGTCGAGAATGCTCCGGCGGGCTCGCGCTGGCACGGCGTCGGCGATGAAGGCGTGCCGTTCCGCGACATCGCCGAGGTGATCGGCCGTCACCTCCATGTGCCGGTGCGCAGCGTCCCTTCGGAAGAGGCAGACGAGCACTTCGGCTTCTTGGGCGGCCTGGTGTCGGTCGACAACCCGACGTCGAACGCCCTCACGCGGGAACGCCTGGGATGGGAGCCGATCGAGCCTGGCCTGCTGGCGGATCTCGACGAGGGCCACTACTTCGACTGAGTCGCAACCGAACGACCGGGGTCCCGTTCTCGTCCGGCTTCAGGTTCGACGCCCCGTCCCGTACAATCTCTTCCCGGCCGTCGGAGCCTGCAACCAGGTTCCAGTGACCTGCGGCAGACGTAAAGGGACGAGATGAAGATCGCAATTGTCGGGACCGGAGCGATGGGCTCGGTGTATGCCAGCCTCCTCGGGAAGGCCGGGCACGAGGTATGGGCCATCGACACCTGGCGGGACCACATTGACGCCATCGCCGGCTCCGGGCTGGCAGTTTCGGGGGCCAGCGGCAGTTTCGTCGTCGACAACCTCCACGTCGGAAGCGCCCCGAGCGAGGCGGGGAGCTGTGACGTCTGGGTCATCGCCACCAAGGCGGCTGACGTCGACGCGGCGGCCGCTGCGATCGCACCGTTGCTGGAGCCCGACAGCGTGGTGATGGCTTTTCAGAACGGACTCGGCGCCGGCGAGCGGGTGGCCCGGCGGATCCCCGAGGGGCACATCGTCATCGGCATCGCCGAGGGATTCGGATCGTCGATACCGGAGCCCGGGCACGTGCACCACGAAGGGATGCGGCTGATCCGCATCGGTGAGATGAACGGTGGCCTGACCGATCGCGTCCAGCGCATTGAGCAGGCCTGGCACGATGCCGGGTTCAACGTCCGGGCCTTTGCGGACGTGCGCCTCATGATTTGGGAGAAGTTCCTCTGCAACGTGACCCTCAGTGCTCCGTGCGCCGTCTTCGACGTCACGGTGGGTGAGCTCATGGCGAACCCCGAGGCCTGGAAGGTTGCGCTCGGCTGCACCGCGGAGGCGTACCGGCTCGGCCTCGCCAAGGGAGTCCAGTTCCCCTTCGACGACCCGCTGCGCTACGTGACCGACTTCGCCGCCACCATTCCGAACGCCAGCCCGTCCATGCGCCTGGACCACCTCGCCCACCGCCTTTCAGAGGTCGACGTCATCAACGGCCAGGTGGTCACGCTCAGCGGTGAGCTCGGGCTCGAGACCCCCTACAACGAGACACTCTGCGCCATTCTCCGCCGCCGCGAGTCGCTGTTCGCCTGACATCCGGCCTGCCGCTCATGGCCCGCTGGTCGGCGGTAGCCTCTGCCGGCGCGTTGTTCCACGCCGCGCGCTCGGGGGGGTTGGCGATGCGAGTGTGGGGCAAATCGGGAACGAGACGTCTACCAAGGGCGGTGGGTGCTGTCGCCGTCCTCGCGAGCGCGGTGGCCCTCGGTCTGGCCGCCCCGTCGGG
>Ga0182024_10000516_pt1 | contig 99738 bp, 97 predicted proteins | sample P32metaG_FD_120480 | JGI IMG/M metagenome (GOLD analysis project Ga0182024, IMG submission 120480) | Permafrost microbial communities from Stordalen Mire, Sweden - P3-2 metaG (Illumina Assembly) | ecosystem: Environmental > Terrestrial > Soil > Wetlands > Permafrost | place: Sweden: Stordalen... | reverse complement strand
TGCTGGTCGGTAGCAAATCGCCCTTCCAATTCTAACAGTGTCCTCGGGTAATCCTCAGCCACGCCTTTCTACTACAGCTTGAGGTCGGTGGAGTCAATAGGATAGCCCTGCAAACCTAATCAAACCTATCAAGTTAAAATCCGATTTTCCCGTCCTCGTCTGCGTGCCTGGCGGCCTCTGCCCGATCCCATTCTTTTCACCCAGAGGGCGCAAAGGAAAAAACGCGGTTTCGCGCTCGAGAGAAATTCCACTTAAAAGCGCGCATCGGGGCTACGAAATTCTCCGAGGTAAACTTGCGCTAAATTGCGCATGCGGAGTTTTTGCATTCTTTGGCCGCCGTCCTCGACGACCCGGCACGGGTTTGCAATCTGGTGTAGCTGATCGTCTCTGGGTGGCTTCCATGTCCATAAGTTTTGCACTTTCCTTGCAGTCGATTGCCTCGCAATAAACTTGACCGTGGCCGGGGATGGCTCGTAACGTGGATGGGATTGATAGGCATTGTTCATGTTTGCGCAAGTTAAAAGCCTGTTTTCCAACGATATCGGTATCGATTTGGGCACGGCCAATTCTTTGGTGTACGTCAGGGACCAGGGCATTGTGCTCCGTGAGCCTTCCGTCGTGGCCATCGAGGCCGGCACGACCAACGTGCTGGCGGTGGGCGAGGAAGCCAAACGCATGCTGGGCCGCACCCCGGGTAACATCGTAGCCATTAGGCCGATGAAAGACGGCGTGATCGCCGATTTCGAGATCACCGAGGCAATGCTGCGGCACTTTATTCAAAAAGTGCATCATCGCAAATTGATTGCCCCACGAGTCGTGGTCGCGGTGCCCTCCGGCATCACCGAAGTGGAGAAACGGGCCGTGAAAGATTCCGCAACTCATGCCGGCGCGCGAGAAGTGTATCTGATCGAACAGCCCATGGCCTCGGCCATCGGCGTCGGTCTTCCCGTCCATGAACCGGCGGGAAACATGATTGTTGATATCGGCGGCGGGACTTGTGAGATTGCGATCATTTCCCTGGCAGGAATCGTTTTCAGCCGCAGCCTGCGGGTCGGCGGCGACGAGTTTGATGAAACGATCGTGGCGCACATGAAACGGGCCTATAATCTTATGATTGGCGAACGCACCGCGGAGGAGATCAAGATAAGAGTCGGATCTGCCCATCCGCTGGAACAGGAATTAACGATGGAGGTCAGAGGGCGCGATTTGAGCGCTGGTTTGCCCAAGACGTTATCCATTCGTTCGGAAGAAATTCGTGAAGCCTTGAAAGAACCCCTCTCAAGCATTTTGGAAAGTATTCGCATCACCTTGGAACGCTGCCCGCCTGAATTGTCGGCCGATTTGGTCGAACGCGGCATCGTCATGGCGGGCGGCGGCGCTTTGTTGCGCGGCATTGACCGCCTGGTAGCCAAGGAAACAGGATTGCCGGTGCATATCGCCGATGATCCTTTGAGCGCGGTGGCCGAAGGCACAGGCCGCGTGCTGCAAGAGCTTGCTTTTCTTAAAAGAGTGGCTTCCTCAAGGAGTTGATTCCCGTTCGCCCGAAATTTAGCGGCTGCGTCTGCGGGCGCGGCGGGGCGAGATGCTCAAGAAGTCGCATTATATATTTTTGGTTTGTGTTGTTCTGCTGGTGCTGGCGATGTTGCAATTGCCCGGCGGGACAATGAGCAAATTCAAGCTGGCCATCAGCGGCCTTTTCCTGCCGCTTTTTGGTCTTTCCAATTCCACGCACGAATTGGTGGGCGAAGCCACCGGGACGGCCATTTCCAAACGCGAGCTGCTCCTTCAGAATGAGCAACTGCGCCACGACAACCAGCAACTCCAAATCCAACTCCAGCAAACGGCTGCCATCGCGGCTGAAAATGCCCGATTACGAGGCGAAATCGGATGGGCGCGGCCAACGCGCTGGAGAGTCAAACTCGCGCGCGTGATCGTCCGTGATCCTTCCAACTGGTGGCGCAGCATGGAGATCGATCTCGGTTCGCGCGATGGCCTGCGCTCGAACCTTGCTGTGTTGACTTCCGATGGATTAGTGGGCCGGGTGCAAAGCGTCGGCGAGACGCGTTCACAAGTTGTGCTTTTGGGCGATCCAAACTTGCGCGTTTCGGCCAAAATCAGCAACGGCGAGACAGGCATTATTACGGCCAGCTCCTCCGCGCCACAGGATCAAGGAATGATCGGCCTGGAATTTCTTTCGGGCGCGAGCACGGCGCAACCGGGCCAGAGCGTGGTGACGTGGGGCGAGGGCGGCGTTTTTCCCCCTGGCATTCCGATTGGCAAAATTGTCGACGCCCGGCCCAAGGAGTATGGGCTGTCCACCGAAGCACGAGTGAAACTGGCGGCCAACATGGGCGCCTTGGAGGAAGTGTGGGTGATGCTGCCATGAAGTGGCGTTCCACCATTTTTATTTTGGCGACGGCCTTCCTGGCGGTCTTTGTGGAAGCGTCACTGGGACTCTTTCGCAATTTGCTCGGAGCGAAAATCGATTTGCTGCCCGCGCTGATGGTGTATGCCGCGCTGACCCACGGCTTGGGCACAATTGTGCTCCTGGCCATGTGCGGCGGCCTGTGGTTCGATTCGCTCTCGCTCAACCCGCTTGGAGCCAGCGTGCTGCCACTGCTGTTGATCGGCCTGCTCATTTTCCGTAGCCGCGATCTGCTCATGCGCGAGCATGTTTTTGCACAAGTTGTGCTGGGCCTGATCGCCGGCGCGGTGCAGCCATTAGGAACGCTCTTTATCCTCCTCAATAAAGGCGCCACACCGTTGCTGGGATGGTTCTCGCTCTGGCAATGGCTGGTGCTAACGGCGGCCTCCGGTGCCGTGACGCCAGTCTGCTTTGGATTGTTCGACCGTCTGCGGCGGACGTTCGAGTATCAACCCGTGGTCCAGACCAGCTTCCGGCCGGACCGTGAAATCAAAAGGGGGCGGATCTAATATGTTTGTCTTTGACATATTCAGGGACGAGGGAAAGCGTCTGCAAGTCATCACCGGCGTCGTTGGGCTGGGCATGCTGGCATTGCTGGGAGGACTCTGGCTGGTGCAAATTGTCTTCGCCAAACAGTTTGAAGAGAGTTCCAAAGCCAATGCGATTCGGAGTGTCCGCACGCCGGCCATTCGCGGCAAGATTTTAGATTGCAACGGTTCCGTTCTGGCAGAGGAGATGCCCCGCTACAACGCCATCCTTTACCTGGAAGATTTGCAGCCACAGTTCAGTGCGGAATACTCTGCGCTGCGCAAAAATTATATTCGTACGCACCCGGAAGTTGCCAACCTCAAAAGCAAGATCAACTTGAACACCAACGTCCAACGGCAGTTGCATTTGGAAGCCGACTGCGCCGTTGTCAGCAATGTGACTTATCGCGTCAGCACGTCGCTCGAAGAACTGCGAGTCATGAATACAAATGCCTTTCTGCGACATTATCGTGAGCATCCCTATGTGCCGTTCCAAATCGTCCCCGATCTAAATCCAAAACAACTGGCCATCCTGGCCGAGCAGTGGTTGGGGCAGACCCCGGTCGATTTGGAAACGCAACCGCTACGATTTTATCCCAATCATTCACTGGCAGCCAACCTTTTGGGCTATGTGCAGCGGCGGGATGGGTCGAGCGGCGGAGATTTTTCCTTTGACTTGCCCTACTACGCGGGAAGCAGCGGGGTGGAATTGGTCTATGAGGATATCTTGCGCGGGCAACCGGGCGAGAAATCAGTGCTGATCAACAATATGAATTATCGCAAACGCGAGCTGATCGACACCGCCAACGAGCCTGGCAACGACATATATTTGACTGTAGATTTGCATCTGCAAGCGGCAGCCGAAAAAGCCCTGGCCAATGCTCGTTTCGGTGGAATTCCAATCCGCGGCGCGGTCGTCGTGATGGACCCTCGCAACGGCGACATCCTGGCCCTTGTTTCGGCTCCGTCTTTTGATCCGAATTATATCGTCCAGGCGCAGCCGGATAAAATCGCGTATTTCAGCGACCCGAAATACAAACCACAATTTAACCGCGCGGTGACCGGGGCTTACCCGCCGGGATCGACCTTCAAAATCATCACGGCCCTGGCCTGCCTGGAAACGGGTCTGGATCCCAAGGATGAGTATGATAGCCCCGGAGTTTACCGCGTTCCCCGGTCCACCCACACCATCGGAGACCAGGCTCCTGCAGGCATGTATGATCTTAAGCGTGCCTTTTACCGATCCAGCAATACTTATTTCATCGTCAAAGGGAAAGATCGCCTGCGGAAAATTCTCGAAGTGGCGAAGCGTTTTCATCTTGGCGAAAAAACCGGCATCTCCACCCATCAGGAAGTTGCAGGAGATGTTCCCGGACCGGAAAAGGTCGGTCCTAATCTGGGCATGAGCGCGGCCGACATCTGCATCGGCCAGGAAATCACCGCCACGCCTCTGCAATTGGCGGGAATGATTTCGGTCATTGCCAATGGTGGAACACTTTACGTGCCGCGAGTGGTTAGTCACGCTATCTCGCCCGATACTGGAGAAACGGAGGAACTCGTCGCGCAGGGCCGCGTACATGATCATGTGCAGATGAATCCTCGCGATTTGGCCATCATTCGGGACGCCATGCTTGCGGACACCGAGCACCCGCCCGACAGTCAGGGGCCGGGCACCGCCTATGAAGCGTTTCATTACAGCGACGGCGCGCCGAGGTTGAAAAACTTTCGCATCGGCGGCAAAACCGGCACGGCCGAGATAAAATCACCGGGCAGCGTATATCGGAGAGTGACCTGGTTCGATTCCTACGGGCCGTACGAAGACCCGCGTTATGTTGTAGTCGTGATGGTCGAAGACGGTTCGTTCGGCGGGAACACTTGTGCTCCTGTCGCCGAACAGATTTACGAGACCATTTTGAAAAGAGAACAACCGGGCCCGAAGCGGTCACCAACTCTGGCCCATAATTGAGATGTACGAACCTGAGCTAACAGAACGTAAGATCGACCATGATTGGGCGCTGGCGGTGTCGGTGATCGGTCTCATGGTCATCGGCACAGTGTTCATTTTCAGCGCGACAGAAAGCCAGCCATCCATGCAATACACATATTTGCATCAAATGTTGTGGTACGCGCTGGGTTTGGCAGCGGCCGCCGGGGCTTGCTATTTCGAATATGGCAGCCTGGCGCGATGGTCGGCGATATTTTATTGGACTTCAATTGTCCTGTTGCTGGCCGTCTATGCTCTCGGCACGGCGCATCATGGCGGCAAACGATGGGTCTTTGGTTTGCAGCCTTCAGAATTTGCCAAGATAGGTTTTATCTTGTGGCTGGCCCATTACCTAAGCCGGCCCAAGGAAGAATTACGGCGACCCAAGGTGTTTCTGGCTGTGTTAGGTTACACCTTGCTGCCGTTTATCTTGGTATTGAAGGAGCCGGACATGGGTTCGGCGTTGGTTTTCCTGGCGATCAGCCTGGCCATGATGTTTGTGGCCGGAGTGCCCAACCGCATGTTGGCCGGCTTGATCGCAGGAGTAGGACTATTGGCAATCCTGGGGGTGGCGCTAATCCTGTACGCGCCGCCGAAATTCAAGATCATGGAATCGTATCAAAGTGGCCGTTTGCTGGAATACTTTGGGCGGCGTAAAAGCTATAACGTCGAGCAGGCCCTCGTTTCCATCGGTTCCGGGGGATTGACAGGCAAAGGCTGGAGGCAGGGAACACAGCACGCGCTGGGGTTCCTGCCCACAGCGGGAGCGCACAATGATTTCATCTTCTCGGTCATTGCCGAGGAGGAAGGCTTTATTGGCAGCGTCGTGGTCCTGACGCTTTACACGGTGCTCCTTTTTAGCGGGATCAAAATCGCCAGCCAGGCGCGCGACCGCCTCGGCCAACTGATGGCGATAGGCGTGGTGACTCTTTTGTTTAGCCACGTTTTTATAAACATTGGCATGAATATTCGCTTAATGCCGGTCGCGGGCATCCCCTTGCCCCTCTTGAGTTACGGAGGGTCTTCGGTGATTGGCTCGCTGATCGCAATCGGCATTTTGCATAACGTTCACATTTATCGGAGGTATTATTAACTATGAGTGAGAGAAATTTTTCCCGGCGCCGGCGCGGCGGCATGCGCTTCCGCCCCAGCGGCGGATTCAATCAAAAGCCTGACCGCTCTGCCACGCAAGCCCGGGCCGACGCGACGGGCGAAAAAAAACCGGACGTTGTTTTTGAACGCACCCGGCATGACGATGAAATTGCCCGGGCGGAAAACATCGCCGCCGGCCTGCCGCCTGAAGGAGCGCCGGCAACGGAAGCCGCAGAACCGTCACCCCAGGATCGCCGCGAAAAAAGAGGCGCCTTTCGCCGGCCAAATCTGGAAACTCCAGAACAAGTTTCCGAGGAGAAATTCGAACCGGTTCCATTGAAGAGCGAGCCGCCGACCTTGATCGACAAGTTCAAGAAGGTCATCAAGAAATTCCTGCCAAAAAAAGAGAGCAAGATTCACAAGGAGATCATCATCAATGCGGAATCGCTGGAAACGCGCATCGCCTTGCAGGAAGATGGGCGGTTGGAGGAATTCACCATCGAACGCACGACCGAAGAGCGGTTGGTGGGAAGTATTTTCAAAGGCAAAGTCCGCAATCTCGAAGACGGTCTCAAGGCCGCTTTTGTGGATATTGGTTTTGAGAAAAATTCCTTCCTCCACTACTGGGACATCGTGCCCACCAGCTTTGATAGCGGGGTGGAAGTGGTGGACCGCGGCGACGGCAGAAGGCGCGAACGCCCCCGCATTACGCAGAAAGACATCCCCCGACTCTATCCGCCCGGGAGCGAAATTATTGTGCAGGTCACCAAGGGGCCAATCGGCACCAAGGGTCCGCGCGTGACGACCAATCTCGTTCTGCCCGGACGGTTCCTCGTGCTCCTGCCTAATTCCGATCAGAGCGGCATTTCCCGGAAAATTGAAAATCCCGAGGAACGCCAGCGTTTAAAAAAGATCCTGCGCGAAATGAATCTTCCCGAAGGCATGGGCGTCATTATGCGCACCGCCGGGGAAGGCCAGCAGAAGCGTTACTTCATCCTGGACCTGGCCATTCTTCTGGAACAATGGAACGAAATACAGCAACGCATTAAATCCCAACCGCCGGCCTCCTGTGTTTTTCAGGAGCCTGACCTCATTGAACGCACGGTGCGCGATTTTCTGACGGAGGATGTTTCACGTGTGATCGTGGACAGCCCCGCTGCTTTTGATCGGATGCGCACGATGATTTCACGCATCAATCCGCACGCGGCCAAGAAGATCCAAATTTACGGCGAGCACCAGCCAATTTTCGATCGTTTTAATATTACACGCCAGTTGGAGAATGCTTTTTCGCGCCAGGTCCACTTGCGAAGCGGCGGTTACATCGTCATCGACGAAACCGAGGCGCTGGTCGCCATTGACGTCAATACCGGCCGCCACAAGAGCAGCCGCGATCATGACTCTACCATCGTGCGGGTCAACCTGGAAGCCGCGGACGAAATCTGCCGCCAGCTTCGCTTGCGCAACATGGGCGGCCTCATTGTGCTGGACTTCATTGATATGAAATCGCGCCGCGACCAGCAGGCCGTTTATCAGCGCATCAAGGAAGGGTTGCGCCGCGATAAGGCCAAGACCCATGTCCTGCCGATCTCGCAACTCGGATTAATGGAAATGACTCGCCAGCGCCATTCCGAAAGCGTGCGCGCGGCGGTCTATGACGACTGCCCGTACTGCAAGGGGCGCGGCAAGGTCAAGAGTGCCATTACCATGAGCGTCGAAATTCAACGCAAGCTCAATGAAATCCTCAAGAAGCGCCCTCGCGACGACTCGGATTTCCAACTCCGCATCGCCGTGCATCCGACCGTTTTGGAACGGCTGCGGACGGAGGATGAAAAGCTGATTATCGAAATGGAGAAACGGTATTTCGGCAAATTGTCGTTCCGGCCGGAACCCACGTTCCACGCCGAACAGTTCAAGATCGTTAATGTTGCCACGAACGAAGAGCTTGCCAACGTTGGCTCGTGATTCGTACCATCGCGCCTATGAAAAAGCCTCTTCCAATTCTAACCTCCATTATTGTCGCTTTGACTCTGGTCACCGCTCGGGCCCAACCCGGGCCGCCTCCGACACCGAACTTTGATGGCGGGATGGACAAATTGTTCGGCGACAACCCCGGCTTTTCCGCCACCATGGAAATGCATTCCACCGACCCAACCGGCAAGGAGATCACGATGTCGGCCAAGATGGCCCACGCCGAGGGCAAATCCCGCATGGAAATGGATATGTCCAGCATGCAAGGCAGCCATATCCCTCCCCAAGCCGCTGCGCGCATGAAGCAGATGGGCATGAGCAAGGTGACCATGATCATCCGCGGCGATAAAGGTTTCTCTTATATGGTCTATCCGGACATGAAGGCCTACACGGAAATGACGGGCCGCGAAAAGTACAAGGCGGCCTCCGAGTACAAAGCGGATGTGACCAAGCTGGGCCAGGAGACCGTCGACGGCCATGATTGCGTCAAAAATAAAGTTGTCGTGACCGATCCCACCGGCCCTACGCGTGAATCAACTGTCTGGAACGCGACCGACCTCAAAAAGTTCCCCATCAAGATTCAAACGACTTCCGAGAAGGGAAACGTCACGGTCGTACTTTTCAAGGACGTGAACCTGGACAAGCCCGACGACGCCCAATTCGATCCACCGTCGGATTTCAAAAAATACGACGACATGATGAGTTTGATGATGAGCCGCGCCAGGGGTGCGCCGCCGCAGTGATGAAACTCAATTCTTGGTAATGGCTCTGCCGCCTCCGGTTCGCAGGCCGATGAACCAGGCGGTATTGTTCGTGTCGTTGCCGCCTAAGACCAGCCAGGAAGGCGGCGTCAACGTATAGGCGCCCTTATGCACTTCCTTGCCTTGGCCGATGCAGTTGATTTCCACCCGAGACCCTCCGAGGTTTTTGACGCGAAGCGTGCAACGCTGGCTCATTCTAAGGTCGCGGCTCTGCTTCTCAGGAATGGCAGCGACTTGATTGGTGATTTCGAAATAATGTGACCACTTGAAAGTTCTGTGCAAAGTGGCGGCCAATTCCGGGTCCACCGGTTTGCAGTTGGGGCCGCCTTGCTCGTCATTGGTGCCCCAGACCAGGCGGGCTTCCAGGTTCATATCGGCAGCGCTGGCGGCAGTGGCGGCAAGAAGAAGAATAGAAAGGCAAGACCGGAGGACTCTACGCATACAAAAATATCTGGCAAACGTTGGTTACATGTCAATCACACTCTCAGGCTCGTCCTGAGGTTGGGCGGATGGCAGAGCAGGCTTTTGGTCCATTGGCGCCTGAGTGCTATCTTGCAGCCAAATGATCGTGGTTTGGGAGGATTGGTCGTGAAAAGTCACTGCTTCCATGCCATCGATGGTGGCCGAAATTTCGTCATAAGTTGGAGGCACAGCTTGCCTGATGGCGACAATCATGACACAGGCGAGAGCGGCTACACCAAGGGCGGGCCCCATGAACTTGCGCCAGCGCGCATACCAAGGCACCGGCGCGTGGACACGGTTGCGCTCCGCTTCGCGCTGGATTTGGAGTTCGATCTTGCTCCAATAAAATTCCCGGCTGTCACTTAAAGTGACACCGGCTTCGTTGCGCAACATCGCCTGGTTGACACTTCCCAATTCGGCCGCCAAAGCGGACGCCTCGGCATCGCGGGCGATCCATTCGCCGACTTGCCGGGCTTCGCGCTCCGGCAATTCCCCGTCCAACCAGGACTGAACTTTCAACTGCAAATCATTTTTCATTCTGAACTTTCTCTTCTCAAACCTGCCAACAACGATCCCATGCGCCGCCGCGCATAAAACAACCGGGACATCACGGTCCCAATGGAACATTTCATCTGTTTCGCGATTTCCTTATATTCCATTTCTTCAAATTCATGCAAGACCAACACGGTGCGGTGTTCATGCGACAACTGCGCCAGCGCCCGGTCTATCCGTTCCCGTAATTCCGCTCGTTCCAATCCAAGCGTGGGATTGACATTGACCACCGGCATCCGCCGTTCGATCGCTCCCCCGCCTTCCTCTTCCATCGCTTCGATCGACTCTGCCCGCTGCCGTTTTTGTTTGCGCAACTGATCCAGGCACAAATTGATCACGATGCGCGTCATCCAGGTGATAAAGCTGGATTCTCCATGGAACTGCGACAGCCTCTGCCAGCCTTTGACCCATGCATCTTGAGAAAGATCGAGCGCCTCTTCTTCGTGGCGCATCATGCTATAAGCCCTCCCATATATCTTGTCCCGGTACCGCGCTACCAACTCCTCGAACGACGCCATGTCTCCGCGTTGCGCCATCCGCACCAAGTCCGCCTCCAACAAGGCCGACTTATCTGGGTCCATTGACATAGGATTGGACGGAGCAGGTTTCAAACTATTCAGTCAAACTCACAATCGCCCCTTGGTGCTGGGCAGCTTTCCTGCAATTCGCGTATCTATCTGGCATGCAATATCTAACGCGCGAGCGAATGCTTTAAAAAGCGCTTCGACAATGTGATGGGGTTCATCCCCATAGAGCAATTCCAAATGAAGGTTGCAACGGGCTTCGTTGGCGAAAGCCTGGAAGAATTCCCGCGCCAAACCAAAACGAAAAGCCGACGAGGCATCCTGTTTTTTCTCGGCAGTTGTGATTTTCTTGTGGGGGTAGGATTCCAGCCCGCGCCATACCAAGTAGGGACGCCCGCTGAAATCCACCACGCACCGAGCAAGGCATTCATCCATAGGCACATACGCTTCGCCTTTCAGAGGATTGCCTGGATCAAAGCCAGTCCCGTACCGCCGAATGCCCTTTTTGTCACCCAGCGCTTGGCGGAAAGCCTGGCCCAAGACCAAGCCACAATCCTCCACCGTGTGATGGGCATCGACCTCCAAGTCTCCTTGACAGCGTAGCTTCAAATCCACGATAGCGTGCTTGGCCAGGAGCGTAAGCATATGATCGAAAAACGGCAAGCCGGTCCGCGCGGACGCTCTACCTGTGCCGTCGAGATTGAGCTTCACCGCAATCCGCGTCTCCTTTGTGACGCGTTGGATGGTGGCCAGACGTTTCTTCATATTGCGGCGTATTAAACCGCGTCTCAACGAGAAAAAAAAGAGCAATTCTCGGAATTTACCTTTATGCTGGCCGTACTGGCGTCCGCTCCGGTTCTGGCGTAAGCTCCCGCCATGACTTTGACTGAACAGATGACGCGGCTTGGCCGGCAGGCCAGGGAAGCTTCGCGTCAACTGGTCCAGGTAACCACGACAGAGAAGAACGGCTGCCTGCTGGCCATGGCCGATGCCATTGAAGCGGAAGGCAAAGCCATTCAAGAGGCCAACTCCTCCGACATGGAGCAAGCGGCCCAGACCGGGCTTTCTAACGCCATGTTGGATCGCTTGAGGCTGGACGATAAGCGCATCGCGAGCATGGCCAAGGGATTGCGCGAAGTGGCCGCCCTGCCTGATCCGGTGGGCCGAATTCTGGACGACCGCACCCGCCCCAATGGCCTTCGGTTGCAAAAAGTCTCCACTCCCATTGGCGTAGTCGTCATCATTTATGAGTCGCGTCCGAATGTCACGGCGGACGCAGCCAGCCTTTGCTTCAAATCCGGCAATGCGACCATTCTCCGCGGCGGGCGGGAGGCGCTGGAATCCAATCAGGCGATTGCCGAGACAATGTTAAACGCGGCTACTCGATATTTGCCCGCTTTTCCGCGGCACGCCATCCAGGTCGTTCCGACAACGGACCGCGAAGCAATTCCGATTTTATTATCGTTGACGCAATATGTTGATCTTTGCATGCCGCGCGGTGGCGAGGGCCTCATTCGCGCCGTGACGGAATGTTCCAAGGTGCCGGTGATCAAACATTACAAAGGTGTCTGTCACGTGTATGTCGATGCGGACGCTGACTTGAAAATGGCGGAGGAGATTGCTTTCAACTCCAAGTGCCAGCGCCCCGCCGTTTGCAATGCGATGGAAACGTTGCTGGTCAATCAGGCTATCGCGCCGGCTTTCCTGCCAGCCATCTGGCGGCGTTTGAATGAGAAGAAAGTCGAACTGCGCGTGGACCAAACCGCGCGGAAAATTCTTGAATCGAGCCTTGTTCATCCCGGCAGCGTCATCAAGCCTGTTTCCGAACAGGACTACTTTACCGAGTACAACGATTACGTTTTAAACGTGCGCGTTGTGGACGGCGTCGGCCAGGCCATTGAGCATATAAACTACTACGGATCAGCCCATTCTGACAGCATCGTCACCCGCAACGAGTCCCGAGCGCGAGAATTTCTGGCACGGGTTGATTCCGCAGCGGTATATTGGAACGCTTCCACGCGCTTTACTGATGGGGGCGAATTTGGGATGGGCGCCGAAATTGGCATCAGCACCGACAAAATTGGAGCACGCGGCCCGATGGGCCTGGAGGAGTTGACAAGCTACAAATGGCTCGGGTTCGGCCAGGGCCAACTGCGCACCTAACAAATGACTCACCCCACAACCCACGTGGAGTCCCCCTCCAACCGGGCACGTTTTGTCCATGCTCGAATGCCAGAAGGAGGACTGTTTTCAGGACAGGACTGGCGTGTTTCGCCGGACCCATTTCCACTGGGCGCGGAATTGACGGAGGAACTTCAAGGTTTGGGCCGGTTGCTCCTTCAGTTTAATCGCAGCATCAACTTGCTATATCGCCAAAGCCTGGCCGGCAAACAACCGCGCTGGGTGGCGGATTGGCTGGACCTTGGCAAGCCAGCCAACGTGCTCGAAGTCCAACGGGCGGCGGCATTCAAAAACGATCTGCCACGCGTCATTCGGCCAGACATCCTCTTGACAGAAACCGGCCCGTGCATCACGGAGTTGGACAGCGTGCCGGGCGGCATCGGAGTGACGGCCTGGCTTAACCAAACATACGCTGCCATGCAGGATGGCGAATCAACCATCATCGGCCGCGCCCAAGGAATGATGGAGGGTTTCGCGGGCATATTTGACGGCGCACAGACGGTCCATATTGTCGTTTCCGAGGAAGCTCAAACTTACCGGCCAGAAATGGAATGGCTTGCAGCGGAGTTAGGGCCACGATTCCAAATTCGAAACTCGCACTTCACTGATTTTAAAGATGGCGATGGGGTCTATCGGTTTTTCGAGCTATTTGACATGCCCAATGTCCCCAACGCGGGCACGATCATCGATATGGCTCTGGCAAAGCGGATTCAACTCACCTCTCCGCCCAAGCCCATTTTCGAAGAGAAGATGCTCTTCGCGCTGCTGTGGAACCGGAATTTGCGCAACTTCTGGCGGCAGGAACTTGGAGAAAGATTTTTGAGCCAATTGCAACGGCTATCGCCTTACACCTGGATGGTCGATCCCTCCCCGCTGCCGCCGCAGGGAGCAATTCCAGAATTAAATCTGACGGACTGGCAGCAGCTCAAGAGCCTCTCGCAACGGGAACGGGAATTAATTCTGAAAGTATCAGGCTTTTCCGACAAGGCCTGGGGTGCGCGGGGAGTTTTCCTAGGCAGCGATCTATCGATAGCGGACTGGTCAGCGGCAGTCGATTTGGCCATCAGCTCGTTTTCGACATCGCCGCATGTGCTCCAGCGCTACTTAAAACCTGCATTGGCCAAAGCACAATGGTTCGACTTCGAGAAGGAACAGTTGACAGATATGCCCGGGCGCGTCCGGCTCTGTCCATATTACTTCGTACACGGCCAGGGCGATAGCGCTCGTGCAAATCTAAGCGGCGTGCTGGCCACGATTTGTCCATCCGACAAGAAAATCATTCACGGCATGAGCACGGCCATTCTGGCGCCGTGTTCCGTCTGAGTGCTGGCGGCTTTGGTAACTAAATTTGCGCTAGACCGACTTTCGCTCGTCGTTTAGCTTCAGGACGATGGATTCATTGCTGTCCGCCAAATCGATTCCGCCGAAGGAGAGGCTCATTGTCGCGCTCGATGTCGCCACCGGTGAGATTGCCAAAAAGCTCGCCACTGAATTGGGCGATTCGGTTTCCTTTTACAAAGTTGGACTGGAATTGCTCATGTCCGGAGATTTTTTCGATCTCGTGCCATGGCTTCAGGAACGCGACAAGCAGGTCTTCGCCGACATTAAATTTTTTGACGTTCCCGAAACTGTCAAGAAGGCCGTGGCTCAAGTCAAACACCTCGGCGTCACGTTCGTGACGGCGCACGGGAACGATGACATCCTCAAAGCGGTGGTGGAGGTTAAGGAAAACACGAAAGTTCTGGCTGTCACTGTCCTGACGAGCCTGGATAAAAATGACCTGCGCGACCTCGGTTTTTCGTGCGATGTCGAGGCACTGGTGTTGTCCCGCGCGCGCCGCGCCCTCGCTTTGGGTTGCGACGGTGTCATTTCTTCGGGCTTGGAGGCGGCCAAGTTGCGCCAAACATTGGGCGCACAATTTCTCATTGTCACGCCGGGAATCCGGGCTTTTTCAAATCTGGCGGTTCGAGACGACCAAAAAAGGACGGTCACGGCGGAGGAAGCATTCTCGCTCGGCGCCGATTACATTGTAGTCGGACGTCCGATTACCAAGAGCGATCAACCGCGGGCGCAAGCGGAGCAAATGCAGGAAACAATCCGAAGGCTTTTCTGTCAGAATTAACTCGAGCGTCCTGATTCAAGGGGTGTTCCTGGGGCGCAAATATATAGCCGGGACGTTTGCGGCGGCCTTTTTCAACGGAACAAGATGAAAGAAGTTGTAGGGACTGGCGAAGGCGGGGCGATTGACAACAATTTCCGAAACTGTGACAAGCACTATGATGCCGGCCAAACCAACCGGCGCCGCCCATCGATTGCCCCTCCAACCTAACAGTTGACTCAGTCCGTACACATACAGGAGAAGAAACGGTATTAACGCGCCGATCATGAGCCGGCCAGAAGTAAGGATGGGAACAGCTTTGGAGGGATACTCCCAAGCGCCAAAGTCAAAGGCGAGCGAAGAAATTGCCACAAAAGCAAGCGAAGCCGCGCAGGCCGCTAAGGCGATCCAAAGCGCCACGCATTGGCAACGAGACAAGCCGCGGCCATAACGGAACAGATCAAGGAACGTCGCGCCAATCAAAACGAAAGAGGACCAGCCATAAAACGCATCCGCAACCGGCGATGCCAGCCTTCGAGAATCCCAGCAAAATTCTCCCCGCCAGAAACTCGCCAGCATCTCGCCGATAAAAGTCTTCCCGCCGCGCCAGGTAAAGAGAGGATGAGGCCACCACTGGTTCAATGGTTTCCGGGTCCATCCCATGAGTCGGATTTTTTGGGCCGCGCCGCTTACGTCGCCAGAGGCGTGGTAGCTCAACCACATCCAAGCGCCTACGGGCAGCACGGCGGATGCGGCCAAAATTCCGAAAGCCCGGCTGGCGGGACGCAATTTTCCCGCGCGCACCAGTTTCCAGAACTTTGCAAGAAGTGCCACGACCGCAACGGCGACCAAGGGGAGATTGGTTGCTTTGACGAGAGCCGTACCGGCGATGGCCACCCCCGTGAATGCGGCTAAACCAATGCCCGGATTTTCCGACTGCCACAATTTGATCAATCCTACGAAGGCCAGTCCGAATAGAATTGGCGATAGGACGTCGCTTTGAATCGAATAGAATATGTCTTGTGGAAAAAATGCCAGCAGCATGGCAACGGCCAGGCGCCGAAAACATGGTCCGGGAAAAACCAGGCTGGCTGCCCAATAGCCGATCCATACTAGCGCTCCACCAAATAAAACATTCAGAAAACGCGTCCAGTAAAGCAAATAGCCACCTTCAATGCCTAATGTTTCTCCCATCCGCCACCATTGCGCCGCAACGAAATAGTACAAAGGAGGGCTGGTCCCTTCGTAATTGGTCCGCGCCCTCCACAACGAGTCGAGGCCTTCGAAGCGATAGGCAGCGCGTTCGGGTGGCATCATCCAAATCGGCGGAGGCGCTTTTCCTCCTGGGAAGTTAGTAGGTCCTAGTATGTACTCTGTCGAACTATATAGCGCGATGTACTCCGCGGCCTCCGCTGAAAAGCGCTCCATTCCGGGTCGCACACCGTGGCGCGCATAGCGCAGGACCAAATCAAAATGGGCCTGCTCATCAATGTTATTGAAAAACGGGAAAGCAGCCGCGTAGAAAAACACCCGGACAGCCGCAATGAGACAAGCGATCCAGATCAGAGCCCGCTCCAACGTTTTGGCTTGGGCGCTCACGGCGGTTGAGCCGTCATTCTCTCACGGTCCAGGCAGCGATTCATGCGGATTACACGCAAGGCTAAAACCACCGAATTGAAATGGCGACGTAAGATTTCGAGCGCATGGCCGCTGCCAAAATTCAAGGCATGCCGGTCCAATGCCCGTAGTTTATTGCGGTCAATGCCGGCTTTTTCGATGTTTGACGATTGCAATTTGCACATTGACATAAAGGCGTCACGGTTGCATGTTGACCGGCCATTCATTGTGTATCCATGATGGACGCACGAAACTTAGAGAGGAAGTGAGAATTTTTGACTGAAATTAGACTAAAAAAAGGCGAACCGGTAGATAAAGCGTTGCGGCGTTTGAAGAAGAAGATTGACCGCGAAGGCACTCTGAAAGAAGTGCGCAACCACCGGCATTTTGAAAAGCCCAGCGAACGGCGGCGGCGTAAAATGAAAGCGGCCCGCTTTTCCGCCATGTTGAGCGCTCGCTACGCTGACATGTGAGTCCCTTTTAATTCTCACCACCGGGCGCGGCATCAACTTCGGCTGCGCCCGGCTTTTTGCTAATGTATTCGTTTTCGACGTGCTGGAATTCTCATCGGCACACGGATGGTCGCGCTATGCTGCGCGAAATCCGTTCCTTGGGCTTTGAATGTGCGGAATTGAGTCACGGCATCAGGATCAGCCTGCTGCCTGGAATCTTTGATGCGGTTGACGCCGGAGAAATCAAGATTTCGTCGCTGCACAATTTCTGTCCGCTGCCGATGGGTGTCAATCACGCGGCACCGAATCTCTACAAGTTCTCATCTTCCGACCGCCGCGAGCGCGAATACGCCTGGCGTCATTCTGTCAAGACGATTGAAACGGCGGCGCGCGTCAAAGCCCCGGCAGTGGTGTTGCACATGGGCGCCATTGACATGAAGGATTACACGGACCGCCTGCTGGAAATGTTGCAGAAAGGGCTCAAGGACAGCCCCAAGTATTCTGCTCTATGTGAAGAGTTGATGGAAAAGCGCGAAAGCAAAAAGGAGGAGTTTGTGCAACAGTCCAGCGAGATGCTGGGCCGGCTTTCGAGCGTTGCGGAGCAGCATGGGGTCAAGCTCGGCATCGAAAACCGCCAGGCCTTGGAGGAAATTCCTCTCGACAGCGACCTTGAATTGTTATTGATGGAATTCAATCGCCCGTCGATCGGTTACTGGCACGATTGCGGCCACGCCCAGATCAAGGAAAATTTGGGTTTCATCAATCATCGCATGCACCTGGAATCGATGGCGCCGCGTTTGCTGGGCCTTCACGTCCACGATGTTGTTTTTCCAGGACAGGACCACGCCGCGCCGGGCAGCGGCAGCATAGATTTCGCCTCGCTAAAGCCAATGGTCAAGCCGGAGCATATCAAAGTTTTCGAATTCAGTCCCCGTTTGAAAACCGAAGAAGCAATCACCGGGATAGCGTTCATCAAGAACGTTTGGGGAGCGGAATGAGCAGGCTCAGGAAAGGTTTGAGCGTGGGATTGCGGGTGGGTTTCTGCCTGTTGCTGTTGCTCTGGATATTCCATTCCATCTTTCTCAGCCAAGGCAAGATCGCCGCGCAAAACAGCGGCCTGGACTGGAACCGGATGGATCGGTCCCAACAATGGCGGCTGGCGTGGACCACGGGGCCGAATGATTTGTGGCACACGCTGCGTTTGATTCAGCCGCTGGCGTTACTGGTATCTTTGGCTCTGGTTGGATTTACCATCCTGGCCGGAGTCGTCCGGTGGCGGGTCGTCCTGGAGGCACAAGGGCTGCATTTACCTTTGAACCGAGCCACGAGCATTTCCTTTGTGGCGCAATTCTTCAATTCTTTCCTGCTGGGATCAACGGGTGGCGATTTGATTAAGGCCTATTACGCCGCCCGCGAAACCCATCACAAAAAAACCGAAGCGGTCACGACAGTGTTTATGGATCGGCTCGTGGGGCTGTGGTCCATGTTGCTTTTTGCCGGTATGATGATGGCGCCCAATTATGCCGTGCTCCGCGCATCGCGCGACATCGGAGTGCCGGCGGTCTTCATTCTCGCCATGTTCGTCGGACTGACTGTCGTGCTGGCGGTGGCGTTCTGGGGCGGCGTTTCCAAAGGCTTCCCGAAAGCTCGACATTACCTGCGCCGGCTGCCCAAGGGCGATCTGCTGGAACGCGCCTTGGACTCGTGCCGGCAATTCGGCAAACAAAAGAGTTTCCTGCTCAAGACGGTTGCGATTTCGCTGATGGTCAATGTCGTCTGGGTCGTGCAAATCATCGTGCTAGGCCAGGGGCTTGGTTTGACCATTCCACCGATGCCATTGTTCGTAATCGTGCCGATAATCCTCTGCATCTCGGCCCTTCCTCTTACACCGAACGGCCTTGGCGTGCGCGAAAACCTGTTCGTGCTCATGCTGGCGGTGATTAACGTGCCAAAGACCGCGGCGTTGTCGGTCTCGTTGATCGCCTCCGCGCAAGGCCTTTTTTGGAGCCTGATAGGCGGCCTGATTTACATGGGACGACGCCAAAAGGAGCATCTGAGGGAAGTCACCCAAACCAGCGAAGCCATAAAGGAGAATTGAGTCCGGCCGCATTCACTGCTACAACTCAGGCTGAAAATTATGGATAAGCTCCTGTTGATCGATGATGAGGCGGATGTGCAGTATTCGTTCCGCCGCATCTTTGACCAGCCCGACATCGAATTGACCACCGCCAACAGCGGCGAGGAAGGATTGAAGATCGTCCCCCGCCTCAAGCCCGACCTTGTCATCATGGACGTGCGCATGGGCGGCATTAGCGGCCTGGAAACGCTGCGACGCTTGCGGCAGGCCGATGCCAAACTCATGGTAGTCATGATGACGGCTTACGGCACGACCCAAACCGCCATCGAGGCCATGAAGCTGGGCGCCTACGATTACTTGCTCAAGCCTTTCGATGTGCCGCGTCTTAAGCAAATTGTGCTCAATGCTCTCAAAGCCGCCCGCGACATGAAACAAGTCGTTTCCTACGAACCGTTGCTGGAGTCGGAGGATTACGACGTCGGCATCATTGGCCGAAGCGAGGCCATGCAGAACGTTTTCAAAATAATCGGGCAATTGGCGTCCAGCCACGCCACCGCCCTGATCACGGGCGAGAGCGGAACGGGCAAGGAACTGGTCGCGCGCGCCATTTACCATCACAGCAGCCGCAGCAGCCTGCCGTTTTTGGCCATCAACTGCGCCGCTATTCCTGAGAATTTGCTCGAGAGCGAATTGTTTGGCCACGAGAAGGGCGCTTTTACGGGCGCGACTGCCCAACGCATCGGCAAATTCGAGCAATGCAATGGCGGCACGATTTTTCTCGATGAGATAGGCGACATGGCGCTGGCAACCCAGGCCAAGATTCTGCGTGTGCTGCAATCGGGTTCATTCGAACGAGTCGGCGGCAATCAAACGATTAAGGTGGACGTGCGCGTGATTGCTGCGACTCATCGCGCGCTGGAACAAGCAGTGGCAGCGCGCGAGTTTCGCGAAGATTTGTTTTATCGCCTCAACGTGGTGCGAATCCATATTCCGCCGTTGCGCGAGCGGCGCGAGGACGTTCCGCTGCTGGTCAATTATTTCCTCAAAAAGTTCGCCCAAGCCCAGGGCCGGCCGCCCAAGTCCATCGCCGCGGCGACGGTGGAAACGTTGAAGCGTTTCCATTGGCCGGGCAACGTGCGCGAATTGGAGAACGTCATCCAGCGGGCCATCGTCATGGCCAAGGGCGACGTGCTTTTGCCCGGCGATTTGCCGGCGCTGATCGCCAGCGCGCCCGCGTCCGCCGTCAGCCAACCGTCCGCCGTGCCGCCTCCGGTCACGCCGACAGAGTCCAAACCGGCCGACCTGGGAGACTTGACCCGGGTACTTTTCCAATGGGCGCGGGATAATCCCAAGCTGAAAATTTTACCCGCCGTCGAGCGCGAATTGATCATCCAGGCGCTGCTGGAAACCAAGGGCAACCAGGTGCAGGCGGCCAAGTTGCTGGGCATCACGCGCGCCACGTTGCGCAAGCGCGTCGAAAAATTCGACATCAAACAGGAATTAGCCATCCGATAGGTTCTTGGCCAAACGGCTGTTTGCAGGGGAACCCCTGCCAATTCGATCCAATTTTTCTTTTTTATTTTCCAAGGCTCATTGACTTACTTTGACCGGCCTTGACCAAGCTTGGCCGAACGGTGCTCGAAGCGAAACTCGGGAAATGCTCGCAATAGCCCTGGCCCTTTCTCCGGCAAAAGAAGTCACGACTCGACAGGAGTCTCACCCTCCCGCGAAATTCAGTCAGAGCTCGAGGGACTCTCGCTCTCTCAATTTTTGAAGATTAAGATTAGGAGTGGGATTAGGATTTTTGGCGAATTAAATATCAACCCCCAAAGGCTTGCCCAGGCCATCAACCTTTTGCGATCAGTTTTTGAAGGGTGTTCCAATTCCGGGTCGTGCCGTTTTTGCCGAATTCCTTTTCAATAAAGCCCATGGCGTCGAGGGTGCTGCCGCCGGTGGAAAGATCGACAACCGAGTAAAGGTCGCTGCCGGCGATTTTGAGAATCCGGAAAATCTTGTCCGGAGACTGATAAGGAATGGCGATGCCATTTTTGGAGGAAGCGGGCGCGCCAAAAAATGTGACATAGAGCCGGATATCGGGAGTAAGCTTCACGCTCTTGAATGGATCGGAAGCGGCCACTTGCCGCAGTTCTTCCAGGCTGCGGACGATGGCGGAAGTGGAAAGGCCAAGCGTTGTCCGAAGGCCGTCTTGAATGCGTTTGGCCCCTTTGTCCGCATCCATGGCGGGCGCGGTGAACGTTACGTTGCCACTGGCGCCGAGAGTCTCGACATCGGACATGCCGAGCGACTCGAAGGCCTTTTTGACATCAGCCATTTTGACAAGTTTATTGCCGCCGACATTGATTCCGCGCAGGAACGCCGCGTAGGTTTGAAGTGATTCAGAGGCGGTCTTTTTCATAGGGTCCGCTTATGGTCTTCCGGGCGCGCAAAAGATACACGCGCCAAAGGGAAAGGGATATGGAAATCAATCCCACATTTTATCGTTTTGTCAGAATTGCGGCAGTTACTGCACGACGGCGCGGTAGAAGCGCGCGGTGGCAGACGGGGTGGAATCCGCCCACTGCAAAACCTGGCCGTTGCCAATCATGTTGGAAGCAACCGTTGTCCAGCCGCCGCCAAGCGCAGAGGAGTATTGCAAAGTGTAACTCTTATTCACCACGGACGGCCATTGGAGCGTAAAAGCGGACCCGGCCGATGTCGCTGGCAGGAATTGGAACAGCGAGGTCGCATCCAGCGGATTGGTTCCGGCAACGAATTCCTGCCAGTTGCTGGCGCCGTCGCCGTCGGGGTCGGCATTGGCGGCGGAAAGGATGTTTGAAACAGTGCCGAAATAGAGCAAGCGCCAGCTATCGGGAATGCCGTCATGCCAACTGGAAATGTTGCGGTTGCCGACGGTGATCAGCCCATCCTGCACCGTGGAGTGGAAAAGGGCCAAGCCGTTGGGCGAAGCAGAGAAATGATTGAAATGCACCAGATAGGCGGAGTTGGCATTGACCGTAGGCGGCAAGGTGACGTTCAGGGTGCCAAGGATATTGGCCCCGCTCACGCCCGCAACCGTTGAATTCAACCAAGCTGCGGCGTAATTATTGACGGCTTTGGAAGTCGTTGCAAAAGGAGAACCTACACTGCTGGCGGCGGAAAAGTTAACGGTGCTGGTAATGGGCGGTGAGCCGTCCAACGGATCAATTTCCACGTTGAACATGAAAACACGCACGGGAAGAGCGTCGGCTGCCGAAATGCGGACTGGGACTTGGACAGTCAAACTGCCGCCAGTCTGGACCTGATCTCCGGCAACGGTAATGTAATGGGGACCGCTCAACGCCAGCTTGGAAGGAAGCTTGGGGAGGCTCGTCAGTTGCACCGAGCCGGGGTATACGGTCGGCACCCAACTCGCTCCGGACCAATAACGGGAGTAATTGACAAGCGTGGGATCCAGGGAGCGGCGAAGGGTCACATAGAGATCGTCCACGTTGATTTTGCCATCGCCGGTGGTGATGGTGTCAATGAAAGCATCGCTGGCGGTGTAATAGTCGTTGGTGCTGCCATTGGAAGAATCCATTGCATCATAGAAGGGATTATTGGCGAAGCCAGCTACTCCGGCGTTTTCCAACGTTTCAATGACATCGTCGTCAAGCAGGACACTGTCGCCGAAATCCCCGATATTATACCAGGTGAATGGGAAGACGTCGCCGACCAGATGCGCGCTGGCAGGAGAATTATTGGTGAGCACGGTAACAAATTTGATGGCGTTAGGCGATGTGCCGGTAGTGGGGCCATTAGTCGGAGCCTGCACAAAAACATTGATGGGCGGCCCGGCTACGAGCGGAGCGACATACGAACTGGCCGAGGGATAGGCGATTTCGAGAGTGTAAGGAGTGCCAGGCGAGGCCGTGCCGGGGACCACAAATGACACCGTGCCGACAACGGCCACCCCCTCGATATCGAGGTCGAAAAATGTTTGGGCGCCGGCGGAGAATTGAAAAAGTTCTGCACTGGAGTATAAATTTGTGATCGAGGGCTCCACAAGCCACGCAATCTCCAAGGCATCGGGCTGCGTGGAAATTATGCCGGAGTTGGTGACGTCATCAATGAATATGCCCGGCGGAATTGGCGTGTATGTGTTTGGTTCGCCCTTAACAGGTTGCAACAGGTCGGTAACGAAGCTGAAGGCAGGCGCTGGTTCCGGGGTGTTGTTGGTTACTATCACATCAAACTGCGCTGTGTAAATCTCGAGGCTGCTGGGAAGTGCGGTAAAGGTCACTGGAGCGGAGAATCCCAAATTAAGAGCCGTAATGCAATGGGTGGAAACTGGACCACTGGCGAATCCCCAGGTCAATTGGTTCCCCAGCACATTGGAGATCGAAAGCGTGTTGCTAACGATCTGGCTTGGAGCAAGGCCGACTGTGAACGCGCGAACCTGGAGGACAACGTTGCTGGTGATGGTAAGTGAAAGAACAGTTTGACTGCTCACAGGCCCAGTGCTGGTCCCATTATTCGTGGGAGCTGATCCGTCAACCGTGTAAAACAAGTCCGCGCCCAGTGTAATGTCCGTCAAGAGAACATCGGCCGCGTTGTCGCCGATAATGACGGGATTGGCGGTGACGAATTGGTATCGAGCGCTCACCACCGGACTGGACCGTCGGCCGGATTGCACGCTCATGGCAAGGATGGTTATGTCGTTGGTGCCGGGACCGGGCGAAATAATGGAGGAAATCTGGTTTGGAGCCGAACCGTCGCCTGGATAAGTTGTCGGCGTCACCGTGCCTGGCCCTGGCGGTGGAATGACGGAGCCGGTTGGCCCATAGGAAATATATGTTTGGGTGCCCGGTTCGGCCTCAATGGCAATATTGGTAAGATTGTTAAAGACGGCCGAAGAAGCGGGGACGAAAACCGATGTGAATGGCGGACTTGTGTTCGGCGGAAAAGTGACATAACCGAGCGTCGGAGCGGTCACGGGCGGCAAAGGCTGCGTCGGCTGCAAGACGCGCACGGCGTTGTTGACGCTGTCGGCCACGTAGAAGCCAACATCGGTTGCATCGACGGCCAAACCAACCGGCTGATCGAACAGCGCAATGGCAAGCGAGCCATCCACAAACCCGGCCTTCCCAGGAAGACCGCCCACAGTCTGAACGGCGTAGCTAGGTGCGCCGTTGTAATTCGTCAAAAAGAGGCTGCGAATGGTGTTGTTGCCGGTATCGCTAATAAGCAGGTAGTTATTTGGGGTGACCCAGAGCAATCCGGAAGGAGAATTAAATTTTGCGGCGGTGGCCACCAGGGAATCGTTGGTGCCTTTGACGCCGGAAACTCCCGCCATAACGGTGACGGTTCCATTGCTGATCATACAAATGACGTCGTGCCCGGAATCGGCCACCCAGATATTGGTATAGTTATCCACCGCCACTGCGCTCGGCAGGTCGAAAACATAACCGCCGGTTGCAACAGTGGAAACATTGTCATTGGTGTCAATCTCGCGAATGGCGTTGTTCTGGGTATCAGCGATGTAAAGGTTGCCCGCGCCGTCAGTGGCGATGCCAGCCGGATAGCTGAATGTGGCGGTGGCCGCCGCGCCATTGTTTTCACCAGTGATGTAAGGCTCGCCCGCCAAGGCGGAGACCGCGCCTCCGAAAGTCACGAAACGGATCAACTGGCTGCCTTCGTCGCAGACCACCAAACCGCCTCGGGCCGCGACAATTCCCTCCGGGATAAAAAAGCTGGCGGCCGTCCCAATGCCGAGACTGTCTCCGTACGTTCCCGATCCAGCCAAAGTGGTCAAGGCGCCGCTGGATGGATCAAATTTGGCGATGCGATAGTTGCCGGGGTCCGTGATATAGACATTGTTGCTGGAATCCACAGCGACACCGGCAGGCTGGCTAAGATTATTGGAGACGGCCGTGCTCACAAATTGGGCGCGGGCCGGCAAAGCCACCAGGGCTGCAACCGTAACGCCCAAAATGAAGCATGTCAGTCGGAGATGGCGGTGAAATGGATTACTCATGGCTGTAAGCGAATCTGATAGAAGCGGGATGAGCCGCTCGCGTTGGTGATGGTGAATTGGTACTCATTGCCATCGCCGTTGTTAGTGTTGATGGCCGTCCAGTGGGCGCCATCGAGAGTGGCGCTGGATTGCAGCACGTAGGTTTTGCCCGGGGCGGTCAGCCAGTTGATCGCCACGCCGCGCGCGCCGTTGGTAGAAAGGCTGGCGTTGCTAAATTGCAGATAGGAAAGGGCATTGGTCGGGTTGGTCCCGGCCAGGTATTCCTGCCAATTAAGCGCACCGTCCCCGTCCGCATCCACGTCATCCCCAGCCTGACTGTTGGTAAGGCCGCCGAAGAAAGCGATTTTCCATTCGTCCGAAGTGATGGAAGCCGGTTGTTGGGCGTCAGACATCACCCACACATAACCCGGATGACTTTCAAACTCATATTCCGTCGAAGAATCCGGCGCGCCGTCAACGCCCGAGAAATGCAGGGCATAACTGGCACCCGCGCTGGCACCCGCAGGAATGGCGAAGGAAATCGTTCCGAGATAATTGCTGTTTTCCAGCGGCGTGACAAAGGAGCCAAAGCCCCAGACATTGATTTTGTCCGCGCCGGAAAGTCCGGGCAACACCTGGGGGCTGGGCACGCCGGCGGCTGCATTGAATCGGATAGAAGTCACCGGTGGGGCGCCGCTGCTACCGCTGACAATCGCGCGGAATTGCAAGGCTGAAAGGCTATAACCCGGGAGAACGTTGACCGACACCGGGAATGAATAAGAGTTCCCCGGCAGGGCATAGGTTATCGTGCTAGAGCTGACGGCGGCCTGGCAGAACCAGACCAGTCCCGGCGGATTAGTGCCCAAGCCAAGTTTGTTGGGACTTGGCGAGTCCGAACCCGAACCGGATTTGAGCGAAAGCGGGACAGGGGGATCGCCCGGCTGCCAATCCACCACCGAATGTGACGGGAAACTGGTATCGCCAGTGGCCCAGAAGCGGATGTAATTGTTCGTGTCCATTCCAGGATAAAGAGCCAGGCCGACCGAACGGCCAAGGATCGTTTCCCAATCCAGCAAGCGGATAAAACCATCGCCGCCGCGGCCCGTTGAATCCGGCGGCCACGCATCCATGGAATTGAAAATGTCGCTATCCGACGGAGGAACTCGAATGCCGGCGGAAGCGTAAATGGCATTGTTGACATCGGCATTGTCCAGGATGCCATTGCCGAACTGCCCACCGTTATAGCCGGTGCTGGGCGAGGAATCGCCCACGAGATAAGGCGGATCAGTGATGGTCAATGTTTGGGTGGGCAGGGTGCCAATGCCAAAGGATTCTTGCTGGGCGTCGGACGTGCCTGAAGCGTCCAGCACATTGAGCGTATAGCTTTGTCCCAAGACGGCCGTGCTCGGAATTCCGAAGTGAAGCATGACCACCACGCCGGAATTCGCCATGTCCAGCCCGGAAGCGCTGCCCAAGGTCGAAACCAGCAGGCCCTGGCCATTGCTCGCAGTGGTATAAGCGAAAGTCTGGAAATTGACGGGCGTATCGCCGGGGGCCGGGCCAGGCAGGGGCACCAGATCATTGGGCGTCAGCGCCAGTAAATCGAGGGATGTAATCATGGGCGCGCCTCCGTTAGGAGTTACTTCGACACGAAATTGCAAGGACTGAAGGGTCACATTGCTTTCGAGATCGACCACCACCGGAATATAAAGATGGCCGCCCGGGCCGGCGGACAGCGGTTGCGGAAAACCAACAAGGTTGGTTGTGGGAGAACCGCCCTGCAGCAGCGTCGAATTGGTTCCTACTCCGCTGAAAGCAAGCAGTTCCAACGAACTCAAGTTCCGTTGAGGATTGCACCAGTTAATCGAACCAACGTAAGAGCCTCCCTCCAGCACGAAGTCTGATATTTCCGCGCTGTTGGTCGTCGGTGTGCTGCCATCCGTTGTGTAAAAAACAGTCGGCACGCTGCTGGTGACTGCAATGGTCACGCACTCAGGGAAGTAACCATTGCTGGGGCTGAACGAGATCGTCGGCGGCGCGACTGTGAGCGTGCTAAAGACAAGCGTGGCACCCTGGCCCATGCCACCGCTGCTTTCGCCGACTGCCTGGAACCAATAGATCGTGCCGGCTTGCAGGCCACTAAGCGTCCAGGACACCGGCTGCGCGGAAGTTAGATTGTTGGTCAAATTCGTAAGGGCGGTGATGTTCCCGAAGTTCGTGGTTGTGCCCCATTGGAAGTAAACCGCAGTCGGCGAACCGTTGGGATTGACGCTGGCGTTCAGCGTCGCGCTGCTGGCGGTGATAGCCGTCGCCGGCAACGTAATTACATCGGGCGGTTCTGCCGGTGTGACGAATGATAAATCGCCGCCGAAGCTGGAACCCAATCCATTAAAGGCAACCAACTGGAAGTGATAGACGGTCCCTGATACAAGATCGCTTATGGTCGCAGAGACAGGCTGGGCAATGTTGAAGTTGGTGGTCAGCACGTTGGTCGCTGTAAAATTTCCATAGTTGGTGGTCGTGCCCCATTCAAAGTAGTAGGATGCGGCCGTGTCGCCGCCGTTGACGGTTCCGGTCAGAGTCGCGTTGGTCAGGGTGAGGCTGACAGCCGGCTGGGTGATCGCAATGGGAAGCGTCGCGTTGAGGTTGACCGGCGTGAAGGTGGTATTGGTGACTTGCCGAATGAGGCTGTAATACAGCTCCGTCACAAACAAGGAGCCAGCCGATGAAATGGCGACGCCTGCGGGCTGGCGGCCTGTGGCATTGGTAGCAGTACTCCCAGCCACGCCGTCGACCCAGCCTGCGTAGAGCGTCGGATCGCACGTACAACAAGTCGCCGGCCAGATGTTGCTGTCGGTGCCGTAAAGCGTGGTGGTGTTGAAGGATGGATCGACAGATCTCACACGGTTGTTGCCCGTGTCGCAAACGATCAAACTGCCGTCCGCGGAAGCAGCCAGTCCAGTCGGTTGATCGAACTGGGTAAAAGCAGGCGATCCATCGTCGAAGCCAGCGCCATGACCTCCAGTCAATAGTTGCGGTCCAGGATTAACGGCGACGTCATTGGTCGGGACAACGTAAATCGCGTTGCTTAAGGTGTCGCTGACCGCCAGTTGGCCGTCGGCGAGCAAAGCCAGCCCGGCAGGCTGCCAATTGAAATTCGTGACGATGTAATGCACGTCCGTGGAAGCTCCAAAAGTATAGTCTTCCAAATAGATAGTTGGGGGTGGATTACTGTCCAGCAATTGAACCCGAAGAATTGAACCATCGTTAAAGGCGAGAAAAACATTGGAACGTCCATCCACAGCCATGGCGGTGGCGCTGGCCGTGGCATTCTCCAGGAAGAGCGAGGCCAGTATATTCAGGCTGGGGCTTTCCGCCGTGAGATCACATTGGAAAACCTCCGGTGGCGAAGGCAGCAGCACATAAAGATTATTGGCCGGATCGACCGCGACGCCGGTGATATCCGTGAAAGAATGAAAATTCTTGACAACCTTCCCTCCGACGATGTTGGTGGAGAAATATTCCGTTGTGATGCTGCTGGCTTTGTTGCCGGCCTGGCTCACCTGTTCGAGGTCTGAATTGTTTTTGTCCGCAATCCACAGGTTGCCATTGGTGTCCAACGCACATGCGACCGGACTGTTGAATTGCGCCACTTCGAAGGTGTTGCCATTGGTAAAACCAAAGGCCGGCCCGCATTCCACCCGGACTCCGCCGCCAATGGTATCGACCGCTAACTGGGCGCTGGCACAACAACAGCCAATCAACGAACCGAGGACGGCCAGCTTCCCGTTCAATCCTGGCCACGGTTTCCCGCGGCGTCCCTTGTTTTTATCAATAGGACTCATAATTGCAAACTTCGTTAGGGCTGATAATCAGGGCTGAGTTTCTTTGGTTTTGTCCAGTCGTAGGGTTCACCCGTATTCCAAGCGGATTCGGTTTGGGCCGAGGCCGAGGCCGGCTTTCTCTTTTCGAAATGGCTGTCGGCCAGGGTGTAATCTGAATCGGTGATGATTGTGGGTGTGACGAAAAGCAGAACCGTTTCCGACGAATGAGACCTGCTGTCGCTACGGAAGAGATTGCCCAAGCCGGGCAGATCGCCGAAGAACGGCACTTTGGTATAGGTCTTATTGACCACATCCTGGTCCATGCCGCCTAGAACCAGAGTGTAACCGCTAGGCACGGATGCTTCGGTCACAAGGCGGCTGCGGCTGAAACTGGGCGCCTGGTTGACTTGCCCGTTCAAGGTCTCGCTCACAAAGCCCGGCAATTGTTGTGAGATTTCCGGCTTCAAATTCAGCAGGACATTGGTCGGACCCGCGATGCGCGGTGTCACCACCAGCTTCACGCCGACTTCGTTGAGAATCGTATTTTCGACCAACAGGTCGTAGTTGGGTTGAATGGTGGCCAACCCGGACGCAGATCCGCCGGCTGGCGCGCTTTGTGTCTGCACGAACACCGGGATATTCTGAACGACTGCCAATTCCGTGGGCACGCCGTCCAGAGCCACTGTGCGCGGAAATGCAATGGTCTTACTGTCATTGTCCGTGTTGAGGAAGGACAGCACTGCCGAAACGCCGTCTGCGTTAAGAAATGCCGTCGCCGGACTTATTCCGCGAGCCGTATTGAGGGTAAAGCCGCCGCCTTGTTGGGTGTTCCCCGTGATCGTGCTGGTAAAGCTCGTAACATTGCTGCTTAGGCTGGTCAGCGGCGAACCCGATCCTCCTGTGATCGTGGATCCGCCGGGTGAAACAGTGGATGAGCCCGATCCATTGTTGACCGACGTCCCCGTTTGCGTTGAGCCTTGACTCAAGCCGTTGCCAAAACTGATGTGCTGAGCCTGTAGTGTTCCCGTCCAATCTACGCCTTTAGCCGAAGTGATATCTTTGCTGGTTTCCACAATCCTGGCTTCCACTAACACTTGGCGGGTGGCTGAATCGAGCTTGGCGATCAGCGCCTGCACACCAAAAAGTTCCTTTTCGGTGGTGCGCACAATCAATTGCCGAGTGCGGTCATCGCGGACAATGGCGCTGCCAGCAGAAAGGGTGCCCTCAACTTCCCTGACAATGTTGCTCGGAGTGCTGTAGCGCAATTGTACGACAGAAATCACCAGCGGTTCTTTGGCAGCCGGGTCTTTTTTAGTGATGCGCCCCACCTTGGTGCGAGAGTCCCAAACGAGTTGCCAGCCCCATGTATCCAACAATGCCTGCATGGCTTGCATAGCCGTCAGGCTGCGCCATTTTTCTGTAATTTGCGGCGGCGGGATGGGATGGCCGTCGGGAGCGACCAGGAGATTCGGGTCAAATATAATGTTCAAGCCCGCCTGAATCGCCAGCCCGCGAATGGCGTCGGTCAAGGCTATGTCATTGAGAGAAACGTCTGTGGGTGTCGTGTCCACAACGGGCGCATCTTTGGAAATAGGTTCGCCTCCCACCAGCGGCTGATAGGAAACGGTGCGCCCTTCCGGCAAGGGCGTCGGCATCGGTTCCGGCACAGTGGTGGCCCCGACAGTACTTGGATTCGGGCTGCCGGGCGGTAGGCCGGATGTAGAAGCCCCGACAGTGCTTGGATTTGGGTTGCCCGATGGGGTGATTGTTGGTGCCGGTGGTGGTTGGTTCTGGCCAGACACCGCCAGGCAAGAGGCGAAAACCGCCACCATGACCGCTAACACGTTTTCGATTTTCATATTTTTATGCAATCTCAACATTTACTGGCACGCCTGACGCATGGTTTGAGCGTCAAAAGCCTTTCTTACTTATTTCTAATCGCTTCGGCTGTGTTTCCCCTTGTGCCATGACCACAGCATAATCCTCGCCGATTTCCAAACATTTCACTTTCAGCTTCCCATCAGGCACGCGCACCGTATCTTCTTCTCCCGTCTCAAAAATGGTGCCATTGATGATCACCAAACGGTGGGCCGGGGTGCCGACAATGCCCTGGATCTGTAAAGCCGCTGCCACCGGGAGAGGTCTGTCTGGACCTCTATTCACAACCGGCACAGGATCGCGACGATGGGAGCTGGGGTAAAACGGGTCCCTGCCCTTGGGGGGCATCAACTCGGCAAAGACAGAGACGTACTCGACAGCCGTTTGATTGGTGTGCGTTACTGCCGGGATAGTGGAAGCAATCGCGGGTTTAGGCGGAGCAGGAGGAGGGACGGCAGGCTTGCACGCCGGCATCAGACACAAGACCAGCCCAACCGCGACCGCAGCGCGAAAAGCACGCCAAAATAGAAGTGAAATTCTCATTTCGAATCGCTGGCTTTAATGGGCACGACCAGTTCAAAACTAACGTTGAGTTTCTCTGCTTCGCCTGTAGTTGTGGAATTAGCCGTGAGGGAAAGATTCTGGACCCGGAAATAGGGAAAATTATTCTCCAGGTCGGCGAAAAATTTGCCGAAGTCGTGGTAATAACCGGTGCCTTCAAGATGAAAAGTGGCCCACTTATACGGGAAATCGGGTATAACGCCGACGTCGCCTATCTCGGGTTGCGAATAACGGTAGAAATTGACTCCCTTGCGAGACTGGATAAACGGATTGATGGTGCTGATGATCCAAGAGTAAGGATCTATGTTTGAAGCCAACATCCCTTCGCGCTTTTCCAACAATTGCACGCGGGCTTGGAGTTTTCCGGCAATGTCTTCTCCCTGACGAATTTTATTTTCAGCGCCGTTGAGCGTGTCCCGCATCTGGGCAGTGTTCCTTTCTGTCTTGGACAATTCCTCTTGTTTGGCGGTCACGCCGAAATACCACAGCAGTGCCACCAGAGCCACTGTACCTCCAGCAACTCCCAGCATCTGGTCTCTCTGCGGTTTGGAAAGTTTCGTCATTGGTGGGTCATGTCCTTGAAATGGGCAACCAGCTTGAAATTGACAAACTGCTTGTTCAGATCGGTCGGGTCCACACTGGGCGCACTCAAAGTGCCTTCCAAAACAAAACCGCGCTGGAGGTTACTGACAAAAAAACCAAAGTCGGAAAGGGTCTCTTTGAATTTGTCATAGGTCTGCGCGTTGGGATTGTAATCCTTGGCGTCGATGTACAGCGTATCTTTTTCTACTGTGCTTCCAGGGATGACTTTTTTGGTTGCGCCCGTCCCAATGGTCTTGGCCTCTTCCTTAACAAACCTTTGCTCGCTGGCCACTCTTGTGACCTGAATGTCATTGACGACGGTCTGTTGAAGCGCATCAAGAACAGGAGCCCAAAAAAAACGATTGGTGGAGAGTCGATCGAGAGCGTCCAATTTCTTGTCGATCTCGGCAATTTTCGCCATGTTATTAGTCACGGCGGCGTACTTGGCAATGTTGTCCTTCCATTGCTGATCGAGGGAGCTGTACTTGGTTTTGCTGTAGCCAATGTCTAATTGAAGCTTAACAATCCAGAGCACCGTGGCTATAACGAAAAAGCTCCCGACCCATATGGCCAGTTTAACCGGGTTTTTACGGCGTAGTTCCTCCGCTGCTTGTTCCTCGGCCAAAAGGTTTATTCGTATGGCCATATTAGTCGTGCTGCGTCAAGTCTTATGAAAATCCTCCTGGTTTTCCGTTTTGTTCTTGGCCAATGGCCACGGAAAGGCGTCCGCCATCGACACTTCTAGACCCTAAGTCTTGCCCTTTTCGATGTGTGCTCAACAATGTCATGGATCAGCCTGATGCACTTATAGTCAAAGCCCCGTTTCCAATGCAAGAGAGAACTGATTGAATTTTTCATGATCCCGACGTAGCAGCTTTCGTGCCTGACCAGCGGCCAAATCAACTTGCTTTTTGCAACCATGGGCGGTCTGCGCGATTCCTGGCGATTGCAAAAATCTGCTTTGCTTGGAATTTCCCTCTTTCCTTCCGTGCTCAGGCGTGGTTGAATCACAGGCATGAACGCAGGTCAAAGCATTTGGGACAATCTCTTTCGCCTGGTGCTGACATTGCTGGTCATCGCCAGCCTCATGGGCATTTTTCTCTGGTATCAACCCGTCATTCAAGAGAACCAGGGCCTGCGGCGTTACGAATTGGATCTGGAGCGAAAAATTGACAAAGAAGCGGACACCGCCAAAAAGCTGGACGCGAACCTGAGAGCTTTGCAGAATCCCACCACCATTGAACGCCTGGCCCGCGAGCGCCTCAGTTACGCCAAACCGGGCGAAGACATGATCCATTTCGATCCTCCGCCCGGTGTGACCCAGTCCCAGTAGGTCAGACCGTCATGATTTCTTTTTCTTTGCCAGCCAGGTGGGCGTCAATTTTGGCGATGTAATCGTCTGTCAACTTTTGAATTTCCTTTTCCGCCGTTGCGACTTGATCTTCCGCTATACCGCCATTCTGCTTTTCCTTTTTCACCGCCTCGATCGCGTCGCGGCGCACGTGGCGAATCGCCACCCGGCCGTCCTCGGTCATTTTGCGGACTATTTTCACCATGTCATGGCGGCGCTCCTCGCTAAGGTCCGGCAAAACCAGCCGGATGATCTTGCCCTGCACCGAAGGCGTAATTCCCAGGTTGCTTTTTAAAATCGCCTTTTCGATGGGATGGACCGTGGTGGCGTCCCACGGTTGAATCATCAATACCCGCGGCTCCGGCGTGGTGATGCCGGCCAATTCCCGAATGCGCATGTGAGAACCATAAACTTCCGCTGTAATATTCTCGACCAGCACCGGCGAGGCCCGGCCGGTGCGCAATCCTGCAAACTCGTGCTGCACGATTTGTTCGGTCTTGGCCATCTTTTCTTCCGCCTCAAGGAGAATGTCATCTAAAGCCATAAGCAATTTAAGTTTGGAGTTTTAAAATACAGGCTCGCGCTCAGCCTGTCACTAAAGTTCCGACCGGCTCGCCCACCATCACCGCTTTGAGATTATGGGCCTTAAAAAAGTCAAATACGATGATGGGCATTTTGTTGTCCATGCACAGAGAAAAAGCCGTTGAATCCATCACCTTCAATCGTTTCTGCAACGCCTCCAAATAGGTGATTTGGTCATAACGCTTGGCGTGGGGATTTTTGACTGGGTCACTGTCGTAAATTCCATCGACCTTCGTCGCCTTGAGAATGACCTCGGCGCCGATTTCGTTGGCTCGCAAGGCCGCGGCCGTGTCCGTTGAAAAATACGGGTTACCCGTTCCGCCGCCGAAAATAACGACCCTCCCTTTCTCCAAATGCCGCACCGCGCGCCGCCGGATAAAGGATTCAGCCACTTGCGACATGGTGATGGCGCTTTGCACGCGGGTCTCGATGCCCAGTTTTTCCAGCGCATCCTGCAACGCCAAGGCATTGATGACCGTCGCCAGCATCCCCATGTAATCGCCCGTCGCCCGCTCGATGCCGCGTTCGCCACCGGAAGCGCCGCGATAAATGTTGCCGCCGCCCGCGACCACGACCACCTGCACCCCCATTTCCCGCACCTCGGCGATTTGCCGGGCCATTTCATGGACAGCCTCGGGGCTGATGCCAACGCCGTGCTCTCCGCCCAGCGCTTCGCCGCTGAGCTTCAAGAGAATTCGTTGGTATTTGGGTTTCAAGACTTTCTTCATAAGCCTTTGTAACAGCAGCAACGCCGTGCCGTCAATCCGTCGCCGACTTCGATTCTTGTGCCGCTTTTAATCATAATCGTAATCGTGACCTTTGTTCAACGCGATAATTTCAATCGGTACCGCGCGAATATCCCTCGCCCATCAGATGGGAGAGGGTGGCCGCGGGCCGGGTGAGGGTTACAACAGCGCCTCCTCCGTTCCCATCATTCAAAAGCCCCCAAACAATATTCATATAGTCCGATTTACTCCTACTTACTACTACTGACTCCTACGTTTTGGTCGGGGCCGGTGTATGGATCCCGCGTCAGTTCTGGATTTATTGACCCGTCAAACCCTTCGTCAATGCCTATCATGTCCATAATCGCTCGCCTTCTCTCCTCTATGGTAGAGCCGGTCGGCCCGGCCGTCTGCAGACACTTCGGCAAGGCGTCCCCACCGCTTGCCTGCGGGTGCCGGTCTGCACGGCTTGCCGCTTCAAGGCTTAACCGCAGCCCGTAAAGTTCGCTTCGCCTCAAGGCTAACAAGCTGATGCGCAGTTCTTTCAAGAATTTTGCCTTCTCAATGCTATCAGGCATGGTCTGAAGCCGTAGCATCTGGTCCGCCATAGTCGCCGCCATCATAGTCCCCATCTTTTCCGTAAGCTGGCCGCCCGCGACCGTCTCGAGGGAAGTGGCATCCTCCAGGAACGTGCCCACCGACTCCCGTAATCGCCGCCCTTCGGCCCAGGCGGCATAGCCGCCGGTCTTCCATTCGGACAAATTGTGCTTCGTGATGAAGTTCCCTTGGAACTCCGCATCGACGACAGCCTTGACTTCCGAGAGGGCATTGAGCCAGGGGAGAATGGTTTTGGATTTTTGGCCGTCCTCGAGACGGCGGTTGATTTCTCCCCGCAAGGCGGCGGGCAGCCGGGCAATTTTTCCAGTTCTAGTCATACCGATTTTGGTTTTACGGTTCTACTAGGAACACAATACCACATATATTTGGGACTGCAAGTGGGAAACTAACGGCTGTATTTAACAGAAGGCAACGAAGGCAACAAAGGACGGAAAGCGATGAAAGATTTGTCGTTTCGTCGCTACAGTTCACTATCCTGTCTGCGGCCTTCGCGCCCTTTGCGTGATATTAAAAAGGATCTCTCACGCAGAGACCGCCAAGGGCGCAGAGAAACAAAAAACATTTTCAACAGAAGGCAACAAAGGCAACGAAGGGTAAAGACTCCAGACTGGGGAATGGCGCCCGGGTCACTCTTCTGATTTTCTTCGTTACCTTTGTTTCCTTTGTGTATAAAAAAGTAACTAAATCGTGCATCCGCTCTTTCACAAGGCCGACGGCCTCAGTCGCGAGGTCATCGGCGCTGCCATCGAAGTCCACCGCCTCAAAGGGCCTGGCTTAATTGAAAGCATCTATGAAAAGTGTTTAATCCGGGAATTGGAACTGCGCGGCATCGACGCCGTTAACCAGCGTCTCATTCGCATCGAATACAAGGGTTTAACTTTTGAGGAACCGTTGCGGTTTGACGTTTTGGTGGAAGACTGTTTGCTCCTGGAATTGAAGTGCGTTCAGCAGGTTCTGCCGGTCCACCAAGCCCAACTGCTCAGTTACATGAAATTGTTGAACGTCCCGCTGGGGCTAGTCATCAATTTTCACGAGTTGAAACTGGTGGACGGCATCGGGCGGATGATGTTGCCCGGCGCGAACAGAGACGGGGCGTAGGTCTTCACAGAAGGAAACAAAGGCAACGAAGAGAACGAAGGGTAAAGGCCCGATGTTACCGGGGATTGGCGGGATGAGCCGCGAAGCCTGTTTTTCAATCCTGAAAGGATTAGAACATTCAGCCCACCCTCCGCAAATCTAAATCTCAGCGATCCACCAGCTTACGCTAAAAGCGTTAACCGTTTCATTTCTAAAAGAAGCGATGACAAATTGCCCGACCGGTCTCTCGCTTTAGATTTTAAGAACGCTTGCTCATCGTCGGTTGACCATCAATAATCTGAGCTACGCGATCTTTGATAGCTATTATCAATTTGTCACCTTTAATACTCAAACTATTCTTTTCATCGACCCAATTCAAAATAATGCAGTTTGGATAATCGCCGCCTTTCAGGGTAAAATCTTTGATGCTATCAATCCGTCGTGGATTTAAGAGCCGTTGAACAGCACCCTCTTCTTTGTCTCGATTTCGCACGGATGCGTAACTAATTTGAACCAAATCGCGAGCTGGCAGCTTGGATAAAAAAAACTTCCGTCCGTTCTGCGAGACAACGACAACCGAGTGTTTGACAGTTTTCATAGTGGTGCCAGAATTTTGATGAGTCTATAAACATGTTGCCGCAAAGTCACGCCTTCGCGTGAATGTCCACGCCCTGATGCTGCCAATGGCGACTAAATAAACAAGGCTGGAAAATGGGTGCCTCGGACATGACCCACTATGGAATTGGCAGAAGCGTACTAATTGGGTCAATCTTGGTTTACTCAAGAAGCCAAAAAGTTAACTTTTTTTCGACGTGATGCGCTCTTTTTTTGCGTAACCGGTTGGCGTTGAATGGAATGCGCGGATTTTTTGGAAAAAGAAAAATCATACCAAAAAACCTACGGTAGGTTTTCTGTTTTTGCCGGCCTGTGCAAAAATTCGAAAATGATAACGTTTTCGAAACGGGACGCCAGGGAGCGCAAACTAATAGACCAACTACTGCCCTATCAAAAAACATGGGTGCGCGACCACGCGCGGTGGAAATTTGGCTTGATGGCGCGGCAGGTCGGAAAAGACTTCGCCTCGGCGTTCGAGGGGATAAAAGACTGTGTCATCGCCGAGGCCGCAGGACGCAGAATCGACTGGCTGATCGCGGCGCCCAGCGAACGGCAATCCCTGGAGTCGCTGGAAAAATGGAAGTGCTGGGCGGAGGAATTTAAGCTTTCGATATCCAATCTGGAGGAGAATCGGGAATCGGGCAGCGAAAGCTTGCTCCGTGCCGCTAGCATCTGCTTTCCAGGTGGTAGCCGCGTTATTGCCGTGCCTGGGAAGCCCGATACGGTCCGGGGGTTCAGCGCCAACGTGTTGATGACGGAGTTCGCCTTCTTCGAAAATCCGGACGAAACGTGGCGGGCGCTTTTGCCGAGCGTCACGAATTCGATCAACGGCGTCAAGAAAGTCCGGATTATTACGACTCCGAACGGGATCGGTAATAAGGCGCACGATATTTGGGTTAAGAATTGGAATGGGAACCCTCACCCGGCCTGCGGCCACCCTCTCCCATCTGATGGGCGAGGGACTGAAGCAAACGAAGATGGAAAGACCCCTTCGTTATCTTCGTTACCTTCTGTTCAAAATTCCGGTCCCATGTGGGCCTGTCATATTGTGGATATCCACCGGGCGGTGCGGGAAGGGCTTAAGGCTGATCCGAACGAAATCAGAGCAGCGCTGGACGATCCCGAAGCCTGGGCGCAAGAGTTCGAATGCCAGTTCCTCGACGTCCAAGCCACGTTGCTGCCGTACGAGTTGATCGCCGGATGCGAATGCGTCGAAGCGACTTCCGTCGTGCCGGGGGAATTCTGGCAGGCCACGCCGTCCTTCCCGCTCGTGATGGGAATCGATTTCGGACGCCGCCAGGACCTGACCGTGGCGTGGACGCTGGCCCGCGTGGGCGACGTCCTCCAAACGGTCGAGGTGCTGGAGATGGCTCGCACGCCGACGCCCGAGCAGGTGGAACAGTTGCGTCCGCGTTTGCGGCACGCGCGGCGGGTCTGCGTGGATTACACCGGGGCGGGAGTGGGTTTGGGCGATTTCCTGGCCAAGGAGTTCGGCGAATACGACGCGGCGCGGCATAAGTTTGGGAAGGTCGAACTCTGCCATTTCAGCAACGCGCTGAAGGTGGAAATTTTCTCCAAGCTGCGGATGGCTTTTGAGAAACGCAACCTGCGCGTGCCTGTCAACCGAACGATCCGCGAGGACCTGCACTCGATCAGCCGGGTGGCGACGGCCTTAGGCCAGCTCACGTATCGGGCGCCGCATTACGCCGATGGCCACGCCGACCGTTGCACGGCGCTGGCGCTGGGGTTGCGGGCGTCGGAGCACGGGCTGGGCAGGCCGTGCATGGAGTCGGTGTCGTGGTTTGAACGTTATAAGGGGTGGCCATGGTAGAACATTCGCAGGCCGCTCAACGGCGGCGGGCATCCGCTTTACCCTTGGGTGCTCTGCGAAAGCGTTTGCCTAATCAATTAGTGCAAAATGGGCAGCGGGCTTCCTTGCCGGATCAATTCCGCATCAAGGTCCAGATAATAATCCAGCCGGCGATCGGTTTCGGCGTCGTCGATGGCGCGGGCCATAAGTATATAGGTTGCGTAATGGTTGCCCTCGGATTCCACCAGCCCGGCGTAAAAGGCCGCCAGTTCCGCATCAATATTACTCAATTCGCGCGCGAGCAGTTGGAATTTCTCGCAACTGCGGCCTTCAATCAACGCACAGCAAATAAGATGGTCAATGACCTGGTGGCGCTGGCCGTTGCGGACGGAACGCATCAGTCCGGTAATCCACGGACTGGGATAGGGCTGGCCGAAGGGGATGCCGCGGGCCTGGAGCAAATTGAGCACCAACTGAAAATGTTGCAGTTCTTCGATGGCGATGGCGTTGAGTTCACCGACCCGGCCATACAAGTCGCGGTACTTTTCCAGGTTCAACGCCGTTGTGGCCGCCTTGCGCTCCAGATGGGCGTGATCCACCAGAACAGCCGGCAAATTGGCCAGGACCTTGGGGAGCCAATCAGCGGGAATGCGTTGTCGAAACAGGAGCATATTTTATTTGCCAGCATCGCCATTCACGAGAATTTTGGAAAGGAATCAATTGACGCCTATGTTCCGATGTTGCCCTCTCACGGTGGCATGATGTGAAGGCCACGACCCAATTTCGCATCGTGCTGGTGACTGCGCCGAACTTGAAGACGGCCCGCCGTCTGGCCCGCGCAGCCTTGCGCAAACGGCTGGCGGCCTGTGCCAATTTGATTCCCGGGCTGGAATCGCATTATTGGTGGCGCGGCAAAATGGAATCGAGCCGCGAGGTGTTGCTCATCTTCAAGACACGCGCATCCTGCCTGGGCAAGTTGGAAAAAGTCATTCTGGCCGAACACCCGTATGACACACCGGAATTCGTCGTTTTACGGTTGACTGCGGGAACGGAACGCTATCTCGCCTGGCTCAAGCAAGAGACGGAGCAGCTTTAACTTCGTCTGAGAGGATTTTCAGTGATGGCAGCCGCAGCCGTGGCCGCAAGAGCCATCTTCCAAATCCGCCGGGGACGGAACGCGGCCCAACTCCAAGGTCTTGCTGACGAGTTGCTGCACTTCCTGCTGCAACTCATGCAGTTCCTCCTGCGCATCAATGAATCCTTTGCCGACGGAATTGCTCAGAAAAGCTTCGCGCTCGGACTCGAATGCGGTGATTTCACTGCCATCCAGGGGCAGGCCCTGATGCTGGCGTTCGTGCAGTGAGCGGCCCTTTTCGCTCAAGCTCTGGTACTGCTTTTGGGCGGAGGGATCGGCCATGAAAGTCTCAACGCGCCGGCGTATGCTTAAGAATTGCGGTTGACGCACGATAGCCTCGCACAGTTCCAAAGTTTTCTGACGCACGGCATCCTCAGTTTGGGTATTTGTCTGCATAAAGTGAGTGGAATATGGGGGTAAAACCGCGCGAGCGCAAGCTTCGAGTCTTCAACAAGTAAGCCATGGCGTCAAGGTTTGAAGAGCGACTCCAGCCGACTTTTCCACACAAAAGTCGGGCGCTCCACCTGATGCACCACCCGGCCGTTTGAGCCGGTTAAAGTGTAGATCGCGTAGTCAAATGGCTTTTGCCGGTAGGCGCCGTTGATCAAACGGTTGAATCGATGTCGCCATACCAGGGCCAGGGCCATCTTCCGGGCCCATTTTGGGGCGGACTCAGCCATCCGTTTTTTTTCCCGTTGTGCGTTGAGACCGAGATTCATATTAGCGCCCGTGTCGGTAAAAACAGAAAGAAATTCTGCCAGGATGCCGATGCGGATGCCCTTATCCAGAACACGCAATACCCAATCGGCGTCTCCAAGATCCCGCCATTGGGTGTCAAAGAAAAGGTTGTATTTGTCCAGGATTGATCGCCGAAAAAAGGTGGCGCAAGTAAGAGTGGGCAAATCATATACCATGATTAAGTGCTTTGAGGGCTTGTGAACCTTGCGATAACAAATGAAATCGCCGTTGGTATCGACGATCAAGCAATTTCCAAACACCACTTCCACTTCCGGATGACTCTCAAAATAAGCCCCCACTCTCGACAAAGTGTCCGGCAAGTATTGTTCGTCGCAATTCAAATAGGACAGGATTTCGCCCGAAGCGCACCGTAAGCCGCGATTGACGGCATCGTACATCCCTGCGTCTTTCTCCGAAAACGCTTTCACTCTTCGGTCGGTCAAAAGCCAGTTCAGAGTGCCATCGTCCGAGCACGCATCCTGCACAATGTGCTCGACCTCAACACCTTGATCAGCCACCGAAGCCACGCATAGTTTAAGCCATTGTGATTGGCGGAAACTGGGAGTGACTACAGAAAAACGCATTGGACCGTCAAGCCGGCACCAGCAGCGTGTCGGCAGTAGCAGAGACCTTTGGGGCCGACTTGAGGGCCTTTTTCCGGCATACACCGCCATTGATGCTAACACTCAATCCCAGGATACCCAAAAAAACTGAGAGCTGTGAATTTAATGCGCCGAAAACAAAAAAGAAAATCAAGCACTGCGCCAGAAAATAGGAGAGCAAGAAATTATTGATAGATTTCAATCGAGGATCGCCGTAGCGGCGATTGCTGCAGAGCACTTTTGTCCCCGCGGCCAGCACCCATAAAAACCCAATAGCTCCGAAAATTCCAAATGGCATCAGGACGGAAAGGGGACCGCTATGGTAATCCCCCGCCACGATGAATGCCTCGTAGTTACTGTAGAGGCCCATGCGAGTTGCCTCGGTAGTCAAATATAGGTCCACCGGGTCAATCGCGTAGCCCTTGCCAATGAGAAGGTATTTGGGCACTTCGGGCCATACTTGGTCCCACATTTCATGACGCCATATAGTGGATGCCTCAGTATCGGTACGCACTTGTGTATCCAGTTTGAGAGGTAGAAAGGCCAAGGCTCTCTGGACCGAGTCCGGCATCCTGTTGGCAAACAGCAAAATAGGAATCGCGCATAGAAGTCCCACGAATGCCAAGCTTGGCAAATAAAAGGTTTTCCAGAGACCTTCGACGATAAATAGAATGATCAACAAAACGCACAAAAGGCCAACCTCGGACCGATAGCCGCTGAACAGGCCCGCTGTGACTGCTCCAACAAAAAGCAATAACCTCCAGGGCGCGCGCCACAAAAGAATCCCGCGAATTCCCCATCGCGCCAGGAGAAAACAAAGAAGAGCGGTCGCGCATGGCGCCAAACCGGTCAAGCGTTTCACAATATTTACGGCGAAATCAGCTTGAGCCTGTCCCATAGCCACATCCGGGGAAACCAAATAGTACACGAAATAAAAGGCCGGCCCAAGAATATATACAAGGTTCGCCAAGCCGAAGGACAGCCCTGAGAGGAAGTACAGCCTCACCGCCCGCGCGCTTTTCGAGATGGAAATAGATTGGGAGGTCAATGCGAAATAACCGACGATACTTGCCAATAGGTAAAAATAATTCTTCCCGCCAAAACTGCTGCTTCCCAAGACCTTCAAGCCCAGTCCGCCTCGGATTTTCGCGGTGACGATAACAACGGCGCCAAGAAATAGGACCGGCTTGGTTAGTTCGGGCGCGCGCAAAAAACTGCTATGGCCGATGACGCGATGGATCACGCCCATTCCAAAAGTCAGCGCCGCGAAAATGGTCCAAAGCTGCAACTGTCCGGGCAAAAAGCCGGCAACGAAAACCGAATTCCACAGAAAGATCAGCACCCAATGGTTCCATTGGATAAAAAGCGGCACAGCCAGGAAAAACAAAACCATGAGTACCACGCCTATGCTGGCCATGTCGGGCGTGGCCACCAAATATCCAAGAACCAAGGCCAACGGAATGGCCACGGCGTAAGCGATCAGAACGCGATGAAGTCCAAACATGACTATTAAAACCACCAGAGTAAGTTAATAGACCGAGAGGCGCAATCTGATTCTTTGCTCACCTGGCCACCCGCGCTCCTCTCAGAAGCTGAATCCTTAGAAATTGGATTTTTGGACCGCATATACCGTTCGAAATCCATTTGCTCAATATGCGTCCTTTGTTCACGGCAGTTCCCGGTTGGCCGTAGCCCTGGATGATTCGTTGAATTTGCCCGATTCTTGCGGAAAGGTTCGTGACGGGGTGCAGAGCCCGATGATGTATGACGGAAATTCCTTATCCCGTGGGCTTTAGAGCGGTGAAATAATCCGCCTTGAAGCGTGATTCCCAACTCTGTAAGGACCCTTGCTCGTAATGGCGTAACACACCACCCCGGCTGGAGATGGCCCCGCGAACACGATGGGGTGGCAATCCGTACATTGGGATGTAGGCACGGGCCCTGTGCTTGTAGGCCCGATAAAGCTCAACAAACCAATTGGGGACACAGGCCCGCCACGAATGCGTATGAATGGTTTGAAAGCAGGCTACCCCCCCAGGCTTGAGCAACCGGATGAACTCCGAGATGTACCTCTCTTGAATTTCGGGGGGAATGTGCTGGAGAACAATAACAGAATAGATGAAATCGTAGCTGTCCGAAGCAAGCACAGAAAGATCGCTCCTGGGGTTCACATGATAATGAATCCGTTCGGGCGCCTTGTTAAGGGCGTTCGCCTTTTCGATCATGGAAGAGGAGATATCCAGGCCATCGACCACTGAAAAGTAATCAGCCAAGGCCTGTGTAAGCCGTCCGGGTCCGCAACCGAAGTCCAATGCCCTGTTCCAATTCAATTGAATTCCGGCGTCCCGAAGCTTTTTCAGTTCGCCGCTGATTTGGGTGCGTCCGGTTTCAAAAAACTCTGCCTCATTCCATTTGCCGCCTTTCTTAGTATCATCTGACAAGACAGCCCACATGGCGTCCTCTTTACCCAACTGCGTCCAATTCTCATGGGCTTTTTCAATATTCACATGTGGATTTTGCCTTCCGAATATTCCAGTCACAAGGAGATTCTAGGCCGTAACGGAGACATCTTCCGAGCAGAAATGCCCCGGGTCAACCCAAAACAAAAACCGGGATGCGCCTTTGAAACCCACGCGTCAGATCGAGCCCACCCAAAGCCGGCCTCTGGGCAAAACAAATGGCCCCTAAAATCTTCTTTCTTTCTGGCCCATGCCAGCCTAGACTTATCGAAATGTGTATTGGTGATAAGCAGGTTTTCCGCCCTGAGGCGGCTTCAAAAGCAATGCCTATTAATTGATATGCCACCCCTTGGAAATGGAGAGCACGTTGGAATGGCGACGTACGCGTCGACCGAAACGAACTTAATGGTCAAGCCTGCTAACCGCAGACCGGTTGGTCGGACAAGAAGAGGGAAGGCGCCGCTTTCCATCTTTGATAAAGTCGATCAATTCAATACTGTGAGCGAGTTGCGGGCGCTCGGGCTTTATCCCTACTTCCGTGTTATTTCGTCGGCCCAGGATCGCGAGGTCATTATCAATGGCCGCAAAATCCTCATGCTCGGGTCCAATAGCTATTTAGGCCTGACCAATCATCCAAAAATCAAGGAAGCCGCGCGGGCTGCAGTAACCAAATACGGGACGGGGTGCGCCGGGTCACCCTTTGTAAACGGCACTCTGGATCTCCACATTGAACTGGAGAAAAAGCTGGCTGCATTGGTGCAAAAGGAAGCGGCGCTGCTTTATAGCACCGGTTTCCAGGCGAATCTGGGCGTGATCAGCGCGCTGGTGGGCCGCGGCGATTATATTTTCGGCGACAAAAGCAATCATGCCAGCATTGTGGAAGGCTGCCGGCTTTCCCTTGGCAAGTTGATCCGCTTTGCCCACAAGGACATGCGGGGCTTGGAAGCGCGTCTGCAAGAGACCGATCCTGCCGACGGCAAGCTGGCGGTGGTGGACGGTGTTTTCAGCATGGAGGGTGACATTATTCAGCTTCCTGAGTTGTGCCGACTGGCCCAAGAGTACGGGATGGCGGTCATGGTGGACGATGCCCATGCTCTTGGCGTGCTGGGGGATAAAGGCGCCGGCACAGCCAGCCATTTCGGGTTGACCGACCAAGTGCAGATCATCATGGGCACATTCAGCAAGTCGCTGGCCAGCCTGGGGGGATTCATCGCCTCCGACGCCGCCACCATCGAGTATTTGAGGCACCACTCGCGACCGTTGATTTTCAGCGCCAGCATGAGTCCGGCCAGTGCCGCCGCCGTCCTGGCTGCGCTTGAGATCATGCAGGCCGAACCAGAGCGTATCGCCCACCTTTGGCGTAATACTCAACGGATGAAAGACGGCCTGCTCTCTCTTGGCTTCAACCTGGGTGCTTCTGAGACGCCGATCCTGCCGGTTTATTGCCGTGATATGATGACCGCTTTTAGACTTTGCAAGCGGCTGGAAGAGGAAGGCGTATTTGTCAACCCCATTGTGCCGCCGGCGGTGCCGCCAGGCCGCGAATTAATCCGCATCAGCCTCATGGCCACACACACAGACGCACAGATCGACTTCGCGCTCGAAAAGCTTGGCACGGTCGGCAAGGAACTTGGGCTCGTGTAGGCGCGCCCGCCGTGCTCGGCCTAAGGCATCCGCTCCAGTGGGCGAGTTTCCACATAAACCATGAAGGTCCTACTGACTGGAGCAAATGGCTTCGTCGGCAGCCATGTTTTGGACCGTCTATGCGCGAAAGAATTTCCCACGGTCCTTGTCCTCCGGCCTGCCGCAAACAAAAGATTCATCGAAACTCATCTCCGGCAGGTTGAGGTCCGCATCGGCTCCCTGTCTGATCCGGCAAGCCTGGCACAGGCCATGCGGGACGTGACCCACGTGATTCATTGCGCCGGATGCATCAGGGCGCTTCGAGTCAACGAGTTCTATGACGTGAATCAATTGGGCACGCGTGCCATCGTCAATGCCATTAACCAACAGCAAGGCCGCGTCCAGCGGCTGGTGCAGATTTCCAGCATGGCGGCCGGAGGCCCGGCCAGTTCCGATCAACCGGCAAGCGAAGATGACCCGCCACGGCCCGTATCGGAATACGGCAAAAGTAAACTGGCGGGCGAGCAGGAAATCAAGAATGGCTGCCGGGCGCCATTTGTGATCCTGCGTCCGCCTAGTGTCTATGGACCGCGTGATGTGGAATTCCTTCGTTTGTTCAAGGCGGTGAAACACCATCTGCTGCCCCGCATCGGCGGAGGGCGGCAGACCTTGAGTTTTGCATTTGTGAAAGACTTGGCGGAAGTGATTGTGGCCTGTTTGGATCACCAGGCAGTGGTGGGACGAACTTATTATGTATCCGGCACGGAAGTGGTGAACAGTCGCAGTTTCGCGGAGGAAATCGCGGCGCACATGAAAACCTGGACTGTCCCTCTGCCGATACCCTCTGCGGCACTGTGGCCCCTATGCTGTTTGCAGGAAGCCTTCTCGCGCCTGACGGGAGCCGCCAACGTGCTGAATCGATTTAAGTATCCCGAATTGTCGGCAAGCGGCTGGGTGTGCAATCCGGCGCGTCTTAGGCAAGAAGCGGGATTGACCTGCCCGACGCCTCTCAAAAAAGGCCTTGCCGAAACTCTCTCCTGGTATCAAGAGCAAGGATGGGTATGAGATTTGTCCAATCATTCCGATCTTACACTTTCGTTGATAGCATCTCTCAAGGCTACATTGCGATAACCGGGTTGGAAATCCTGTGCCTGCACGGAGACGCTGTTCCGAAATGGCCGTTCTTCGTGTTGGCCCATGTGTTATTGTTCTTGCTCATTCATAATCTCGTTCGGCTGCAGGCGTCGTTTCCGCGTCACGGAATCCTTGATTTCGTCCGGCACTTTTACCCGGTGCTTCTTTACACCTTCTTTTACCGTGAAACCGGAGCGTTGAATCACATGACTTTCGCGGGATACTTCGACCCCTTTTTCATTCGACTTGAACAGCGCCTGTTCGGAATGCAACCAAGCTTGATGTTCATGGAAAAGTTCCCCTTCCTGCCGGTGAGCGAACTTTTTTACGCCGCTTATTTCTCCTACTACGTGATGATCTTTGGCATAGGTTTGGCGCTGTTTTTTCGCGGACGCGCTCAATTCTTCCACTACGTATCGGTTCTTTCGTTCATTTTCTATGTGTGCAGTCTCATCTACATCTTCACGCCGGTCGTGGGGCCGCGCATTTTCTATCCGGAACTATGCGGAATCCGTTTATCGCCAGACGCGATGCCGGCGTTCGTGCCGGCTTTTCCTGAAGCAATAAAAGCCGGACCGTTCTATCAGTTAATGGCTTGGATCTACAGCCATTTGGAAGCTCCCGGCGCTTCGTTTCCCAGCAGTCATGTAGCGATCGGTCTTTGCACGGCTTACTTCTCGTTTTTGTATCTGCGGCGCATTCGCTATGTGCATTTAGTCGTGGTTATCCTTCTTAGCTTGGCCACTGTTTATTGCCGCTACCACTACGCCGTGGACGTGATCGGCGGCCTGGTTACCTTCCTCATTCTAGTGCCTTTGGGCAACAAGCTCTTTTTCAAGTTCAGCCATGCCGAACTGGATGGGAATTCGAGAAATGTGGGGCAATCTAAAACGGATTTCCCCGCGACGCATCCACCGGCCACGAAAAAGTGCAAATAGTGAGGGTTGACATCTCCTTCGTCGCGACCGCTGGGCTGAAAGCTTCAATTCCTTTGGGATTGCCAAAAAAAATACCAGCCGAAATTGACTTCCACTTCGACGGGGAAGGTCCCGATTCCGCCTATCAAATTTCGTCGTTGGCCAGCCAGCGCAGGTCCTTGATCGCCGGGTGGCTTTGAAGGACCTCATCGAGCGCATCGGCGACTCTGTCAACGTCTGCCAGCGTGCTCACCTTTTTAAATAGGCCAGTCCGAGTCTCGGGTGTCGAAGGGTCAATAAAGCATAGAAATCGAGTGCCGCCCGGCTCGGTTTTGTTTCCGCAGCCGATGAAAATTGGAAATGCCTCGTTCTTGACTGGAATCTCCCATCCCCAATCCTCTGGATAAAAGTTGCCTGTCTCAACACCATATTCAGGCAGCCTGGAGACAATGAACTCAGCGAGCCGTTGGCCCCAAATCCCAGGGTTGACCTTCTCATCCTCGCCCGGATACGGCGGAAAAGCATCCGAAGTGAACTCGACGTTGGTTCGCATGTTCCGAGCGGGCATGGCGGGACGTTTATGCTTGAAAACGCCAGCGAGGGCAATGCGGTTTTTGAAAAGCGAAATGGCCGGTGCATCCATGCGTCTGACGGCCGTCCGTAAATCCCGAAGGGATTGCATCGCTCTGCCCAGGTTTTCCCCGATTCCGAGAGGGACTACCCTGGGCACCCTTATTGAGGCGAATCACTCACTTGGGGTGGTCGCCTGCATTCGCATTGCCTTCGATCAGCGCCTTGGCTTCTTTATAGGCCAGCCAACAGATGAGCACATCTTGATTCGCTGGTTGCCCGTCAACGCGCGGATGACTCTCATCCTGGGGTAGCGCGGGCATTTGCGCTTCCTCGTCGCTAAAGAGCCGCCGAGCCTCCGCTGTTTTGTCCTGGCGGACCAGGCTCATGGCACGGAAAAAACGCGCCGTTCCCAAAATGTCGTGCCACGAACCAGCCGTTTGCTCCGCAGTGGCCAGAGCGTTTTCAGCGGCGGCGAATTGCCCGTTGCGATACTCTGCCAGACCCAGCCCCATCTGATACCAGGGCAAGTTTTCCTCGTTTTGGCCAAGTTCCACGGCGTGACGTGCCAGATTGAGAGCCATCGCCAGTTGGGCGGCATTGGTGGAAGGCTGCAGGCAATAGGCTTTGGCCGCGCGGTCTGCCGTCACGGCTTCGTCCGTTGCTTCCGCCTCTTGGAGCAAACGGCGTCGGATGGCTTCGTAAGCGGAATCTTGCCCAAACCAGGTTTGCCATGTGGCCAGCTTGAGCGAGTTCACTGTGTCCTTTGGGTTTAATTCGCACTCTTGCTCCGAAACGGTAATCGCCTCCTTCTCGCGGCCGGCGGCAAAGAGAGATTCCCTGAAGTTTTTAATCATAAAGTTCAGATCTGCGGCCGAGAGTTTCGATCTCATTGCCAGAGCCTCGCGAAATGCCGCCGCGCCTTGTTCAAATTTGCCTTCCTTGTAGAAGACATCCGCCAGGTAATTAAGCGTCCAGGCGACCTGCGAGTGCTCGGGACCTAGTAGTCTTCGTTCCATGCTCGCCGCCTCTTGCAGCGCGGCTTCGCCTTCCGCCAATTTACCCTCCTGTTCAAACACCACTCCTAAGGTTCGGTAGGAAATCGCCGTGTCGGGATCGTCTGCGCTCGCCGATTCTCTGTGCAATCTCAACGCTTCTTCCACGACAGATTCAGCCTCAGGAAGCGCATCCCGGTCCTGAAGCAACCAACTGAGACTGTTTAATGAGGAAATCAGCGCCGGATTTTCATTACCTAAGCGTCTCCTTTTTATCGCCAACGCCTGGCGCTGGAGGCTTTCCGAGTCGCCAGTTTGGGAGTAACGCCGGAGTAGTTCAGCAATCTTGTCCATGGAGTTGGCCAATTCGAGACTGTCGGCAGGCAAGAGTTTTTCCTGTATCGCGTATCCCTCCCGCATAGAAGCGAGCGCTTGGGCTGGATGGTCTCCGAGGCGATAGAGTGCGAAGCCTAAATCCACCAGCAAGCGGGCCGTGGCCGGGTGTTCCTCCCCATAGAGAGAGCGGGAACGCTCCAAGCCTGTGCGGGCGATGCTCTCCGCTTGGTCGAAAGCATCCATATCGAGGTACGTTTCGGCCAGAACGGTGCATAGCTCTGTCTCAACGGCCGGTTGATTCGCGAGGTCCCGGCCGACGCGCTCACGCGTCTTGTCCAAGATCTCCCGCAGAAGCGTCGTGTCACGGCCCAGAGCGACCGATGGCCCGACGCCTTTGAGCATGTCCTCGAGGAATTGGGCGACTTGGCGGCTTTTGCTGGCTTCCGTCTCAGCTTGGCCGCGCTGTTTAGCCTCATTGGCCCTGGCGACTTCCGCTTCTTTCCGGAAAGCGCTTTGCGCTCGCTCGGCAATGACAGCGCGCTGATAGGCTCGGCTCTTCTCCATGAACTGCCACGTGGAAAGCCCCAAGCCGATGAGTAGCGCAGCCGCTATGGCCGTCGTCGTTGCGAAGGCCAGCTTGTTGCGGCGCGCCATTTTTTGAAATCGGTAGCCGATGCTGGGCGGTCGGGCCACGACCAACTCGTTCTGGAGTTGGCGCTGGATGTCCATCGCCAATCCGTTGGCCGTCTCGTAACGGCGGGTGCGGTCCTTCTCCAGACACTTCATGACGATCCAATCCAGATCGCCCCGGAGTTGATGGAGCAGCTTCGAGGTGTCGGTTGATCGGCGTTGGGCCGTGGTGGTCAAGTCCGCGCCCCGAAGCGTCGCGAAGCGGGTGCTTGGGCGGACCGGCTCCTGCTCCCGGATGATCTTTCGCATCGCGTCCAGGCCGGAGGCCATCAGTTCCTTGGCGTCGAACGGCGTGCTTCCCGCCAGTAACTCGTAGAGCAAGACGCCCAGGCTGTAGATGTCGCTGCGCGTGTCAATGTCCAACCCGCTCATTTCCGCCTGTTCCGGACTCATATAGGCTGGCGTGCCGATCAACTGATGCAACTGGGTATAGACCGTCTCGTCCGTCAGCCGGCCTTCCGTGGCCTTGGCGATGCCGAAATCAATCACCTTGGGCACCGCTACACCATCGTGCAGCGTGACCATGATGTTGGAGGGTTTGATGTCGCGATGGATGATGCCCTTCTGGTGCGCGTGTTGGACGGCGTGGCAGATCTCGATCACAAGATCCAGGCGCTCCTTTGTGTTGAGTTGGTTCTGGTCGCAGTATTCGGTGATCTTGATGCCCCGGACCAATTCCATCACAAAGTAAGGGCGTCCGGTCTCCGTGGTTCCAGCATCGAACACCTTCGCGATGTTGGGGTGATCCATCATGGCCAGGGCCTGGCGTTCCGCTTCGAAGCGCGCGATGACCTCCTTGGTATCCATCCCAAGCTTGATGACTTTGAGGGCGACGCGGCGGCGCACCGGCTCATGCTGTTGGGCGACATAGACAGCCCCGCACCCGCCCTCGCCCAATTTCTCCAACAGCTTGTAACGGCCGATGGTCTGGCCCACGGCTTCGTCGTTCGGGTTGACGACCGCGCCGAGCTTGATGGTCTTAGCCGGTTCCCCTCTTGCAGCAGCGGCGGGCTTCTCCATGAAGCCGTCCTTCTGAAAATGATCGGCCAGCAAGGCTTCCAACCGGGCACGCAACGCCGGATTCTTGCCGCAGGCGCCGTCCAAAAAGGCGGCGCGTTCCTGCGGCGTGTTCTTGTCCAACGCCTCAAAGAAGATTTCCTTCTCCGAACGGCTTTGGGCTGGGTCTGCTTCGTTCATTTTATGCCCTGTCACCAAGTAATGGCGTAAACGGCCGGCAAAACACGCCACGGGATTGCCATTTCTGTTGAAATTTGCAGACGCCCTGACAAATCGTGCCCGCTTATCGCGGACTATTTGCCACGAATGGATCCTTTGAGCCAGGCTCGGGCAAAGACCCAGTGCCGGTCCGCGCTGCGCGGCGATATTTCCAGGGCTTCCGCGATTTCCGGGATGGTCATGCCCACGAAATAGCGCAGCTTGACGACTTCCGCCGCCGTGGCGTCCTCGGCGGCCAGGGCATCGAGGGCTTCATGCACGGCCAGGACTTCATCTTCAGGCGCGGGCAGCTCGATTCTGGATTCGTGCAATTCCTCCAGCGTTTGGTCCTGGCCGCGTTTCAAACTGGCCTTGCGCCGGGCTTTGTCAATAAGAATCCGTCGCATGGCCTCGGCGGCCGCTCCGAAGAAATGGGAACGTCCGCGCCATTGCTGATCATTGGAGCCGGCCAGTCTTAACCAGGCTTCGTGAACCAAAGCCGTGGCCTGTAGCGTCTGTCCCGGCGCTTCGTTGGCCATTTTCGAGGCTGCCAACCTGCGCAATTCTTCATAAACCAGCGGGAGCAATTGGTCGGCAGCCTTGGGAACACCGTGCGCCAGCGCTTCGAGAATGTGCGTGGCGTTACTCACGATGATTGAGGAGTGCCAAACCTCAGACACTAACTCAAGCTTAAATGAATGGGAAAAGAGTATGACGGACGAGGCGGAGGATAAGACGCGGCAAGCATGGCGAGACGCTTATGCTTGAAAACAGGAGCCAAGGCAATGCGGTTTTTCGCGCTGGAGCCTGTAAAGGCGTAAATCCAGCAGTTTGAAGATTGCCTTTTGCACAATCCTCAACTAAGTTCAGCCAATGATCGCCGATGAGATCAAGGAATTAATGCAGGCCGACCCATTTAAGCCGGTCCGCCTCGTCCTTGGCAACCAACAATCATTTGTTGTTGCCCACACTGATTATCTTATGGTTAGCCCTGACCGCCAGACAGTCGTGCTTTACGATGAGGGAGGACATTTCAAAATCCTCAATGCCCACCAAATCAAATTCGTTGAACCGGCAAAGGGGCGCTCATCGAAAACGGCGTAATCGGTTTGGTTTCAACAAACAGGTGATTCCTCCACCGCCGCGCCCAGCAACCCGGCGATGACAATGGTCGTATCACCCCAACCGGAATTCACTTCCATCTCGACAGGGAAGGCTTCGATGCCGTTGACGTCCGCCTTCGTCCTGCGTGGCAGAACTCAGCCTCGTACCCTAAATCGCCTTTTCGTAGATGCGGTAGGTCTTATAGACCTTGCCTTGAACGGTTTCCAGCAGACGGCACATCATGACGTTGTCCTCCAGAATCCATGAAGCTTCTGCTTCGGTAAAACCCAGACCGAAACCGACCTTGAGACCTTCAATGAGCATGACGGCCTCTAAACCGCGCCCGCGAAATTGCTTGTCCACGCCCAAGGTGAGGACGCGGGCGCGAGGCGGACATTTCCAGCCGAGCACATAAGGAATGAATCCAAGCAATTTCGGCGTCAGGAGCCGGCCGCGCAAGGGCTGGATGGCGACATTAAAATCCGGCAACGCGAGAAGAAAACCGACCGGCTTTTCCCCCGCCTCCACGAGCCAGAGCAGTCCTTCGGTGAACAGCGGTTTGAGTCGCGCCGCCATAAAATCCAGTTCCGGCTGCGTCATCGGAAGGAAGCCCCAATTGTCCTGCCATGCGCCATTGTACACTTCGTTCACTTTTCCCAAGTCCCGCTCCAATGTTTTTCGTTTGACTGGCCGGAAGACGAGGTTTGGGTTCCGCTCCCGGACCTTCGCCGCAATGCGGGTCAAGCGATCCATCGGCAAGGTCGCGAGGTCGATTCGATAGGCGAGAAGGTCTTTTGCTTTGCCCAAACCTTCCGCTTCCATCAGCCGCGTGTAATACCGAGGATTATAAGGCATCATAAACGCAGGCGGCGAATCGAAGCCATCGACCAGCAGTCCGCATTCATCATTGGTGGTCGGATTCATCGGCCCTTCAATTCGCTGAGCGCCCTTGGCGCGGGCCCAATTATAAACAGCATCGAACAGGGATCGGCTGATCGCAGGCTCATCGATGGTTTCAAAAAAGCCAAAGAAGGCTGTTTTGGCCGAACCGTTTTGATTGGCGCGCCTGTCAAGAATTCCCGCGATGCGGCCGATGTCCCGTCCGTCGCGGCGGGCAATCCACAGCGCCATCTCCGCCTCTTTGAAGAGCGGGTTCTTGTCGTCAAAAACCAGCTTCAAGTCGCCCAATAACGGCGCAACCCAGTTGGGATCACCATTATAAATGTTGTAGCTGACCTTCAGAAAGCGCAGCGCATTAGCGGGGTTTCGCGGCAAGGGGACAATTTCAACGTTGTGATCGCTGCTTGATGCGGTCATGTTTTTGAAATCGTATCGAGGAATGAGGACGATTGCAATCGTAAGATATGGTTCACCCGGCGCGGCGTTCGAATTTCGCGATTCGCCGGCGCCCGAACCCCAGCCGGGGCAAGTGCTTATTAAAGTGGATGCCTTTGGGCTGAATTTCGCCGATGTCATGGCGCGAAAGGGTCTCTACCGCGAAGCGCCCAAGCCGCCGTTCGTGCCCGGCTACGAAGTTGTCGGCCGAATTGAAAAACCGGGCGCGGGCATAACCCATTTCAGCAAGGGACAGCGCGTGGCCGCCTTCACCCGGTTCGGTGGTTATGCCGAATACGCCTGCACTCCGGCGACGGCCGTGGTTTCCATTCCGGAAAAAATGAGCCACGTTGTCGCGGCAGCCCTGGCCACGCAGTATTGCACCGCTTACCATGCCGCCTGCGAAGCCACCAATCTCTTCCCCGGTGAACGCGTGCTGATTCACGCCGCGGCGGGCGGAGTGGGAACGGCACTGGTTCAACTCGCCAAACTTAAGGGATGCGAAATTTTCGGCACCGCCGGCTCAGATGAAAAACTCGCTTATTTAAAGCGGATCGGCGTGGATCATCCGATTAACTATCGCACTCAGGATTTTGTTGACGAGATTAGAACGACGTTGAATGGCGAACCGCTCGATGTCGTGTTCGATTCGTTAGGAGGCAAAAGCTATCGCCGAAGCAAATCGTTGCTCGGGCCGGGCGGTCGGATTGTTTCCTACGGCGTGGCTGAATCCGTGGGAAAAGGCAGCGGCTTATGGAACATGCTGAAGGCGGTGCTGAATTTCGGCTTGATGCATCCCGTTGCGCTCATTATGAAATCTCAGGCGGCGATTGGCGTGAACATGCTCCAAATAGCCGATCACAAGCCGCAAGTCCTGCAGCGATGTCTGCAAAATGTCGCGCAACTCATCAATGACGGCAAACTCGCTCCGCAATCCGGCGCGGTTTATCGAGCGGGCCAGATCGCCGAGGCGCACGCTTTATTGGAGGGGCGAACTTCCACCGGGAAGATTGTCGTGGAGTGGTAAGGAGGCCGGAACGAATGGCCTCACGTGTCGAGGCCCCAGCTCTGCAGGAGATCATTCGAAAACGTGGCCAGGGCTTTCGGCGTTGTCAGCATTTTTCTCCGGGCGGCCAGCCAGCGATCAACCCTGTCGCCAAAAACCCCCTGCAATTGCTGGAAACTCGGCCTCGCGATCTGCCCCCAATGGAATGCGTGCGGAATGTTCTTTGCTTCCAACGCGTCCCAGATTTTGTTGTAGGCATCGCGCGTGCGATTCGAATTCACCGCCACCAGTTCAATGGTGCAGGTGTAGGGCGCGAATTTTGTGAAAGCAAGCAGGGCGTCTGAAGGCGGCACAAAGCGCAACGCGATGGCTCCAGCGTACGGGTTTTGTTGAGCGACTTGGATGACGGTGTCCACCGCCGCTGGAGCATCGGCAATGGCGACGCCCAATTCGCAACTCGTGCCTCCCGTTGTAATGTTGGTCGCAGCGAACGTCTGGCCGGGAGTGGCGAGCGAGCCGGTCAGGTTTTCGGGCAGTTGCGAATCCAGCAGCGCGGTTACCGCAGCGGGTATGGCCCCAGGCACCGCGTCCGTTAGTGTGCCGATGACGCCCAGCAGTTCGTCACCCGGGACAGTGGTGACCACCGGCTGGTCCGGCGGCGGGCTTGGATGAAACGGGCGCTGAAACATCCAGGTGACGTAAGCGCCTTTTTGCCCGTCGCCGGCGGCATAGGGATTCACCGTGAGGCTGAAATGATAGGGCAGACCGGTTCCGCCCTTTAATTGAAGCGAAGAGACGTCCAACGTGCCGATGACATTGCGGACTTGGGAGTAATCAAAATGTTGCACGAACTGATCCAGCAGATAGATCGACGTGGCCTGGAACAGCACGGCGTGAACCAGGCCGAAGCTGCCGAAGGAAACCCGCACGGCATTGAAGAGATCATCGTCCCGGATAAGCGTTGTTCCCAGATGGTCACAGAAAGCCTGGGTGACGGCCGGTCGTGATTGCGGCTCAATCCAGAAGTGATTTCCTCCCGCTGACACGAGATGCAATCCCAGGACGAAGTCCTGCATCGAACCGATCTGATTTCCCGAACCATGCGTGCCTGTGCTAACAGCGCCGCAGATCGTCTGGCCGTTGCTGGCTCCGGAAGTCTTAAGAGCAAGATCGTTTGCCTCCAAATTGTTGTTCAATTCGAGCACGGAGATGCCGCATTGGGCAAAGATCAACTGGCTGCTCACATTGGCGAAATATGGATCGCAGTATGACGGATCCAGGCCGATTTTGAGGTAGTTCAGGCCCTTGGAGTCCACCATGTAATCCCTCGACACGGCGGCATCGGACAGGGACCAACCGCCGCCGAGACCGCGGACGCTCAGGTTGTTATTTTCCGCGGCGGCGATGATGGCCTGGAGCACGGCCAGACCAGCGGGCCACCTCGGATCCGGAGGGTTGGGGTCGCCATCCCAGCGGTTCCAGGCATTGTACATCCGCTGCGGATTGAATTGCACGTTGCCGTGCTTGTTCATGGTCCCCGGGTACGGGTCGAACTGGAGGTATGGATCCGGCACGGTGATGGTTCCTCAAAAATGGCCGCCCGTCGGATTATCCTTGGCGCAGTGCCACTCGATGGTGACGGGCATCGCGGTTCCGAGACTCAACACCGAGATCAGCGCGAAGCCATAGTTGCTGTGGACAGTGACATCGCTCAAACCCGGTCCCAGGCAATTGGTTGGGTTAATGTTTTGTTGAGTAGCGCCCCAAAAAAACGTCCACACTGTCTTGCTCTCGACTCCCGGGCCGGGTGCCCAATTGTTCGGGCGGGAGATTGTATTTGACGCACAACCAACAGTGAAGAGCAGCAAAACCAGCATCAATTGAATAGCTATCTTTCGGCGTGGGATGTTCCTCATAAGTGCCTCCTCTAGTTAAATCGCACTATTCTGGGGCCAATCCGGCGGCTGCCGCGGTTCATCACATCAGACAGAGCGCCGAAATATACGATTCGAAGTGTGCGAGCCACGACCGGACTATGCCCGTTGCCGCGATTGGAGTCAACCACATAATGCTCGATTATCCAGGACTGATCTCTTTTCCAAATTGCCGAGGACCACACGCCCAATTGGAGCGGTGGGACTTCCACCGAAAAATTGTCGGAGAGGCGTGAAGAAGCCCACGGCCTTCGATACTCCCTGTCCCGGCAGATCGCGCCTTCTCAACGCATTTGAGGTTTGACTTAGGCCGTGAAACATTTATGTTTCACATGCCATGGCTACCGATGCCGCAACCATTCGGGAACTGCGAACCGACTTCCGTTCGGTGAAGCGAAAAATTGAACAGCACGGCGCAGTGACGATCACCGATCGCGGCGAACCGGCTTACGTCATCCATTCTTTGCCGCAGCCCGCAAAGAAGAAGGCTTCTGCGCGCGATTATTATTCACGGCTGCTCAAGCGTCAGCCCAAGGCCCTTTCCTCAAAAGAAACCTGCCAGTTTTGGGAGGAAGAACGCGGGATTCACGGGCAACATTGCCAAAAATAGCCAACCTATGGTATGTTCCCTGGCGATGAAGACACAAGCGCTCAACGTCAATCTGACTGCTGAATTGCGCCGTTACGTGAAAGATCAAGTTCGCGCTGGCCGATACGAAGACGAGAATGAGGTCGTGCGTGACGCCATCCGTCAGATGCAGCAGCGTGAAATTGAACAATTCGAGCGGCTGTTTTCCGACTACTCGGGGGCACCTGGCGGCGAACCCACGACCGAAGATGACAAAACCATCAAGGCCGCCATCAGCCGTCACCGGGTTGCCAAGAGCACACGTTAGGTTTAGACGGGATGATTACCGTCGTCCTCGACACGAACGCCATCGTCAGCGCGATTTTCTGGCCTGAAAGCATAGCCCGGCGTTGCCTAGCGGGCTTGGCTCGGCGTCAGTATGAAATTGCGGTTTCGGACGACGTGTTTCATGAATACGAAGCCATTGCGGCTGAACTTCAACCTCGTTTCCCGGCGTGCAACAGCGCCGGCGCACTTTCCTGGCTTCAACTTAAAGCCATCTGGGTTGAACCGGCACCTCTGGGAAAACAGCGCAGCCGTGACGCCAAGGACGATCCCTTGATTGCGTGTGCATTGTCGGCACGGGCGAAATACCTGGTTACGCGCGATCAGGATCTACTCGTATTGGGCAAACCGTTCGGAATCGAAATGATTGGGCCGGCAAACTTTTTGGCTTGGTTGCGCCAAAGCCGCTGACCTACGGTTTGCAAAGTAACTCAAAAGAATTTTGTCAATGGTCTCGGTCGATTATCTTCGGAAAGAAGCGGTGCGCCGTTTCGCACGTGGCGGCGCTTAGTTCTTCCGGGGAACAATTCTTGACAGTGGCTGCATACTCGGCGATTTCGCGGACGTAAGCGGGTTCGCATCGTTTGCCCCGATAGGGCATCGGCGCGAGGAACGGGCAATCGGTCTCAAACATGAATTGCCCCGGCGCAGCCGCAGCCAGCGCCTGGCGAACGTTGCCACCGTTCTTAAACGTGACAATGCCGGTGAAGCTGACCAATGAGCCAAGCGCGAACACTTTTTGCATCGCTTCGACGCTTTCGGAAAAGCAATGGAACACGCCGCGCGTGCGGTTGGCGAAAGGTGTCAATTCCGCCAGCGTGTCATCGAACGAATCGCGCTGATGAATGATGCAATTTAATCCCATCTCGGCCGCAATCTCCATCTGCTGGCGAAAAATCTCCGCTTGTCTCGCTTTGTAGCGCTCGAAGTCCGCTTCGGTTCCGGCCCCGTCTGGGCGGCGATGATAGTCCAGCCCCGTTTCGCCGATGGCCACGACTTTTGGATGTCGCGCCAGATCACGCAAGGCGGGGCGCAGGTCATCGGGCGCATCGAGCACATGCGTTGGATGCCAGCCGACGGCGGCATAAACGCCAGGAAATTCCTCCGCGATCTGGATCGCGCGCGCGCTGCTCTGCAAGTCGGTGCCGATGCAAATGATCTTGGCAATACCGGCCTCGCGCGCCCTTTCGATGAGGGCGGGGAGTTCCGCGCTAAAATCGGGAAAACCCAAATGCGCATGGGTGTCGTAAAACGGCGGGCTTTTCATCTCGGGATAGGCTCTCGCGTTAAATTCGTGAGGCATGACTGCGCTAAGCGTCACCGCCAGATTTGCCATGCACTTGAGCGCCGACTTTCAAGCGCAAGGCGTTTAATCGGATGAAACCGGTCGCATCGTCCTGGTTGTAAGCCTGCGTCGGATCGGCCTCCATCGTGGCGACTTGCATGTTGTAAAGGCTGACCGGCGATTTGCGGCCTGCATTGATGATGTTCCCTTTGTAAAGTTTGATTCGCACCGTTCCGCTGACGTTCTTCTGGCTTTCGGTGACGAGGGCTTGCAACGCATAGCGTTCGGGCGAAAACCAAAAGCCGTAATAAACCAGCTCCGCATACTTCGGAATAAGCGAATCGCGCAAGTGCATGACTTCCCGATCCATCGTCAAGCTTTCCATTTGACGATGAGCGAAATGCAGAATCGCGCCGCCGGGAGTCTCATATACGCCCCGGGATTTCATGCCGACGAAACGGTTTTCGACCAAATCCACGCGTCCGACACCGTGCTTGCCGCCAAGTTGGTTCAACGCCTTCATCACGCCCAAGGGATTTAGCCTTTTGCCGTTGACGGAAACGCAATCACCTTTCTCAAAATCCAAAGTGACATATTCAGCCTTGTCCGGCGCATCTTCCGGCGACACGCTCAATTTATACATCGATTTGTGCTCGGGTGCGGAAGCGTCAAGCCAGGGATCTTCGAGAATCCCAGCCTCGAAAGATATGTGGAGTAAATTCCGGTCCATGGAATACGGCTTCTTCGCCGTGGCTTGGACATTTATGCCTTTCTTCTCGCAGTATTCGATCATTTCGGCGCGGCCGGGAAATTGAGAACGAAACGAGGCGTCGCGCCATGGAGCAATGACACGCAATTCCGGCGCCAATGCGGCGGCCGTCAATTCGAAGCGGACCTGGTCGTTGCCTTTTCCGGTGGCGCCGTGCGCGATGGCGTCGGCTTTTTCCAGCCGCGCGATTTCGATCATGCGCTTGGCAATCAGAGGGCGGGCGATGCTGGTGCCCAGGAAGTATTGGTTTTCGTAAATGGCGCCGGCCCGGATCATCGGAAAAATGAAGTCGCGCGCGAACTCCTCCTGAAGATCGTCAATATAAATTTTGGCCGCGCCGGTCTTGAGGGCTTTTTTCTCCAATCCTTGCAATTCCTCGTCCTGCCCGATGTCGGCGCAAAATGCGATCATTTCGGCGCCGTATTTTTCCTTGATCCACGAAAGCAGAACGGAGGTGTCCAATCCGCCTGAGTATGCCAGCACAATTTTCATGGAGCGGATTTAACCGCCGTGGCGCGCGGGATTAAAGATCAAAGTTGCTCATTTTTTTGCAAATAACGCTGGACAAGGAACCGGGAAATCTTCAGTCTTTGCAGGTTGATGAGCGAGTGATCCCTTTTGGGAGACGTTTTGGCCGACTGACCGGTCGGGTTCACCATAAGTATCATGGCTAAGTTCCATTTCTTTGGACACCGCAGCCGCGATGAAAGACATCGTGCATGGAAGACCACCCCCCAGCAGCTACATGCAAATTTGACGAGATTGTCACAATGCCCTGATTGCGGAAGCAAGGGCATCGGTGATAGGATCAGCCAGGTTATTGGCAGAGGTAAAACAAAATCATTCAGATCGCGACAGACACACAATGAGACACAACTCTATGAAAAGAATCCTTCTTCCGGCAATCGGACTTTTGGCCTCCTTATTGAGCGCGCAAGCACAATTCTTTACCAATGGCAACCTAGCGGTTGTGCGCATCAGCGGCTTTGATACCACCAGTAGTACCGGTGCCGCAGTTTTCGTTGACCAGTACACCACCGGTGGACAATTGGCGAGTTCGTTCACGGTTCCTACCAGCGGTTCCAACGCACTCATTCTTAATGGCGAACCTTATGAAGGACTTCTTAACTTGACGCCGGATGGCACGCACTTGGTAATTGCAGGATATAATACAAATCTGCCGTATGCCTCTAACATCATTTCTTCGGAGTCAGCCCTGGTTCCCCGAGTCGCCGCAACGCTTGACGCCTATGGCAATTTCCTTATTGCCGCAAGCACCATCACAAACTTCAACGACTCGGCTATCACGAGTGCGGCGTCCGACGGAACCAATTTCTGGATGTGCGGCACCGGCCCAACCGGGGGATTAAATGAAATTGCGTATCTTGGCAACCTGGCGGCGCCATCCACCAACCAAATTGTGACTAACGTTTTTACAACTAGTGTGCGTGAAGTCACTCTGTACAATATCCAAGGCACTAACCAGTTATTTGCTGTGGGCGAAGGTTCCAGTAGTTCATTCGGGATATACAGATCGGGCGGGTTTCTCATTTCCAATATTTCAGGCGCGCTTCCGCAGAGTGGCACAGGTGTCACGAATCTGTTTCCGGATTCGAGCGCAACCGGGGGCGGAGCCTTTGCGTACGATATTGCGATCAATCCAAGCGGCACAATCGCTTATCTGGCGGACAATGATAACGGCATCGTCAAGTTCACTAATAGCGCGAGCGGGTGGGTCTCTAATTATACGATTTCACTTACAAATGCGCAGGGACCGACTACTAAAGGCTTCAGCCAGAGTGCAACCAGCGTGACAGCGGATTGGAGCCAAAATCCTCCCGTGGTTTATGCAACTTCTGGAGAAACCATCACGAATCGACTTGTGTCCTTTCAGGATACCAACGCCAGCGGTGTGGATACTGTCATCACTCTCGCTCAAGGTTCCGTTAGCAGCACGACTAACACTTTTCGCGGGGTGAGATTTGTGCCTGGGGCCTATCCGGAAATCACAAGCCAGCCGGAATCAGCCACCAATGACGCCGGGCAAACGATTCCCTTCTCCGTTTCTGCCATTGGCTCGCCGACGCTCACTTACCAATGGTATTCCAATGGCTTGGCCATCTCTGGCGCGACCGATTCCGCTTATGACTTAGTCAATCCGGACACCAACGCAAGCGGATCACAGTTTTATGTGATTGTTTCCAACGCTTTCGGCACCGCGCAAAGCAGCAATGCCACGGCAACGGTGAATCCGCCCGGACTGCCGATTCAGGTTCGGGTGAGTCCCGGCAGCCAAACGATTAACGCCGGGTCTTCGGCCGTTTTTACCGCGACTTTTGTGGGTGCAACGAATTCAGTGTCTTATGGATGGACGCTTAACGGGGCGCCGTTGAGCGATGGTCCGTTTGGAGCGAGCACCATTAGCGGCTCCTCCACCCCAACGCTGAGCATAAGCGATGCCTTCGCCACCAACGACGGTGACTATGAGGTCTTTGTTACCAACAGCTTTGGCTCGGGCAGCGGCGGCCCAGGCGTATTGCTGGTCAATGATCCAGCCATTATTACCAATGCGATTGGAGCGACGAATATTCCGAATTCGGGCCCAGTCATCCTTTCCGTCGCGGCGGTTGGGACGGGCCTGACCTACGAATGGCTTTTGGACGGGACCGCTATTCAGGGGGCCAATTCTTCAAGTTATACCGTCCCAAATAGCGCAGTGACTTCTTCGGGATCTTATTCCGTGGTTGTTACCAGCGCCGATGGCGATTCCGTGACGAACGGGCCGACGGTCGTCTCCTTTACGCCACTCATCCTCGACGATACGTTCACCTACGCCGATGGTAATCTCTTTGGCGATCCAGGATCTCCATGGAAGGAAATCAGCGGCACCAGTCCTATTCTCGTGCTCAATGACCGCGCTCAAATCGCCCAAACTAATACAACCAGAGGCACGGCCTTTGCCCAGAGCCTTTTCACCGCGCCTCAAAGCAATACCGTCATGTGGGCAAGTTTCACTATCAATTTGTCAACGGTGCCCAGCACTGCCGCTGGCGTGTATATCGCCCATTTCGAAGACACAAATTTCGGCTTCTATGGGAGAATTTTTGCTTTAACTTCGAATAATCCAGCTTTGACACCGGATCTTCCGGCTGCCGCCTACCCCGGCACTTACCGCCTCGGTATCGCCAATAAATCTGGCACGGTGAACCAGGTCGTGGAATTGGATATGGCGCCCGGAATCGATTACAACGTCGTCGAGTATTTTGACATGACTGGCGGGTTCTCTCAATTGTCCGTGAATCCCAGCCAAGCGGAATACAACCAGGTTTATTCCCAAAGCACCGCATCCACGAGTCTCGCCTCCGCCTACGCGGCTGATACGTTTTCTCCTATTGTGCTGCCGATGGCAGCTTATGGTTTGCGCGAGGCCGCGGGTTGCGGCATTCTGGAACTTGATAATCTCGAAGTCTCCTACGACTGGAACGGCGCCGGCTCCGGATATGCAGCGGTCACGGCGAACATGATCCCGGAGCTTCCGGTTATCGGCTTCCTGACCCCGGAACTGACAAACTACACCGGCAATCCTGGCATTCTTGAGGTCGCCGCTTCGGGAATCGACCTCGGTTATCAGTGGTATCAAGAGACAGCTACCAGCACCAACGCGTTGAGTGATGCAACCAACTTCCAAGGCTCCGCTTCGACCGCTCTGGTATTCAGCTATCTTGACGCCACGAATGCCGGCAGTTATTTCGTCGTCGTCACGAACGAAGCCGGCTCCGTGACCAGCGCTGTTACCGTTGTCTCGTTGGACACCAACAGCACGGCCCCAGTTTTCACGGTGGAACCTTCCAACATTGTCACCTCGCTTGGGAGCACTGTGACCTTCACTTCGGAAGCTGTTGGCACCGGCCCGATAACCTATCAATGGAGCACCGGCGACACCGGTCCCAACCTCACTCTGACGCGCGTCAGCACCAATTTATCGGGCAACACCTATTCCGTAGTCGCAACGGGAGGAACAGGATTATCCACGACGAGCGCCGTGGTGACTTTGACCGTGAATGGGCCTGTAATCACGAACATTGCTTATCTGCGCAGTTTACAGGACGATTCACTGGCGCCAACAATCACTGTCCCGGCGTCGAATTCGGTGACCGTGTATCAGGTTACAGGCGTAGTCACAGAGCACACAAACATCGAGAGTTCCTCCTACGCGGAATATTGGATTCAAGACAGCACGGCTGGAATCGAATTCTTTGTTGTGGACCCGAGTTTCCGGCCTCACTACGGCGATGTGGTTTCGGTGTCGGGAGTTGTTGATATATTTGACGATGCGTTGGAACTTGATGGGTCTGCCGGCAACCCGGCTGAGCCTTACTCCGTTGTTAGCACCAACGGCGAGTCGCAGCCATTGCCGTTTGCCCCAGAACTCATTCCATTTGGCTTCTCGCAGGCAAATCCAGCCTTGTCGTCGTTGGTGTATCAAGGATCGCTGGCCGTATTTACCAATTGTTATTTCGCGCCCAATGCCGTGGGATATACCGCAGGGACTAACTTCGGGGATGAAGCCACTTATGAATTCACCAACAACTCCGGGCAGACTTGCATCATCTACACCGGAGGAAGTGATGGACCGGACGTAATAGGGCAACCGATTCCGAAGTTTGCCTATAGTATCACGGGGCCGTATGACCAGTTCGATACGACTTACGAAATTATGCTGACGGCAGCGAGCGAGATCGTAACGGCTCCGCCTCCGGCTGTAACCAATTTGACAGCGGCGGTCACGAGCACAAATATCACCCTGTCGTGGACGGCCGTCCCTGCGTCTTATACTTATAGTGTCCTGTCTTCGACCAACCTGGCGGGGCCATGGTCCAATCTTCAAGGCGGACTTTGGTTCAGCAATTCAATCGGGACATTCACCGCTGCCGTGGACACGAACATTCCAGCGATGTTCTTCCAAATTGCCAGCCCATAATGAGAAGAACGAGGCACTCATGTAAGCCAATGTGCGTCCCGTTGCGCTTGCGCGACGGGCGCACTTCGACTACGATGAAGGGCATGAAAAGGCGTGGCTTTACCTTGATAGAATTGCTGGTGGTCATTGCGATCATAGCTATTCTGGCGGCGTTGCTGCTACCCGCCTTGCAGCAGGCTAAAACAAAAGCCCAGCAAGCGAATTGCCTGTCAAACCTTCGGCAGTGGGGATTGGCCCAGCAAATGTATGTCAACGATAATAGGGACACGCTGCCGACCGACGGAATGGGCAAGGACGAGGACTATAACGGCGGGACTGGACCCGGCGTATTGGGCGGACCCGATGATCCGACGGCATGGTTCAACCTATTACCACCTTATATGGGATCAAGAAACCTGGCCTCGTACAGCGATGCGCATCAAAATTATATAACAGGCAAGCCTGACCTTACCACGCCCCAAAATTACATGCCGTTTCCGGGTCGGGCAGCCAGCAAAGTATGGTTTTGCCCATCCGCATATATGAGCGATAGCGACGTGGCTTCTCTCGCCGGTGAGACTCCACCGGGCGTTTGGGGGTTCTTTTCCTACGCTCAATCAATCGACTTAAACAAGATAGTCGGAACCGCGACTCCGGATAGCACTGGGCAAAGCTACGGTTATCCGACAATGCCCAAATTGAGCAATCTGCCCAAAGTCAGCGCGACTGTTTTGCTCTTCGACCAATGCTTCAATCCCAATACAGAAGTTGATAATGACGCTCCACTATACAATTCAGAAAACCCTGGGGACCGCTTCAAATCCTTGGCTTCCAGGCATTCCAAAGGCGCAGCGCTGAACTTCTGTGATGGTCACTCCGCCTATTACAAAGATTACTACTTGACCAATAACGCAATAAACTTTGCCGGCAAGCTTGAGGCACCGTTATCAGACGTCATTTGGAATCCCGCTTTTCGCGTAGCTCTGGGCTACTAACGACAGCGGATAGATACCTGAAAAAAAGGCTTCTTTATGCAAGTCCGCCCGCCCCTTCGCATGAATGAAGGAGCGAGCAGCGGTTGTTTCTTAGGCTTAATGGAACGCGATGCCTTGCGGACCTGATAAAATCTCGCTGCCGAAGGAACTGGTATAGGTCCCGCTGCTGTTAAACTTTGAGACGCATTTGTTGCCCGCGTCCACGACCCAGAAATTGCCCATATCATCAATTGTAAGAAATCGGGGTGAACTTAGATTTCCGTTTCCAAAAGAGGTGATATATTCGCCACTGCCGCTAAATTCCAACACACATTTATTGCCTGCGTCCGTTATCCAAAGATTGGCGTTCTTATCAATGATAAGGCCCCAGGGACTACTAAGATGTGATGTGACTGAGGTGACATAATCTCCGTTCGAATCATACTCGTATAATGCTCCACTTGCGTCAGCTATCCAAAAATTCCTATCCCCGTCATCCGCAATACCCATCGGCGTATTGAAACTGCCGAACGAGCCGACGAAATCGCCATCGGTATCGAATTCCTCGACGTCCCCGTCCAAAATACATGATACATACACTTCCGATCCCCTCTCTGTTGACGTAATTCCAGTGGCGAGTGGATCTCCCCCTATTTCCGAGGACAGAATGTTTCCGCTCGTATCTAATATAGACACGGTTCCGTGTTCAAAAATGGTTACATAAAAACAATTATCCAATGGAGCATATTCAATATCCCACGGCATGCCTCCGGGGGACAAAGAAGTAACAAAGTTCCCGCTCACGTCAAACAAATCAACGCAATCATTGTTAGTGTCCGTCACATAAATACTTGGAAACGCACAGTTGCGAGCCCAATTTTCATTCGTGGCCGCATTGATCAAAACCGCTTCGCAAATTCCGAGGCTAGGCATGCTTGGCGACCACGTTCCGTTTTCATTCGTATAACTAACATAGTTTGTACCTTGCAATCTCGTGAGCGTATCTCCGTTTTTGAGCTGCGTTAACCCAAGCAATTGCAGCGACTCGCTTTGTGGAACCTGAGACGATACTGCCGAAATACCCTCAGGAAGCGCGTTCGTAAGGCATCCTTGAAGCACTTCACCGATAAACGTGATATTTGTCGTCGAAGGTACGTAAATTAAAGCCCCCTCGCCCGGCATAAACAAGGCGTTATTGTCCCACGCCCCGTCAGAAAAACTTGACGTTAATACCCAATCCGAACCAGACCAAAAAGACAGCGTGCTTCCGTTCGGTACCTTTGCCAGGACATTCGTTATCGCAGGCGGATCATTATATAGGGGATCGCTGATTATTTTATAACCTGCGGGCAAGCTCAGGTTTATGAATCCATACGGAGACGAAATATTCCCACTTCCGTCCACAACGAGATAAAATTCCCCCTCGAAATTTGTCGCGTTCGTGTGGGTAAATGAGACGTTAGTGGCTCCAGACGGTACTGTGGCCGTTCCCAACAATGTCCATCCGTACAACGAAGGTGATGCATAAATGGAATAACTGGAACCGCTGGTGCCTCCGAACGAGAAGGTAAAATTTTTGCCATTTGAGCTAAAAACTCCGCCAGTCGGAGTCATGGGGTTTGCGGAGGTTTGATACTGCGCAATGCACGGCAGAGGCGGAAGGTTGGTCGGCGTCGACGACGCGGAGCAATCGCGCGTGATCGTCAGATTGAGCTGATAAAGTGTGCCGGCCCCCAGAATATGCGTTATCTGGTTTGGGGGCTCGTCCTCGAATTGATGCGTATAGCTAAACACGGAGGTTCCAGTCTGTAGTGTTCCACAAGAAAGGGTCGTCGTTGTCGGGGTGGGCGGATTGTTGCAATCAACTCCACACGAGTCGCCTATTCCAAAGTCGCACGTGTACCATTCCATGGTGCCTTGCTGGCCCCCACAGAGCTCGGTTCCCGGGCAATTTTGAGGGCAGTAATCGTTTGTATATGTGTATGTGTAAACCGTTGGATCTGGGTAATTGAAAAACACCGAATTATCGAATTCGATGTAATCAGACATGGATCCAGCCCCCGAAGTTTCGACATTGTTTGAATTAAAATGCGCCCAACTCTCGTTGACCGTCATAATGCATGAGGCCGTGTAGTCCGATGGATCTCCTTCCCAACACCCAGTACCTGATAACTGGTAAGTATAAGTAATATAACTATCGTCAGGATTAAGTGTTGGAATAGTAGGTCCAGGTGCTTGAGCGATGCTGAAGAATTCTCCCTGCGCAATTAAATTGGATGGGATAAGGCTAACCGCTATGGCGACAACCAAGCATAAGCAGGAAGTGAAACTAACAGTCAGATTTTGAACGTAGTTTTTCATGTGTCTTTACCTCTCCTTGAATTAATTTATATTAAAAACCGGGACAGAGGCTATCATTTTGAAACGTAATTCGTCAAGATACCCTTGATAGTCTTCCGCCTACTTGAAGCCTAAGGCTTAGGATTACAAACGACTCAATCAATCGTCTAATTACTAGCTCGGAAAACCCATTCCTTTTTTCTAGGATTTTAGCTAACAGCGGAACAGGGAAATTGGCTGGCGAGAATTCTCTCGGCGCTCGCCTCCCAAAAGCCGCCGGGAATGTTGTGGCCCGCGCTCAAATATCTGATGGGCAAACCGGTGCCAAGAGTAAGGTTCCACAGTTTTCCCCAGTGCGCTTCTTCGTCCAAATGGCTGATGATCAAATCCTCCAGGGGCAATACGGAAAAAGCCCGCGCCTGCGCCAGCAGCACTTTGATGTCATAAGCCCCATTCAGCACCAGGTGAATGTGCGGCGATCCGAGCCGGATCAATTGCCCGGACAATTCGCGGACAGCCAGTGCATTGCGCCAATCGACTCCGGGCAGGTCAATAAAACCGATGTCCTCTGATAACATGCGCCCCTCGGAGGTCCAGCAACGTTCCACCGCTGCGTTCAGAGCCTCGCCATGCACGCTGAGGAATTCCGCAGTATTAGCGGTGGCGCCATCCAGCCGCCAGACTCGCGCCAGCCGGTCTTCCATTAATGCCGTTTGGGTCAGCCATTTGCACAAGGCGGTCGTCTTGCCGGAACCGGCGGGGCCGATCAGCACATGCATCGAATGAGGGCCGATGACATAGGGCAAACGCCATTTTCGCGCCAATTGGCCGCGAGCCAGCGTGATCTCCTCGGCAAGGCTCGCCGGTGGAATATCGCCATAGGCGGCTTTCAAATCGTCTAGAATTTCCTGCGTGTGCAACGGAAGAAGCCCCGTTTTTTGCATAATCGCAGCAACCCGCCAGCCGCTATTGTTCAAATCAACCTGCTGCCTGATCTCCTCCAGTTCCTGGCGAAATTCGGCCAGCGCCTCATTGACGGGAGCCACGGCAGGCGTGGCGGGCGCGGTTGGTTCTGGACGATAAGCGACGACTTCAATCATCGGCTTTTGCCATAAACGGGCCAAACCCGGCGGTTTGATCGGACGAACATTGAGCACGACCGCGTCCGAACCAAGCCGCGCGCGAATCTGCGTGACGGCTTCCTCGGCCGACGCAGCGAGGAACGGAATGGGTTGGATGGCTTGGCCGCTCATATCATTCCAGGCATGGGATTATCCCATTGCTTTGGATCTCGACGCGCGCAGGCACTTCCGTATAGGCGAGCACCGTCATATCAGAAAACGTCGTCTCAAAAAATCGCCTGAAAGCCAGTCGGATCTGCGGCGCGCACAAGACCACGGGCGGCTGGCCGGCGCTCAGGAGTTGTTGCAGCCGTTGCGACAGGCTGTCAACCACATGCCGGGCCAGCTTTGGCTCCATCGTAAGGGAAATTTCCGTGGGCGACTGTCGCACGCCCTGGGCAATCTGTTGTTCCAGACGCGGATCCAGCGTGATGGCCTGCAAGCCGCCTTTTTCGGTTTGATACGGCTTGACGATTTGCGGGCCGAGGGCGCGGCGGGCATATTCGGAAAGCTCATCCGGATTTTTCGTCGTTCCGGTATAATCGCTGACCTTCTCCAAAATGCCGGCCAGATTGCGGATCGAAACACCTTCAGACAGGAGATTCTGGAGGATGCGTTGCACCTGGCCAACGTTCAATTGGCTGGGGATCAATTCCGAAACCACCGTCGGATGCGTGGTCTTGAGATTGTCCAACAAATTTTGCACATCCTGCCGGCTAAGAATTTCATGGCAATTGCGCTTGATGGTTTCGGACAAATGCGTGACCAGAACCGACGGCGCATCCACCACCGTGTAACCGCTGGCCTCGGCGTTTTTGCGTTCGCACTCGGCGATCCACGTGGCAGGCAGTTTGAACACAGGCTCGACCGTGGGCATGCCCTTGAGAACGACCTTGCTGTTGGAAGCGTTCATGGCCAGCCAATGATTGGGCATCAGCTCGCTTTCGACAATCGGATTGCCCTTCAAGAGAAACCGGTAGCGATTGGCCTCCAATTGCAAATTGTCGCGCAGGCGAATCGGCGGAATGATCACTCCCATTTCCTGGGCAAAAGTCTTGCGCACGCCTGTGACGCGTTCGAGCAGATCGCCGCCCTTGCGAGGATCAGCCAGATTGATCAGGCCGTAACCGAGTTCAATCTGGAGAGAATCCAGGTTTAGGAGATTCTCCAATTTATCGGGCGATGCCGCCGGACCTTTGGACGCGGTCGCACCGGCAGCTTCGCCGAGAGCGGCGGGTTTGGCGTTTTGCTGGTGACCTCTCAAATTGTAGGCCAGGAAGCCAGTCATGCCTGCCAGCAGCAGGAAGGGAAACATCGGCATTCCCGGCACGATGGCGAAGACTCCCAACATGACCGTCAAAATCACCATCACTTTGGGATAGGAAAGCAATTGCTTGGCAAGTTCGCTGCCCAATTCCTCCTTCGCCGCCGCGCGTGTGACCAGGATGCCGGCGGCGGTGGAAGTGATTAAGGCCGGGATTTGCGAAACCAGGCCGTCACCAATGGACAGAAGGGTAAATCGTTGCAGCGCCTCATTGACGGTCATTCCTTTTTGCACGATACCGATGGCAAATCCGCCCAGCACGTTGATGAGCGTGATAAGAATGGCGGCAATCGCGTCGCCGCGGACAAATTTGCTGGCGCCGTCCATCGCTCCGTAGAAGTCCGCTTCCTGCTCAACGGACCGGCGGCGGGCCCGGGCTTCAGTTTCATTGATCATCCCGGCATTGAGTTCGGCGTCGATGGCCATTTGCTTGCCGGGCATGGCGTCCAAGGTGAACCGCGCCGCGACTTCGGCAATGCGTCCCGCGCCCTTGGTGATGACGATGAAATTGATCAGGACGAGAATCAAGAAAATGACCAAACCCACGACGTAATTGCCGCGCACCACGAAATTGCCAAAGGTTTCGATAATGTGCCCGGCGTATCCGTCAAGTAGAATTAATCTTGTCGAAGCGATGTTCAGCGAAAGCCGGTAAAGCGTGACAAACAGCAGCAGGGTAGGGAACCCGGTAAATTCGGCCGGTTCCTTGACGTAAAGAATAGAAAGCAAAATGAGCAGCGAAAGCGCGATGCTCATGGCCAAAAAGCAATCCAGTAACAGCGGAGGCACCGGCAGAATCATCAGCAGGATGGTCCCAAACAAGCCGCCAATGACGAAGATATCGCCATTCTTGAACAGACGCGCCATGTTTGATTTGCCTGATTTAGTCTGTGCCATTGCGTTTTAAATTACATGCTCTGCTCGCGGTAATACCGATAGGCATTGACGCGATAGACCCAGGCCAAAATTTCGGCCACGGCAGCATATAACTGAGCAGGAATCTCGCCACCTACCCGCCCGTATTTGAACATCAGCCGGGCCAAGGGCACGTTTTCCACCACCGGAACCTGGTGTTCCTCGGCGATTTGTCGAATCTGCATGGCGTTAAGGCGGATGCCTTTGGCGACGATTCTGGGAGCTTTCATCGTCTTGCGGTCGTACCTAAGCGCCACGGCGATGTGGGTTGGATTCACCACAACAACGTCAGCCTTAGGCACTTCCGCAAGCATTTTGCGCTTGCTCATGGACTGCCGCCGACGGCGCATGCGCGCCTTAATGGCGGGGTCGCCTTCCGTATTCTTGGTTTCGTCTTTGACCTCTTCCTTGGTCATTTTAAGGTCCTGGTTCGTCTGCCAGAATTTGTAGCTGTAGTCCGCCGCCGCCAAAACAATCAACGAAACGCCCACTTGGAGCACGATTTTGAAGGAAGAATCTGCCATGAACGCGGCAATCCTTGCCACATCGACTGAGGAGTAAAAAATCGGGTCGCTTAATATCTTCTGGATGACATGGTAGCAAAGGGCGATCACCACCGTGAGTTTGACGATGCCTAAACCGGTCGAGACCGTGGATCTGAGGGAGAAAAGCCGCTTGACTCCTGCAACCGGATTTAACCGTTCCCAATTGATAGTCAGCGCCTCGGGCGAAGTGCGAAAACGAGTCTGGATGCCGCCGGCGAGCAATCCGCCTATCATGGTCGCCGCTAATACCGGCCATACGCAATGCCCCAGCACCAGCGCACCCGCAATGGCATAACCCTGCATGGCGTTGATGGTGACGGCAGTGTCGTGGAGATGGCTGAACGTCGAAGCACACGATTCTGCCATGACTCGCCACATCTCCGCGCCCGTTAATCCCAAAGCCAGGAGCGCGCCGCCCAGCACGAATACTGTTTGCACTTCTGCGCTGCGCGCGATTTGCCCTTTGTTGAGCGCCTCTTCCAGGCGCTTGCCTGTGGGTTTTTCTGTCTTTTCGCCGGCTTGGTCGCTCATGGGACTAATGCATGGCCTGTGCGATCCGCAGCATGTCCTGCGGCAGTTGGCGCAGATAATTCATGATGTGCTGTGCCATCAAATCCAGTGTCAGCCCGAACACGCTCAGCCCTACGAGCGGTCGCACCGCAAAACTTTCCGCAAACACATTCATCTGCGGCACTGCCCGCCCCAACACGGCGAAAACGAGGGAAATGATGAACGAGACTGCCAGCAACGGCGCGGCCATTTGCAGGGCCACCACGAATATCCCGCTAGTCCGCGCCATCATCTCCGAGAGCACCGCCTGGGAAAGATGAGCGGCGCCAATGGGCAAATACGTGTAGGTCTTCTCAAAACCGACCAACATCCAATGGTGCATGTCCAGGCTCAACCAGAGCACGGCGGCAAGGTAATAAAGGATCGAAGCTGTGGCCGGCATTGGGGAGTCATCAAGCGGGTTCAAGCCCGGCGGCATGCTCAGGCCCATTTCGATGCTCACGATGGTGCCCGCGATTTCCAGCATGAAAAAAACCATCCGGCAGGTGAAACCGATCACCAAACCCAATCCAATCTCGACTGCCATCATCCCGGCTAAGCCCCAAAAATCGGTCGCTTGCACGGCATCGGCTGGCAAGGTGGCGGCGACCATGCCGGCGAGCAACGCACCAAGGGCCAGACGAAGTTGAACGGGAAAACTACGAGCCGAAAAAATGGGAAAGACCGCCAGCATAGAACTGGCGCGCAAAAAGACCATCAACCAATTTGTTAAATCGATCATGAGTGGCGGCGCTCATTGCACCATTTGTGGCATTTTTCCGATCATGCCGGTAGCGAATTCCACCAGCGTGCGCAGCATCCAGGGCATGAGCAGAATCAGCAGCGCGACAATGGCGAGCGCCTTGGGCACAAACGTCAAGGTCTGCTCCTGGATGGAAGTGACGGACTGGAAAAGGCTCACGGCCAGCCCTATCACCATCGCGGTGAGGAGGATTGGCGCGGCCAACGTGACGGCGGTGGTCATTAATGTTTTCAGCAAATCGGCGGCAAAAGCGGCGTTCATATCAAGTGGCAAAGCTTTGAATGATGGAACTGACCACCAGGTGCCAGCCATCCACCAACACAAACAAGAGGATTTTTAGGGGCAGCGAGATGGTCATGGGCGGCATCATCATCATGCCCATGCTCATCAGCACAGTGGCGACGATGAGGTCAATCAAAATGAATGGCAGAAACAGCAGAAAACCCATTTGAAAGGCGGTGCGCAGCTCGCTGATGATGAAGCCGGGAATCACGACTTTGAGCGGCAGCTTGTCCGCCGTGGTCGGTCCCAATCGCGCCAGGACAGCGAACAGCTCCACATCTTTGGGCCGCGCTTGTTTAAGCATGAAAGTGCGAATCGGCCCGGACGCTCTCTCCAGCGCCACCTGGCTGGTGATCTGTTTGGCGCGATACGGCTCCAGCGCCTCCTGGTCTATCTTTTCCCAGACCGGCGCCATAATGAAAAAAGTCAAGAATAAGGAAAGGCCAATTAAAATCTGATTTGAGGGCGCTCCTTGCAGAGAGAGCGCCGAGCGGACGAACGACAGCACGATGACGATGCGCGTAAAGCAGGTCATCAACAAGATGATGGACGGCGCCAACGTCAACAGCGTCATCACCGCCAGCACTTTCATCGCTCCATCGACGTCCACGGGCTGGTTCAAGCCATTAAGCCCGATGTTTAAGCTCAGGTTGCTGCCGCTGTTCGTCTGCGCGTGCAAACCGGTCGTGCCAGCCAGAAGCAACAGCAGGGCGATGATCGCTGGCCGCAAAAAAAAGCGTTTTGGGGAGAATGCGTTCATTATTTGCGCGCCAGGACTTGTTGGAAGGCCTCGGCAAAGCTCATTTTAGTCGTCTCAGCAACGGGCTCAACGTCGGCCGCGGGCAAATGACTGATCAACGTCACTCCCGCACTTGAAGAAGCCAGGAGCATGCGTTGTTGTTCGTAGCCGACGACGTAAATGGCCTGGCGTTGTCCCAGCGAACGAACTTCCAGCACGCTGAGTTTTGGAGCCGCGCCTCGTCGCAAGGTCAAACGCTGCCAGTTCTTGAACAGCCAAACGCCGGCCAAAAAAAGCGCAATGACCAACACCAACGCGCCCATGACGCGCAGCATAGAAGTGCCCATATCCGGCAGGGCGCTGGAAATGGCAGGGATATTCGTCACTGAGCGGCTCCGAACAATTCGGTGATTTTCACGCCGTAGCAATCATTGACTACGACAACTTCCCCGCGGGCGATTTGTTTTTGATTGGCGTAAAGGGTGACGGGATGCTGAGCGGCCTGGTCCAGCTTGACGACTGAACCGGGGACTAATTGCAGAACGTCGCGCAGCGGCATCCGGCATGAACCCAGTTCGATGGTCAATTCAACCCGCACGTCGAGCAGCAATTCGAGGTTGGGTGGAGATGTTGCTTTTGCTTCCATAATATCAAAGTTTGACAGCCTCAGTTAACTCAACTGCCCAATGGCCGGCGACAGTGCCAAGGCGTCCGCTAAATTTCGATTGTTCTCCCAGCCGCAGGCAAACCTGCTGGGCCACTTGCGGGCTGACTTGGAGGACATCGCCCACTTTCAAATGCAAAAATTCGCGGGCGGACAGTTCCAGTCCACGCCATTCGGCAGTTACCGACAGGGCAACGTCGTCCAGGCAACGGTTCCACCTGATTGGCGCCGCGGAGGCCGGCGCGGCTGTTTCCCCTGAAGATGATTCGGCCGCGCCGCAAAGCTGGCGCAGGCACGGTTCCATCGCAGTATAGGGAACGGCCAACTTGATCTGGCCGGTGCATTCACCCAAGCGGGCATCGATGGCTAGCGTGAGCATATTGGTTTGCAGCGGCGCTGTCTGCAAATAGCGTCCGCTGGATTCGCAGCCGAGCAACGAGGGTTTCAGAGGTTTAACAGTGGCCCAGTTGTTGCACCATTCCTCCAGAATGATCTGCACGATCTGGTCCAATAGCGCCTTCTCAATTTCACTGATTTCACGGGTAATCGGCTCGGCGCGGCCAGGCCCTCCCATAAGGCGATCGACAATCGTCAATCCTATATTGAGAGGAATCTCCAAAATGGAAACACCCCGCAACGGTTCGGCTTTAAAAAGGTTCAGATGCGTCGGACCAGCCCAGCCTTCGACTAGTTTCTGGTAGGTCGCAATTTCGATGCCGGCCAATTTGAGGGGAAATTCCGCGCGAAGAAACAGCCCCACCCGCGCTTCCATCGCATTTAGGAATTGCATCTCATGCGCGCGCAGCTTGCGTAGCTGGCGAGGGGAGAGCAGGGTCGATTGCCGAAAATCGTGCGGCTGATAAGCAGGCGCGGCCGGCATGGTTGGGGCTTCGGGCGCGCTTTCTGGCGGCGGAGGGGCGGCAGTGACAGATTCCGGATTGGTGGCTTCGCTCATTGAATGGCCAATTCCGTGATATAAATCTCTTTGATGACCGGACCGCCCAGGGCGTTGTTAAATACCGTCAGCAATTCAGCACGGATCACATTGCGGGAACCGGGCTTTTCCAAATCCGAGATGGTTTTGGTCGAAAGCGAGCCGGTGGCCAAGTCCAGCAACTGGTCCTTGTTCTGCTCAACTTTGGTGCGCATGATCTCATCCGTGCCAACCAGGGTCACGCTGGTCATCAAATAACGCGTGCCCATTGTGCCGGCGACGTTGACCAAAATTTTGGTCAACGGCACGGTTATCTTAGGCTTGCCCTCGATCAGGCCCGGGCCTGTATCGACATTGGTGCCGGCGGGTTCGGCCGGCGCCGCTTCGGCCGGAGACAGCGCTTTCCTCATCTGTGGAATCAAAACAAACCGGGTGGTGGCGAAAGCCAGAACCGGCATGAGGACCACAGTTGCGATCAAGGGCAGCCATGACTTGAAAGAGGCTGAGGGTTTGACCTCCGGCGCGGCCGCACTGGCTTCATCTGTCGCCGCCTCCTCCTCGTCCGTGCGCCCGTTGCGCGTGTCCAAATTTCTATCGGCCATAACGAGAATGGTTTATCGTTTCATGTTCACCACGGTTTGCAGCAATTCATCGCTGGTCGTGATGATCTTGGAATTGGCTTCGAAAGCCCGCTGCGCGACGATCAAGTCGGCCATCTGGGCGGAGAGATCGACATTGGACAATTCCAACGCACCCGATTGAATGGTGCCGAGGTTGCCCGAACCCGGAGCGCCTGGAGCCGCAAGCGGGCCAGCATTGGCCATGTTGGAATAGAGATTGTTGCCCACGTTGTTCAGGGCCTGCGGATCGGTAAAGTTTTGCAGCATCACCGTGCCCACCGCCACCGACGTGAGATCGGACATGTTGGCAGTGACGGCGCCCTGCGCGCTTATGGTGTAGGAAGTCATAATGGCGCCGTCTGCCAGGGCGGGTGGGTTAATAATAATGGGCGCCAGCGTCGTGCCGGAGCCAGAAGTGCCCAAGACATAGTTGCCAGTGGAGGTCACCAAATGCCCAGTGGCGTTCAAAGTGAAGGTGCCGTCCTGTGTGACGTATTGTGCACCGCTGACCGGGTCTTGCACGACGAAGAATCCGTTACCATTGATGGCCAGGTTGCTGGCCACGCCGGTAGGGTTGATCGCCCCTTGTGACCAATCGTCGGTAACCGAAGCGGTGGCGACACCGGTGCCCACTTGGATGCCAGGGGCGGTTGAGGTGGCGGCTTGCAGCGTATCGCTGAAGGAATTCACCAGATTGCCGGTAGCCGACTTGAAGCCGGTGGTGTTGAGGTTGGCAATGTTGTTGCCAATGATGTCCATTTGTTCCTGGTATGCGTCGAGGCCGCTAACGGCCGAGCTGAGTGCTGTCATCATATATTTTTCTTAGTTCAGAGTTTTAGTAAATGCTAGTAATTGGTAGTGCTTCCGGCGCTTGAGTTCGGTGATCCCCGGGGCGGAGTCGTGGGAGTGGTGGGCGTTGGAGTGGGCGTTGGAGTGGGCGGGGCTGTAGGGGCCGCGGTTGGAGTGGGCTTGACCGCTACAAGCTGGCTCAAAGTGTAGGCTTGGCCGTTAACGATGATCTCCGGTGTGCCGGAGGCAATCTCGACACCCGTCACGACGCCGCTGACCGGATTTCCGCCGATTGATGGCGTCACCGCCACGGTTTGGCCGAGCAGCCCGGTGGCTTGTATGGTTTGCAGATTTCCGCTCATGGTTTGCGTGGCCTGCAAGGAGCTGAATTGCGCCAGTTGCGCCGCGAATTGCGTGTCGCTCTCGGGATTCAATGGGTCCTGCGAACTCATTTGCGTGACCAATAATTTGAGAAAGTCGGCTTGATTGAGACTTTGAGTGGCCAGGGGGTTGGCGGCGGATGTGGATGCAGACATATTTTTTGGATTCAGGTTAAGCCCATGATTCCCAATTTTTGCGCGAGCGGTTTTGCTCTTTTTGTTTTCGCGGTTGCGCAGGTTGAACCGCTGTGCCCGCCGATGCCCAGTCTTCGCGCGCGGCATTCTGGCGCGAGTGTTGCCCGGAAGGCTGTTGAAAATTCAAATTTGAACCGGCGGCCATCGGCAGCAAGACCACATTCTGTCGAGCCAGAGATTGCTGTAATTGCGCCCACTGCGCATCTTCGGGCGCGAATTGCCCGCGTTCGCATCGCACCGACGCCTGGACTGAACCGTTGTGGGTTGTCAACTGCAAGAAAAGTTGCGTGTTGGAATCCAGCTTAACGGAAACGCCCAACGATTCTGCGCCGCTTTGGCGAATAATCATGGCTTCATGGGAAATCATCTGTTCCAAACGGTCCAACGGCGCGGCGTTTGTCACGCTGGCCGAATCTTCCACGGTCGCAGCCGTGATCGGCGCGGCTGGACTGGCAGCCGCGGCGGAAAGATCAGAAATCGTCAATGTTTCCGGAGGCGTGTCGTGCCATGAGAAAGCCAGGGAACTTTTTGCCCCGCCGTCAGAGGATGGGCCGCCGGTATCCGCGCCAGTGACGGCCGAAATGGCCGATGGCGGCAGTTTTTGCTCGATCCGCCCGGCAAAATCGTTTCTTTCCGGAGTAAAACTCATTCGTTGACTAGTATTAGCAGCGGATGTGCCACTTGGCGGCGCTGATTTCTCCTCAGGACCTTTTGGCAGCGGGAATTCAATTGGCGCAGGCGGCAATTTTCGATCCGACTCAATCCCGTTGCTCGCCGGCGGCGGTTCGTCCTCCGGTTCTTTTGCCAGGGGAACTTGAACTTGTGAAAGGGCTGTTTTTTCTGTGCCGGCGGGCTTGGCAGGCTTGGCTTCAGAAACATTTTTCACCGGCGCTGTTTCCGGGATCGGGACCAACGCGGAAACAGGAACGTTATGAGTAAAACCTTTAGTCGGCAATTGTAGAGGCCAGATGGCAAGAGGGGGCGTCAACAGGGCCAGCAGCAGGCTCGCGCCCATGAGATCGGGCCCATCGGCGTCTGTTGCGGCGGGCTTTTCTGGATCTTTCACGGGTTGCGCTGCTGGCGAACTATCCGAGCCACCGTCTTTTGGTGTCCCGGCTTGTAACATCATCGTCAGAAAATCTTCCTTGGACTCTGGCTGTGACTGCGGCGGCACAGTGGATAAGGAAGCCAGCAGCGCGGAGACGCTGCTGGCTTTGGGGGCAGGAGTATGAGCGGTCATTTGGCTGTTGTTGAGTGTGCCGAAAGTCGAATCTGTTCCGAGATTTGAGCGGTGCGCCGGGCGGCGGCGTCGCCTTTTTTGGACATGGCTTCCAAAATGGCCGCCGAATCCACGTCCTTGAGGAAAATCATTATTTTGACAATGGCCTCATTGTCCAATTGCTCCAAAACGGCTGAGGCCGCGTCGGGCGACATGGCCGCATAGACCTTGGCCAGTTTCTTCAAATTGACAGCCTCGTCATCCTTGACGTGCAAGACCGCTTTGTCGAACTCGGTCTGAAGTTGCCGCACCGATTGGATGACCTGCCCCAATTCCGCCCGTTCCGAATTCAAGCGGGCGGCCAGATCGTCCAATTGTTGCTGGCGCTGTTCCACTAATTTCTTTTCGATCTTCAACTCCGCGATCAATTGATCCGCCTCGGGATTGCTGAAATCCCAGGAAGGACCGATGGCGTGGGTCAGCGCGGCGAGTTTCTGGCGGGCGGGCAGCAGCATCGGCTTTTGCCAAAAAAGAACGGTGGCCACGAGGTAAATCACGGCCCCGAGGGGCGCGTAAATCCATTGGTGTGCAAGCAATTTAGTCATGGTGAGAATCGGTTGAAACTGAATTGAGCGCCGTCACTCGACGAATGGCGAATTCATCCAGGATTTTTTGCTCCTCTCGCAGCGCCAGCCGTTGATGCGCGGCATGTTGCTTGTCCCGATAGACCTCCACCATTTCCCGCTGCTGGCGGGCGGCGAGCATGGCGCGGGAAGTTGTGTTCACGCGGCGCTCTTCCTTGCCCAAAGCGGCCACGCAATCGTCGCGCTTCTTTTCGAGCGAAGCGTGAAAATTTTGGGCCTGCGCGGCCTGCGCAGCCGTGCAGCGCCCAGCGAGCAACTTTCGCATTTGCACGAAGTCGCGGCCGATGCGTTGATCCATATCCGTCAGCATGTCCAACACTTGCTGGCGGGCCAGCAAAGCGCGGGCGTAATTTTCCAGCGCTTCCTGCTCCTGCCGTTGGCGGAGGGTTCGGACCGCTTCCAAAGTGAATCGAAAGGCTTTCATGAACGTTTGGCGGGCATGGTTGTGGACAGCGTCTGCTTCAACTCCGTCCAGCTTTGTTCAGTCGTGAATCCCTGCTGGATGCCCTGGCAGAGAAACTTCTTCAGCGGCTCGTGCAACTGAATGCTCAAATCAATGGCGGGATTGGTTCCCGCGGGATACGCGCCGATGTTGATCAAATCCTGGTTCTTGCGATAGTTGGCCATGGCCTCACGGCCACGCGCGATCCACTGCTGCTGGTCGGGAGTGGTCAAATCGCGCGTCAACCGGCTCACACTCTCCAACACATCTATGGCCGGATAGTGGTTCTGCGTGGCCAACTCCCGCGTGAGCACGACGTGGCCGTCAAGAATAGATCGCACCGCATCGGCAATCGGATCGTTCATGTCGTCCGCTTCCACCAAAACGGTGAAAAGGCCCGTAATGGAACCGACTTCTCCGGAGCCGGCGCGTTCAAGCAATTGCGGCATTAACGAGAAGACCGAGGGCGTATAGCCGCGAGTGGCCGGCGGTTCACCGACAGCCAGACCAATCTCGCGCTGGGCCATGGCAAAGCGGGTGACTGAATCCATCATCAGCAAAACGTTTCGGCCCTGGTCGCGAAAATATTCCGCCACGGCCATGGCCACAAATGCGCCCTTCAACCGGGCGATGGCCGGCTGATTGGAAGTCGCCACGACGACCACCGATTTTTTCCGGCCCGCTTCGTCGAGATCCTTTTCAAGAAATTCGCGCACTTCGCGGCCTCGTTCGCCGATGAGCGCAATGACGTTGACATCTGCTTCGGCCTGACTGGCAATCATGCCCAGCAAAGTCGATTTGCCCACGCCGCTGCCGGCGAAAATGCCGAGACGCTGTCCGCGGCCGCAAGGAATGAACGTGTCGATAGCCTTGATGCCGGTGCGGAAACACTGGGTAATGCGCTGACGTTTGAGCGGATGGGGCGGCGGTAAAGTCAGACTGACGTCATCAGCGGAGTGAATCGAACCCAAATCGTCCAGGGGCTGTCCAAGACCGTCAATAACGCGGCCCAAAAGCTCGTCGCCCACGGGCACGCGCAAGGCCGAACCAAGCGCGATGACTTCGCTGCCGGGATGAATGCCGTGCAACTCTCCCAGCGGCATCAGCAGGACGTGATGGTTGCGAAAACCGACTACCTCAGCCAGGGTCGAACCATCGTGACCGGCGGATTCGATTCGGCAGATTTCCCCGACGGCCGCGAGTGGACCTTCCGATTCGATCACCAGGCCGATCAATTGCACGACCCGACCGTGATTGCGCACGACATCGGTCTCCTGGACGCGGCGCACAAGATTTTCCAACCGATTGGACGAGCAGAGTGGGTTTCGCGTTATCATGCCGTCAGTGTCCTTTGCAGAAGATCGAATTTTGTTTCGCGGCAGGCATCCACGGTTCCGAAATGGGTTTGCACCAGGCAGCCGCCACGGCTGACTTCCGGCGAAGAAAGAAAACGAAATTCCTGCGCGCCGTCGCCGCTGGAAAGAAGCGCTGAATCACATTTTTGCAGCAACTCCAAATCAGCCGGATGCAATCGAACGGTAAATTTCGCGGTGCCTTCAATCTGCGTCAGGGCGTCGCGCACGACGGATTCAACCATGGCGGCGGAAATGGGCATGCCGGCGACGAGTTTTTGGGCCACTGAAAGAGAAAGGGCGATCATGGTGTTCTCGGTCTCGCGCACCACTTGCGGCACCGTCTGGCGCAAGGAATTCACCACGCCGCGCATCAATTCGTGCATTTCCGTCCGTTGCTGAAACAATTGCTCGCTCACGGCTTGTTCCGCTTCGCGGCGCCCGCGCTCGTAACTGGCGCGCAGTTCCTCCTCCAGGCGCGCCTCGGCGTCCGCTTCATTCCCGCCGCGTTTGAGTCGGGCGTGGCGCAACGGCTTGGGCAACGTGACTGTTTCAGACCAGGGCTTCATCGTTGACTGCGCCTTGGGCGCGATTTATTTCAATTTCTCCATCGCCCTCCAGCCGGCGCACGCTTTCGACCACGCGCTGTTGCGAGGCTTCGATGTCTTTTTTCTTGACGGCGCCCATGAAGGAGATTTCCTCTTTGACCGTTTCCGCGGCGCGCTTCGAGATGCACCCCAGCAGAGTGTCTCTCAATTTCGGACTGGCGCCTTTGAGGGCCACAGCCAGGTCCCGCATATCCACCTCGCGCATGACTTTTTGCAATGCCGAAGTGTCCAGCATGAGAAGATCCTCGAAGGTAAACATTTTCTGGCGGATGGCCTGGCCCAAATCGGGATTGCGCTGGTCCAGTTCATTTAAGAGCGGATCACTGAAATTCCGGTTCATCGCATTGAGCACGTCGGCGACAGTCTTGAGGCCGCCGGTTTGGTTTAACGCGCGAACGGATTTGACATTCGTTTTCTGATTGAGCACTTGAACAATCGTTTCAACGACTTCCACCGGCGTTGGCCCAAGGGTGGCCAAACGTTCGACGATCTGGTGGCGGGCGGCGTCAGAGAACATGGTTAACAGTTGAGATGTTTTTTCGGGCGAAAGATAACTCCCCACCAGCGCCACGGTCTGCGGCTGTTCTTCTTTGAGCAAATTGAATAACTGGCGCACGTCCATCTCGGCGATTTGCCGCATCGAGCCAAGGGGAATTCGCGCGGGCGAAACGCGGCCAATGATGTCCGAGGCGCGGAAAAGGCCGACGGATTTTTCCAGAACTGATCTTGTGTAAGCGGCCCCGCCCAGCGCCGCCGAACTGGCTTGCACGGCCATTTCGCTAAATTCGCGCAGTATTTCCTGCCGCATTTCCTGTGTAATGAGCGTGAGCCTGGCCATCTCGGCAGAGACCATCTCCATCTCATGTTCGTCGAGGCTCTTGAGGATTTGCGCGGCGCTATCGGCGCCGAGAATGATGAGCAGCGCCGCCAGCTTTTGGTGGCGCGTCATCTTAGAAATCTGAAAAGAGGCGACTTCAGCTTCCATGGCTATTCCTGGGGTTTGCTGCGCCCGAGCCAGCTACGCACGGCCTGGGTCATGTTGGCGGGATTCTCCCGGATCAATTGATTAAGCACTTCCACTGTGACGACGCCTTGGGCGGATTTGCGTGAGCTGTGGCCATTGCCGTTGCCGTTGGTGGCGGGTATGGCAATCGGAATTTCATCCTTGGAGGCCTTTTGCCAAAGTTTCCAGAAAAGGAACAAAGCTCCGATGACCAACGCCGGATAAATAGCTTTTTGCGCGATGTCCATCCAAAGCTGGCGCTTTTCCTGTTGGACCAATTGTTGTGTCAGCTCAACAGCGGGCTGGTCGTTGAAAGGCATCTCTTCCAGGGTAATGGCATCCTTGCGTTGGGCATCCGGCGCGTCCTCCACGCCAATGGCGCTTTGCACGATCTTGCGAATTTTATCCAATTCCTCCGGAGTGCGTGGCACCGCTTTTCGATCTTTTCCATTGCCCTCGAATCGCTGCGCAACGAAAACGGCGGCGGTCAGGCGTTTAATCCCGCCGGCGGGCTGGACAATTTCACTGGTCAACTGATTGATCTCGTACTGGTTGTTGGTCACCTTCTTGGTGGTCTTGCTCCGGTTAAGCGGAACAACCGCGGCCGCATTCGTGTTGGTCTCGGATGAATTAGCCGACGCTCCAGGAGGTCCTCCTGCGCTAAAACTGGTCGTCTCGGTGTTATCATCATTAATGGTGCTGCTGGTCGCGACTTGGCCGTCCGGGTCAAATTTAATCTCCTTGCTGGTCTTGGTGTCCCAATTCAAATCCGCTGAGACGCGGACCACGGCCTGTCCGGCGCCGAGAACTTGTTCGAGCATGCCTTGCGCTTTTTTACTCAGGTATTGCTCGAAGTTTCGACGAGCCGTGAGCTGGTTATTGGACAAACCAGCCACCGAGTCGCTCTCTTCATTTTCGGAAAGAACATTTCCCAGATTATCCACCACCGAGACATTATTGACTTGCAGACCTTCGACGCTGTTCGCCACAAGAAAGCGGATTGAATTGACGGCGGCGGGAGGCAATTGCGCGTTACCTCGCACACGGACAAAAACCGAAGCGGTCGGTTTGCGTCCGTTATCAAGCACGAGGCGATTTTCCGGCATGACGATCATGACGCGCGCGGATTCGACCTGGTCAAGCTGGCTGATGGTGCGGGCCAGCTCGCCCTGAACGGCGCGGGAGTAATTGGCGCGCTGCACAAAATCGGAAATGCCGAAATTGGCCTTGTCAAATATTTCGAAGCCGACGCCGTCACTGCGGGGGATGCCCTTGCCGGCCATTTGCATGCGGACCTGATAAACTTTATCGGAAGGAACGTAGATGGAACCACCGCGGACCTGGTAGGGAATTTTGGCTTCATCCAACGCGGCAATGATCTTGGAGGCTTCGCCGTCGTCGAGTTTGCCGTAAAGCAGGCCGAAATCCGGCCGGCTGGACCATAGCGCCACCGTGCAGAGACCGATAAACACGATGGCTGTAGCCAGGACAATGCTGATTCGTTGATTAAGACCGAGCTGCTTCCAGATGGCCAATAGTTGCTGGCCCAATTGAGTAAGGTTTTTGTTCATGTCAATTTATCAAATTTGCATGCGCATTAATTCCTGGTACGAGTCCAGGAGCCGGTTGCGCACCTCCACCATCATTTGGAAGGAAACATTGGCTTCCTCCATGGAAATCATCGCTTGATGCAGTGAAACGTTTTGCCCGCTCAACAAGCCCGTCACTGCATGGCTGGCGGCCGCCTGTTTTTGCGCCACGTCGTTAACCAAGCCACCGAGTAAATTCTCAAAACTGGCCCCGCCGCTGGGCGAGACGGACGAAGTTTGGAATTGCGTATCGGAATTGATTGAACCGAGCTGCTGCAACTCCGCTGGAGGAATGGATTTCGAAATCGACTCCGTCGCGGCCTTCATGGAAGTCGCAGACAGACCCCCTGCCTCCGGGGTCGTCACGAATTTCAATGCGGAAAGAGCGTCCATTTAACGTGCATCAAGCATGCTTGCCGATGGAAAGCGCCTGCATGGCCATGGCACGGGCATTCTTGACCACGGCCAGATTGGCTTCGTAGGAGCGCGACGAGGCAATCATATCCACCATCTCCTCGTGGATATTGATATTCGGCATCGCGACCATCCCCTGCGTGTTGGCGTCCGGATGGGTGGGGTTAAAGATCATGCGCGGTGGGCGTGAATCCTTTTGGATGCGCGCAATTTGCACCGTCTGCGCGCCACTATCCGGAGAATCCGAATCTTGCTGGGCCCGCAAGACGGACTCAAAAACGACTTCTTGACGCTGATACGGCTTGCCGTCCACGTCTCGCGTCACGTTGGAATTGGCGATGTTTTGCGCGATGACGTCCATGCGGACGCGCTCGGCGTCGAGGGCCGAAGAAGTGCTGTCAATACCTGTAAGGAGGTTGATCATAAAATAAATTAGCCTTTGCCCGTAATGGCCAAACGCAGTTTCGCAAGTGAGCTGCTGACCAATTGTGTTTCCAACGTGTTCTCCACCATGTTTTCGTTCAACTTGAGCATCTCCGTTTCCAGTTGCACCGTGTTCCCGTCGGCTCGACCGGAAATCGCGCCGGTATCAACAGCCAAAGAGGGTTGCAGGCCGGCGATTTCGGCGGGGTTTTGGCCGGCGACGGCCTGGCGCAATTGAGCTTCAAAAGAGGGAGCGACATCCAGGCGCTTGTAATTGGGCGTCTCGACATTGGCGAGATTGCTGGCAATGGCCTGGTGGCGCAGAAGAGTCACATCGAGCATTTTCTTCGCCGCCACGTAACCGGAATCAGTAAATAGAGCGTCAATCATTGTTATAAGCTCTCCTCCCGATTAGCAGCAGACGTGCCATGCGGCAAAAAGAGACAATTCAAGCGCAGTCCCGCATTAAACCCAACAGAAGATGGAAATTATTGCCATGCAGCACTAATGGGCGGCAAGAATGTCCTCTTCAGCCAAAAATTGATTTCTGCCTAAAGGCACCTTGAAGGAACTGACCAAACGACGCGGTGGTGAACGTTTTTCCAGCCCCACTCATGAAAAACCCTAACATTGGTATTGACAGCACCTTGTCGGCGATCCGCGCCAAAGCTTAAGTTTCAGCGGCAAAAACCCGATACTCCATATGATCGGAAATGATCTACCATGGTGACGTTGATGAGCGACCCTTGGCCCGGCCCGGCGGAGTACGAATTCCTTCGCCAACTGGTCTACGAGCACAGCCGAATTTCCTTGGGCGCGGATAACAAGGAAATGGTCGGCCGGCGGTTGCAACTTCGTTTAAAATCCATCGGACTCGCCAGCTATCAGGAGTATTGCGAGTTCCTCAAATCTTCGGAAGGATCGAATGAATTGGCTTACATGCTGGACGTCGTCTTGACCGATCCGGCGAGGTTTTTCGATGAGAAGCAGCATTTCAAATTCCTGGCCACCACCGCGCTGCCGCTATGGCTGAGGGCACAAGATCGCCATGCCGAAGACCTTTTCCGCGTTTGGAGCGCTGGCTGCGGCTCAGGCGAAGAACCTTACTCCGCGGCCATTGTGTTGGCGGATTTTTTTGCCCGCCATTCGAAATTCCAGGCGGAGGTCTTCGCGTCGGACATCTCCGCGCGCGCCTTGGAACGCGCCCGGGAAGGCATTTATCGACTCGAACAGGTTGAATTACCAGAAGTGGAATGGTTGAAACGCTACTTTTTGAAGGGCATTGGAGCTTACCAGGGCAGTTGTCGCGTCAAAGAGGACATCAAGAAAATGGTCACCTTTCGCCATGCCGATCTCTTTCAACCCGAATCTCCGGCCGCCGAATCGGTGGATGTGATCTTTTGCCGAAACGTCTTGAGCTGTTTCGATCAAGATTCTCAAGAAGAGCTGGTGCAACTATTGTCCGCCAAGCTGCACCCGGCAGGTTATTTGTTCCTCGGCCATTCGGAGCGTCTGCCCAAAGTGCCGCACGTCTTTACCGCAGTTTCTCCGGGAATATATCGGGAAGCTGCTTCATTCCTTGCCTTTGTATAGATTATGACCGCCGCCGAAATCATCGAACAAGTCAAGGATTTGCCGACGGTCCCGGAGACCGCCCGGAAGATAACCAAGTTGCTCAGTGAGCCTGAAACTCATCGCGACGAACTCATCCAGGCCATCCGCTGCGACAATGTCATGACGGCCAAACTGCTCCGCATTTGCAATTCTGCCCATACGGGTATGAGCAGCCCGGTGGCATCGATCGATCAAGCCGTTTTGCTGCTCGGCGACAACGCCATTTATCGCATGGTTTGCACCATCGGTTTCGGCGCCGCGATGGGTTTTTCCATGCCGGGACATCTGGCTGAAGCCAATGGCCTGTGGGGCCATTCCCTGAGCACGGGCATGGGCGCGGAATACTTGACAGGAAGCGAAGACTATGGCGACTTTCAACCGTCCATTGCTTTTACGGCCGGTTTGTTGCATGACATTGGCAAACTTGTCCTGAACCAGATTCTCACCCCGAAATGGCGCGCGGAAATTCGCTGCCACATTTCCGAAGAAGGCTGTTCCCGCGTCGAGGCGGAGAAAATTGTGCTGGGAGCGAATCACGCCGAAATCGGCGCGTGCCTGTTGCGAACATGGTCTTTGCCCGAGGTCATTGTCGAAGCCGTCGCCAATCACCATTCGCCGATCATCCAGCCTGTCGTGCACCTTTCTGCCGTGGTCTATCTGGCTAATAACGCCGCCCATTTGGCTGGTCCCAGCCCTGGCGGCTGCGATGCGTTTGCGCTTCGGCCCGGGCCGAGCGTGGCGGAATTGCTCGGCCTGGAACAGGGTAGGCTTGAAAAGATGGTCGCGAGCGTTCACGGCGCGATGAAAGCTGCCAACCAATTCCTGTCTGTGGTATGACGGCGTCGCCAAAATGAAAAATTGGAGCATGAGACGACGGATCGCGTTAAAATCGGCCGTCCGCGCCTTGGCCAAGCTGGTCCGAAAATCACGCCGTCATCCCAAAAATCCAGCCCTCCCCTCCAGTGGCCCATTCGAAGTAGCTGCGTCAGCCAGCCAAGAATCCAGGACCAACCGCCAGGAGAACCATCCGCCTACTCGGCGCAAGAAGACCCATCGGGCCACCATGGCGGTGGAAGATGGTTTCAAGGAATTTTAGACCGCGTCCGACGCAAGGCGCTGCGGTTGTCCGATTACTTTTGAACCTGGCAATCACTCGCCGATACTTGCACGGTTGAACTATACCGTACTGGCCATGGATTTGGTCATCCGCACAACCGGCAGTTTAGAACCGTTCGCCAGAGCAATTTCATATCGTTCTGCGACCCTGTAGCCAAAGGATGCGTAAAGCGGCTCACCTGCCAGGGTGGCCGCAATTTCCACCTTGCGAAAGCCAGCCTCGATAATCGCTTGCTCGCACGCGATCATGATGCTGCGACCGATGCCGCGCCGCGCCCAGGCTGGATGGACGAAGAAAGCGCGGACCCGTGCCGAATCTCGTCGAGGGTCAAGCAAGGCATCCTCCTGCGCGCGGCCATGGTCCCCTCCGCAAACGGATGCCCGGCGGCTCCAACCGCCGCATCCGATAATGATGCCGTCCTGCTCCGCCACAAAATAAGTGCCATCGCGGATGAGCTGCCGATCAACCGCGAAGACCAGCCCCAACGCAGCTTCTATCTGGGTCCTTGAATAGTAAGGCGCCTGCAACGCGCGAACCGACAATGGAATGAGTTCTTCAAGAACGGGGACATCAGCCTCACATGCCAGGCGCAATGGCCACGTTTTCATGCCTGAAATCCGAAGGACCGAGTTCATCGCGGGGAGTATATCTGACATTTACCGTACAACAACCCCGGTTCGTGCGGTGTTGTGGGCGAATTGCCTGGCTTGCTCGAAACTTATTTGCAATCGGACGGCGACCGGATAGCATTATTTACCGGCATTGACCGGCGAAATCGTTGTTGTCTTATGAATTGGTTTACTTTTGCGCTGATGACTGTTGTTTCGTGGGGGCTTTATGGAATTTTCCTGCATAGCGGCCAGGTCGCCATGAAGGACCAAAGCAATGGGCTTTTTAAAGCGTTCCTCTTTGTGGGATTGGCTTACTTTCTTACGGCTGTGCTCGCGCCGCTGGCGATGCTGGCCACCCGCAAGGCCGACTGGACCTTTCCCACCGCCGGGATGGGCTGGTCGCTGCTGGCCGGAATCGTCGGCGCCGCCGGTGCATTTTGTGTGCTGCTGGCTTTCGGCGCCAAAGGGACTCCGGGGGTGGTGATGTCGATCGTTTTTGCCGGAGCGCCCATCGTCAATGCCGTCGTGGCCATGTATTTGAATCCGCCTGAAGGTGGATTAGGCGCAGTACGGTGGCAGTTTTACCTGGGCATTATTCTGGCTGCGACCGGTGGGTGCCTGGTGACTTTCTTCAAGCCGCCGCCTTCCAAGCCCCATGGTCCACCGGCGCAAGCTGCCGTTGCCAGCAAGGCGGCGCAGCAGCAATGACTGGCGATTTTCCCACGCGCGAGACGATGGCATCCCATCAACTTGCGCAATTGCGCCGGTTGCTGGGGACCATTTTGCCGGACAACGCGTTTTACCGAAATAAATTGGCGAAGATTGATCCGGCCATTGCCAGCCTTGAAGATTTTTCGGCCCGCTTTCCATTCACAACGAAACAAGAATTGGCGGACGATCAGCGAAATCATCCGCCCTTCGGCTCAAACCTTACTTTCCCGCTCAAAAACTACACGCGCTATCATCAAACCAGCGGCACGACCAGCACACCTTTGCGATGGCTCGACACGCCCGAAAGTTGGAATTGGATGGTCGAAAGTTGGAAGGAAATTTATGAGGCGGCGGGCGTGAACCTCGGAGATCGCGTCTATTTTGCGTTTTCATTCGGACCCTTCATCGGATTTTGGCTGGCTTTTGACGCGGCGCAACAGTTGGGCTGCCTGTGCATTCCCGGCGGCGGCTTGAGCACGTCAGGACGGCTGCGCGCCATTGCCGATAACCGTGTCACCGTGTTGTGCTGCACGCCCAGCTACGCCGCGCATTTGGCGGAAGCGGCGGCGCGCGATAATTTCAACCTCAAAGCAGCAGCGGTCCGGCTCATTATCGTGGCGGGCGAGCCTGGCGGCAGTGTGCCGGCAACACGCCGTCGCCTGGAAGAATTGTGGCCCGGCGCCCGCATTTTCGACCATCATGGCATGACGGAAACCGGCCCGGTCTCTTATGAATGCCCCACTCAACCGGGGACGTTGCACATTCTCGATCGCGCTTATTTGGCGGAGGTGGTCGATATGGAGGGAAAAGCAGCGCGATCAGGAGAAATTGGGGAATTGGTCTTGACTGTGTTGGGGCGCACTGGTTCACCGCTGCTGCGATATCGCACCGGAGATTTGGCGCGAGCGGGAGCGACCTGCCCCTGTGGACGTCCGGGCACGGCATTGCCAGGCGGGCTGCTGGGGCGTTGCGACGAAATGGTCATTGTGCGCGGCGTGAACGTCTATCCCACGGCGGTGGAAGATGTGTTGCGCGGCTTTTCTGAAATTGCCGAGTACCAGGTCGAAGTGGACCGTTCTCGGGCGCTCACGGAGTTAAGCTTGCGCATTGAGCCCTTGAAGGATTGCGCTACGGCGGAAGCGGAGGCGCTGGCGGACCGCGTGCAGCAAGCATTGCATGGCGCTCTCAATTTGCGCGTCCCTGTGACACTGGCTCCGGCTGGAAGTCTGCCCCGATTCGAAATGAAAGCCAAACGTTGGAAATACGTTTGAACTTGGCCGCGCACCGATATAATCTGCGCCACACTATGAGATTCGGCATCAACACGTTCCTGTTCACTTCGCCATTCACCACTCAGGGCGTCAAACTATTTCCAACCTTTAAGAAATGGGGCTTCGATACCGTCGAAATCCCCATTGAAGCGCCCGCTCATATCGATCCGCGCAAAGTCAAAGATGCTCTGGACAGATCGGGGCTTGTGTGCGGCTCGGCCTGCGCATGCATGGGGCCGGATCGCGATTTGCGCGGTAATAGCCGTCAGCAGCAGACTGGGCTTAAATACATGATAGCCGTGCTGGATCAAATGGTCACGCTGGATTGCCCGGCGTTAATTGGCCCGGTGTATTCCGCCGTGGGACGCGCCGACGCTGTGCCGCCCCGGGAATACAAACAGCAATGGCGCACCGTTGTTAAGAATCTCAAGACGCTCTGTGCTTACGCCGGCGACAAGGGAAAAAAAGTTTGCCTGGAACCTCTGAACCGTTTTGAGACCGATTTTATCAACACTTGCGATCAGGCGCTCAACATGTTGGCTGATGTTGGCAGTCCGCATTTGCTCCTGCACCTCGACACGTTTCACATGAATATCGAGGAAAAATTCCAAGCCGCGGCGATTCGCGAGGCGGGCAAACGGCTGGGCCATTTCCACGCTTGCGGCAGTGATCGCGGCACACCCGGCTCCGATCACATTCAGTGGAAGCCCATCGCCGCCGCGTTGAGCGAGATCGGATATGAGAACGATGTGGTGATCGAATCGTTCACTACAGACGTCAAAGTGATCGCCCGCGCCGCTGCCATTTGGCGCCGGATTGAACCCACACGCGATGAGATAGCAGTCAAAGGTTTGAAATTTCTGCGAAGCATTTTATGAAAAAATTACTGTCAACAATGTGCATGCTTGGGCTAGTGGTTCCGGCGTTTCAGGCCCAAGCCCAGGACGAGGCCGGCTTTACGAACATGTTCAATGGCAAGGACCTCACCGGCTGGGCCGGAAGCCCGGACCTTTGGTCGGTGCAGGACGGCGCCATCACCGGCCAGACCACCAAGGAAAAGCCCGCGGCCGAAAACACCTTCCTGATTTGGACCAACGGCCAGCCGGGAGATTTTGAGATGCGCTGTTCCTTCCGCATCGTTGCCAATAATAACGTGGGCTTCGCCAATTCCGGCGTTCAATATCGCAGCAAAGTGGTCAAACCGTCGTATTGGGTCGTGGCCGGTTACCAGGCCGACATGGAAGCGGGGCCAAATTATACCGGCGGCTTGTACGAAGAAAAGATGCGCGGCATTCTGGCCAGTCGCGGCCAGAAAGTGCTTATTCATGCCGACGGCCAAAAGGAGGTGACCGGATCCCTCGGCGACGCGGGCGATTTGCAAAAGGAAATCCACAACGGAGACTGGAACGACTACGTCATTATCGCCAAAGGCAATCATCTTCAGCAATTCATCAACGGCAAACAAATGATTGACGTTGTGGACGAACAAAAAGAATCGGCCGCCGCTTTCGGTATCATCGCCCTGCAACTTCATGCCGGGCCGCCCGGCCGGTGCGAAATGACGGTGCAGTTCAAGGACCTCCGAATCAAAGTCGAACCTTCGGGCAAGAAAATTGTCTTTGTTGCCGGCCCGCCCAGTCATGGTCCCGGCGAGCATGAGTATCGCGCCGGGTGCATGCTCCTGGAGAAGTGTCTGAAAGCCAACGTGCCCGGCATTCAAACGGTGGTCTATTCCTATGGCTGGCCGACGGACGCCCATGCTTTCGACGGCGCCGACGCCGTGGTTCTTTCCATGGATGGCGGATCGGGCCACCCTGCTTTGCAGGACAATCACCTTGAGCAACTTGGCCAGCTCATGGACAAGGGGGTGGGATTTGCCTGCATTCATTATGCTGTCGAGCCTACCAAGGAAAAGGGCGAATCGGAGTTTCTCCAATGGATGGGCGGCGCTTTTGAAGTCAATTGGTCCGTCAATCCGACTTGGACGGCGAACTTTGCTACTTTGCCCGACCATCCAATTACCCGCGGCGTCACGCCTTTTGAGATAAAGGATGAATGGTATTTCCACATGCGTTTCCAGCCGGATATGAAGGGAATCACGCCTATTCTCTCCGCCGTCGCCCCGGATAGCACGATGGACCGGCCCGACGGCGAGCATTCGGGAAATCCGGCGGTGCGGGACGCGGTCGCGCAGCATATCCCGCAAGTTACGGCCTGGGCTTATGAACGGCCCGACGGCGGACGCGGATTTGGCTTGACCGGCGCGCACTATCACAAGAATTGGGGCAACGACAATTTCCGCAAAGTTGTCCTCAACGGCATTCTCTGGATCGCCAAAGTGGATGTTCCGCCCAACGGTGTGCAAAGCACAGTTACCGACGAAGATTTGAAGGCCAATCTCGACGATAAAAGCCGCAACTGAGCGAAACTCTCTCTTTTCCATACAGTCACACCTCCCAGCCCTGGCGGTAATTGCCTTTAATTAGCTCTTCAGCTCCGGGAGCGTTGGTGACGCGCAGATGCTTGGAGTTCCATTGCAGCTTTTTGCCGAGGCGCATGGCCAGGTTGCCCAGCAAAACCCACTCTGTGAATGGGCCGGAAACGTCAAAATTCGAGCACGCCGCCGGGCCGCCCTTGCAGGCGCGAATCCAATCCAGATGGGGACTGTTTCCTGGCACGCGCGCAATGATTTGCGGGGGCCGCTTGTAATCGGCCATTCTCGATTCCGGCAGGAGATGTGGCTTGGCGCCATAGACACCGGTGACGATCTTGCCCTTGTCACCAATAAAAAGGATGCCATTGGCGTCCAGGTTGTCGGCTTCCATTTCGGCGGGTTTGGGCGGCTTTTGGCCGGAGTCATACCACATCAATGTGCAAGGCGGCATCTCTCCGCGCGCGGGAAACTCATAGCGCAGGACGGATTCCACCGGCGGCATTTCCGGCGCGCGTTCGGATGAAGAAACCAATTCCACGGTGTCAGGGGGGCCGAGCTTCAACGCCATTTGCGGACAATCCATGATGTGGCACGCCATGTCGCCCAGAGCGCCGCAGCCAAAGTCCCACCATCCGCGCCAGTCAAATGGATGATAAACATTCTTTCCCAGCCGGGTCTGAAGTTCTGCCGGCCATTCGTGAAGGTAAGGCCGCATGGGCGCCGGCCCGATCCACTTGTCCCAGTCCAGGTAAGACGGCACTGGATCGGAGCCGGGAGGACGAAGGACTCCCTGCGCCCACCAGCCTTTGGCGCGGTCGGTCCAGCAATGAACCTCGCGCACCTGGCCAATGACGCCGGACCACATCATTTCGCAAAGTTGCCGAATGCCTTCGCCGGAATGGCCCTGGTTGCCCATCTGCGAGGCCAGACCGTATTTGCGCGCGGCCAAGGTCAATTGCCGCGCTTCCCATACCGTATGCGTCAACGGCTTTTCCACATAAACATGTTTGCCCGCGTGCATCGCGCGCATCGCCGCCGGTGCATGATGATGATCGGGCACCGCCACCGTGACCGCATCCACGGTCTTTTCCTTTTCCAGCATGACGCGGTAATCGCTGTAACCGCGCGCGCCGGGATATCTCTTGAGGGCGTCCGCCAGGCTGTTGCTGTCCACGTCACACAAGGCAACGATATTCTCGCCGGAAACGCCTTCCAAATCAGCGGCGGCCCGGCCATTGGTGCCGATGCCGGCGATGTCCAGCTTCTCGTTTGGAGATTTGTATTTCGGACGTGCCATGCACGCCGACGGAATGACCGCCAAAGCGCCGGCCATCAGGGCCGAAGTGTAAATGAAATGCCGCCGGTTCATTTGCGGCGCAGGACGTTCAGTGCGAACCACTTTGAATGATGCTCTTGCCATAGTTCCTACTTTTGTGACCCAAGATGCGGCCGGAAACAAGCCGTTTTTATTTCGGGGAAACCCCGATGCTGAAACGCGTTTCACCGCACCTAGGCAGATTTTGGCGGGCGAAAAAAAACTTTTTTTTCGATATTCACCGTTATTGGCTCGAAGGATTTTTGGGCCAGTTCGAGCCTCGGCGAGGCGTCCCTACCTCGAAAGTCTGATCCGAGCCATCGCTTGCCTTTTGTGTCATTACACATGGCCGTACTATACCACGCATAATTGGGACTGCAAGCGACAAAGATTTGAAGGAGACTCACCACGAAGTTCGCGAAGGACACGAAGCGGGAATCATGCAGATGGGTTGGGGAGCGCGGGCGCCGCAAAGAATATCCGATTATGTGGATCTGAACCCTTTACGCCGCGGGCAGGCGAGTGAACAAATCCTTGTCTAGTCTAGGGGTCATCTAGGGGTCAGTCCCGGGTCAGTCCCACATAATCGCATATTTCACCGTTCACTTTTCTTAAGGGTTCGCAGTTTATTGGCCAGCAGTCCCGGCGGCCCAACTTCAACCATTTCCAACCGCGAACCATCCGAAAGACGCGAGCAAATTTCCAGTGTGCAAGTTTCTTGCATGACAATTCCCGCTTTTCGGGTTATTTTTTCTCCATCAGTGCGACGGAAATCATGAATGAGGATATCCTGTGAGCATAAAAGAACTTGAAATGCGGGTGCAACAATTGCCTAAGCCCGAATTGGCGGAATTCAGTGAATGGTTCGACGTCTTCCGCGAGGCCAAACTCCTGACGGAGGAGGCTTCGGGCGAGATCGAGGGCGCGCAACGGGATGAGGTGCTTCGCCGCAAAGCCGAATACCTTGCCAACGCTTCGATCGCGACTCCCTGGGACGACGGTTTTTTCGACAGATTGCGCCAACGCCTGGCTGATGCACGTCCTCAAAAAGCTGCCAGCCACTGAGGCCGACGTAGCGGAGGCCGCGGAATGGTACGAAACTCAGCGCCCGGGTCTGGGCCAAAGGTTTATACTCGCGATCCAATCCGCTGACAAATTGCTTTTGGCGAATCCGTTGCGCTACTCCGTGCGTTTTGCCGACGTACGGCGCCTCAACCTCACAGAATTCCCTTACGCCATCTTTTTCTTTCTTCATGGCGATGCGATTGTCGTCTTGGCGGTCCTCCACAAACACCGCGATACGCGCGCCATTCTGGAAAGACGACGCCGTCTTATTTCCTGATTCGATCTGCTGGCGCAGCGGCTTCATCCAACTTTACGAGCCAGGCTCCATCCCGCTGTCTCCGGCACGGTCCTTGAACTGGTTTGTTTTGGCTTCCGATGGCGCAGCCGCATCCTGCTCGATGAGTTGCCTGAGCCATTCGAGGTCGGGACGTTCGGCATCAGAATACACTGTTCCAACCGTAAAAGAAGCCCACCATAGGCGTCCAATGACCGCATCCGAGTTGATGCCGACCAGACGGCCATCGGTGGAAACAAGCGGTCCGCCGCTGTCCCCAGCATGCAGCGGAGCATCATGTGAAATGCAAATGTAACGTGGAAGAACGGTCTCTGATCCCGTGTCCAGCCTCAAAATCTTTCCGGCCATGCATTGGCGATTAATGAGATGATCTGGACCCGGGGTGATCCCCGCAGCCACGATTCGTTCCCCGTTGGTGAATGTCGGCGTCCACTCAAAGACATCTTGCAGTGGAAAGGGAACCTGCAGGAGGGCCAAGTCCGGCTGCTTTTTTGACTCGTCACCACGCCAGACAACCCGGGCGGGTCGCGCTTGCAATTGGCCTTTGTCGAAAAACAGCAGTAGGAACGGCCCCTTCTGAACACAATGCGCCGCCGTCAGAAAGTAGCCCCGGCGATCTATGGCCGCCGCCGACCCGATCCCGGAAATCGTTCCTTTAACAGTACCGTTGGTGCCGGAAACGGTGACGCGCAGTTGATCACCCTCGAACACGACGGCGAAACGAGCGCGCAGAAATTCCCGGAGACTCACTTGGCCGACTTTGGCGCCCGCATACGGCAAAAACGAAGCGTCGCGTATGGCCGGTGTGTTGTAGTGTTCACATCCTCCGCTCAAAAAGCAGAAAATAAGCAGAAGAATTCCCGCTACAGCGCCTGTTGTTTTTGATCTCATATTCGTCACCCAACCTGTCTCCTCAGCCGCGAGGATTATCGGGCGCAGCCTTAATCGGCTGTTTTCCAGGATGGATTTGGGCCGGATTGCCGGCGGCCAGCGCTCCTGCGGGAACATCCTTCGTCACAACTGCACCGGCTCCGATGATCGCGCGGTCGCCGATGGTCACGCCTTTTAGAATAATCGCCCTGGCCCCAACGAAAACTTCCCGACCAATCGAAATGGGCCTGGCGTGTTCGGGCGGCAGCGACGATGACCAGCCTTGCTCAGTGAGAACGTGAAAGTCATTGTCAATAATCATTGCGCCCGCGCCGACGAGGGTGTTTTCGCCAATGACAACGGACGAGGCCGCGCAAACGACGGCTGCGCTCATCCCCACGTTGCGGCCGAGAATCAATTTGGCCCCCGGCGCGGTCGTGCGCAGGACGCACGGTTGAAAATTGGCCAGGGGATTGGCCCGAGTCGCGCTGGCGAGGGTGACGGCATCGCCGAGAACCAGGGACGAATTGGCCGCAACGCTGATAATGGGCCGCCCCAGGAATATGACGCTGCCTTCGAACTGGACACCCTTAAGCCTGGCTTCCAACCTCCAGAGAATGGAGGAAGAGCGTCTCAGGGCATTGATTCCCGTGCCGAGCCACCTGGATAGACCTTGGATCACAGCGGGGGATTCTTGCGGAAAAAAATCCGCAAGTCAGCAATAGTTTTTGGTCTTTACGGAGCGCGCGGCAACCCGCATTCTCCCCGCAAAAGAAGAAATTCAAATGACCCCGTTGATTGTCGCCTGGATTTCCGATTTCCCCGTTGAATGGATTGATGGCGTTCCAGAACTGGTGTCCAGCCTGCCGAAGCAACATCCGGCCACGTGGCAGATGGTGCTGCTGGACGAGTTCCAAAAGAATCCGGGCCTCAAACTGCACGTGATCGCGCTGCGCAAGGAGATTCCGCGCGCGATGTCGTGGGAACGCAATGGAGTCACCTTTCATCTGCTCAAGTATTCCGCGGGCATCCGTACGCCGACGTTTTATTGGGCTGACACGTTCCTGATTTCGCGGGCGCTGCGGCTCATCAAACCGGACCTGGTCCATGCCTGGGGCAACGAGCGCGGGGCTGGATTGGTGGCGAGCCGCCTGGGCTGGCCCTACCTGATAACCATTCAGGGATTGTTTGAGTGGTACCAATCGCAAATGGCGTTGCGAATGATTGACAAGGTCTCGGTTTGGGCTGAGCGCATCAGCCTGGCCCGGGCCCGGCACGCGACGACGGAGTCGAAATTTTCTGTCGGCTTTTTGCGCAATCGCTATCCACAAATGGCCGTCCACCAGGCCGAACACGCGCCCAACCCGATATTCAGCGCAGTCAAGCGGCGGCCGGCGCTCAAGCCAATTCGATTGTTGACAAACGGCACGGTTGGCTTTCGTAAAGGAACGGATTTGTTTTTGAGGGCGCTGGCGGCACTTGAAGCGGAGATCGAATTTGAAGCGACGGTGATTGGCGCGCCCAACCCTGCTTTTATTGAGCCGCTCAGGGCCGCCCTGCCATCGTCGCTCTGGCGCCGGATCACGTTCAAGCACGACCTGTCGCCGGAGCAGGTCGCTGAAGAACTGGCGCAGGCGACGATTCTGGTTTTGCCGACGCGCGCCGATACCAGCCCCAACGCTGTCAAGGAAGCCGTCGTTTCTGGCACGCCAGTCGTGGCCAGCGCAGTCGGCGGAACTCCTGACTACGTTGTGCCAGGGCAGAATGGGATTTTGTTCAATGCGGGTGATTTGGTGGGCTGCATCGCGGCGTTGCGGGAGGCCTGCGGCCATCCGCTCTTCAGCGTGGGGCAGGTGACGCCGGAGTCGTTGCGGACCAACCGGGAATACCTGTCGCCGCAACGAATGGGAGAATTGTTCTGGCAGGCGTATCTCGCGGCGATTGGGCGGAGGCCAGAGAGCCAATCTGAGTGAGAGTCGCAAGCCTTGACCAAAAAAGATGGCGTCCCTTCTTCTGGCAATGATAATAGCCGCGTGCCGTCCCGCTTGGCTGTTATTAATGTCGTCGGACTGACCGGCTCCCTGATCGGCCCGGACATGCCGAATATCTCGCGGTTCCGGGAACAGGGGGCGCAGACGCGTATTCGGCCCGCCTTTCCCGCCGTCACTTGCACGGCGCAATCGAATTACTTGACTGGGACACTGCCCGCCCGCCACGGCATCGTGGGCAACGGCTGGTATGACCGATCTCTGGCGGAAGTGCATTTCTGGAAACAGTCCAACCACTTGATCGCAGACCCGAAGATTTGGGACGTTCTGCGCGCTCGCGAGCCGGCCTTCACCTGCGCGCAACTGTTCTGGTGGTTCAACATGTATTCCGGCGCCGATTATTCCATCACGCCCCGCCCCGCTTATCCCGCCGACGGCAGGAAAATTTTCGACATTTACTCCTGGCCTCCGGCCATTCGCACCGAAATAAAACGAGACCTGGGCGAGTTTCCTTTTGCGACTTTTTGGGGGCCGGCGGCCGGCGTCGATGGCCCTCAAGGCCCGGCCGATGCCGCCTCGCGCTGGATTGCCGATGCCGCCAAATGGATCGAACGAAGATATTCCCCGACGCTGAACCTGATCTATCTTCCTCATCTTGACTACAATTTGCAGCGGCATGGGCCAGCCGCCCCCGCCATGGCGGCAGACCTCCGACGGATTGACGCCATCGTGGGCGATCTGATTGCCTTTTTTAAAGATCGAGGGGTGGGAGTCGTCTTGTTGTCCGAATACGGAATAGGCGCAGTGGATACACCGGTCCATTTGAACCGCGTTTTCCGCCAGGAGGGATGGCTCTCCATCAAGGAAGAACTGGGGTTGGAATTGCTGGACGCCGGCGCAAGCAAGGTCTTTGCGGTGGCGGACCATCAAATTGCGCACATTTACCTCAATGACCGTTCGCTTGAATCTCGCGTACGCGAGGTGCTCGCTCGCCAGCCCGGCGTTGAATCAGTTCTCGGGCAAAAAGAGAAAGCGGAGTTGGGCCTGGATCATCCGCGCGCGGGCGATTTGGTCGCGGTCGCATCCGAACGCGCATGGTTCACCTACTATTACTGGCTCGACGACGCGGTTGCGCCTGATTTCGCCCGTTGCGTGGACATCCATCGCAAGCCGGGCTACGACCCGGTGGAACTCTTTTTGGATCCGAAAGTTCAGCTGATAAAGTTGAAAATCCTTCGCCGGCTGCTGCAAAAGAAACTCGGCTTTCGCATGCTCATGGACGTCATTCCTCTTGACGCAAGCCTGGTGAAAGGTTCGCATGGGCGGCCCGTTTCACGGCCGGAAAATCAGCCGGTATTTCTCTGCGACCGTTCAAGAGATTCGCTTCCGCCCGAGGTCAATTCGACTGACGCTTTTGGGCTTCTTATAAACTTAATGCAAGGCTAGAGCCTGTACTTAACTTTTTGTAAAAATAGTCTGTACAATGTATATACATCCCTGCGATAAGCTGGGGATGAAACAAAGACAAAAGAGTTATCCAAGCGATGTCAGCGATGAAGAATGG